>Ga0137416_10000334_pt1 | contig 21533 bp, 23 predicted proteins | sample CZODoug3_1_1_16f_FD_108282 | JGI IMG/M metagenome (GOLD analysis project Ga0137416, IMG submission 108282) | Vadose zone soil fungal communities from Angelo Coast Range Reserve, California, USA - CZODoug3_1_1_16fungal (Illumina Assembly) | ecosystem: Environmental > Terrestrial > Soil > Vadose...
CACGCGCGTGCCGGGCGGCACGATCACCGAGAACGGGATGCGCAACAACATCTCGGTGGCGCTGCAGTATCTGGCCTCCTGGCTCTCCGGCAACGGCGCGGCGGCGATCTTCAACCTGATGGAGGACGCGGCCACCGCGGAGATCTCGCGCGCCCAGCTCTGGCAGTGGGTGCAGAACAAGGCGAAGCTCGCGGACGGCCGGCAGATCGACCGGACCCTGTACGAGAAGCTCCGCGACGACGAGCTCGGGAAGCTGCAAGGCTTGTCCCATTTGAAGGAAGCGCGCAAGATCCTCGACGAGCTCGCGCTGGGCGAGTTCGTGGAGTTCCTCACCCTCCCCGCCTACGAGCTGCTCGAATGAAGCAGGAGACTCCCGGCGCCACCCGGGCGGAGCACAAGCAGCGGGCCTCGCCGCTGCCGGCGGCGCTGGTTTCGCGGTTCGCGGCGGTGGTGGGCGAGGGGTACGCCATCAGCAAGCCCGAGCAGCTGCGCACCTACGAATCCGACGGGCTGGCGAGCTTCCGGGTGACGCCGGGGGTGGTGGTGCTGCCGGCGAGCACGGAAGAAGTGGTCGGCTGCGTGAAGATCGCGCGCGAGGCGGGTCTGCCCATCGTCGCGCGGGGATCCGGGACCGGCCTCTCGGGCGGCGCGCTCCCGGTGCCCGGCTGCATGCTGATCGGACTCTCGCGGATGCGCAAGATCCTCGAGGTCGACCTCGAGAACGCGTTCATGCGCGTGCAGCCGGGGGTGATCAATCTCGACGTCTCCAAGCAGATCGGGCCGGAGGGCTGGTACTACGCGCCCGATCCCTCCTCGCAGAGCGTGTGCAGCATCGGCGGCAACGTCGCCGAGAACTCGGGCGGCGCCCACTGCCTCAAGTACGGCTTCACCGTCAACCATGTGCTCGGCTTGCAGATGGTGCTCTACGACGGGAGCGTGGCAGAGCTGGGCGGGCCGGTGCTCGACCAGCCGGGCTACGATCTGACCGGGGTAGTGGTGGGCAGCGAAGGGCTGCTCGGGATCGTCACGGAAGTGACGCTGCGGATCCTGCGCAAGGCGGAAGCGACGCGGACGTTCTTCGCCACCTTCCCCTCGACCACCGAGGCGGGAAACGCGGTGAGCGCCATCATCGCCTCGGGGATCGTGCCTGCAGCGATCGAGATGATGGACACGCTCGCCATCGTGGCGGCCAAGGCGGCCACGGGAGTGGACTGGCCGGAGGTGGGGGCTGCGCTCTTGATGGACGTCGATGGGGTGGCCGACGAATGCGACCACACCTCCGCGAACGCCATCGAGCTGGCGCGCAAGGCGGGCGCGTTGGAGATCCGCGTGCCGAAGGACGCCGAGGAGCGGGAGTTGATGTGGAAGGGGCGCAAGAGCGCCTTCGCCGCCGTGGGCCGCATCGCCCGCAATTACCTGGTGCAGGACGGCGTCATCCCGCGCAGCGAGATCGCGCGCGTGCTCCAGGAGATCGCCGCGCTCGGCCGGCGCTATGGGCTGCAGGTGGCCAACGTGTTCCACGCGGGAGACGGCAACCTCCACCCGCTGGTGCTCTTCGACGGACGCGACCCGGCCGAGGAGAAGAAGGCCGAAGAGATGTCCGGCGAGATCCTGCGCATCTGCTTGCGCTACGGCGGATCGATCACCGGCGAGCACGGGGTGGGCACCGACAAGGCGCCTTACATGGCCGAGATGTTCTCGGCAGCAGACCTGGAGACGATGCAGCTCGTGCGCTGCGCGTTCGATCCAGGGGGGTCGTTCAATCCGGGCAAGGTCTTTCCTTCGCCCCGCCTCTGCGGCGACAAGCCGGGGCTGTACCGGCCGCATCCAACCGAGTTGTCGGGGGAAGCGTGGCGCGCGTAACGGCCGGCTCGATCGACGAGGTGCAGGCGCTGCTCGCGCAGGGCGACCGCACCGTGCTCTTCGTCGGCGGCGAGACGGCGATGCCGCCGGGGCCGCCGGTCGATCTGGAGATCTCCACCGGCAGGCTGAACCAGGTGGTGGAGTACGCGCCCGCCGATCAGGTGGTGACCGTGGAGTGCGGGGTGAACCTGGCACAGCTCCAGAGGGAACTGGCGAAGAGCGGGCAGCGGCTCGCGCTCGATCCTCCCCACCCCGTCGAGGCGACGCTCGGCGGCATCGTCGCCGCGAACTCGTTCGGGCCGCTGCGGACGAGATACGGGTCCGTGCGCGATCTGATCATCGGCGTCTCCATCCTGCGGGCGGACGGCACGCGCGCGAAGGGCGGCGGCAAGGTGGTGAAGACGGTGGCGGGGTTCGACATGCCCAAGCTGATGTGCGGCTCGTACGGGACGCTCGCCTTCATCGCCACGGCGACCTTCCGCGTGCATCCGCTGCCGGAGAAGACGGTCACGCTGCGGGCGCGCGGGAGCGACCCGCTGGAGCTGGTGCGCCGCGTGCGCGCGCTGCAGCTCGAGCCGGCGGCGATGATCGCGCTCGGGGAAGGGGCGGGATGGGACGTCTATCTCCGCTTCGAGGGATTCCGCTCCGGCGTGCGGGCGCAGCGCGAGAAGCTGCGCGAGCTCGACGAGGCGGAGTGGCCGGGGCACGCGGAAGGTGCGGTGCGGCTCCGTTTCGGCGGGCTCCCGACGCACGCGGCCCAGGTGGCGAAGGCGCTGGCTCCGCTGCGGGCGCGCCTCGAATGGTTGCCGACGCTCGGGCTTGGTTTTGCTTCCTGCGCGGCCGTCGAGGCCGAAGCGCTGCACCGCGCCAGGCGCGAGCTGACGGCGCTCGGCGGATGGCTGACCGGCCCGGGCGACTGGGGGCCCGCGCCCGCCTCGCTCGCGGTGCACCGCTCGGTGAAGAGGCAGCTCGACCCGGAAGAACTGCTTGCGCCCGGAAGATTCGTCGTATGACGGCGCCGCAACGGGAGCTGATCGACGACTGCGTCCATTGCGGCTTCTGCCTGCCCCACTGCCCGACGTACCTGAACTGGGGCGAGGAGATGGACTCGCCGCGCGGCCGCATCGATCTGATGCGCGGGCTGCGGACCGGGGAGATACCGATGACGCCGACCGTGGCCGCGCACTTCGACCGCTGCCTGGGCTGCATGGCGTGCGTGACCGCATGCCCGTCGGGCGTCCGGTACGACGTGCTGATCGAGGAGACGCGCGCGTACGTGGAGCGGAACTACCGGCGGGGATTCTGGGATCGGCTGCACCGCTGGATGATCTTCCAGGTCTTCCCGTATCCGCGTCGGTTGCGGGCGATGGCGGCGCTCCTGCTGGTGTACGTCTGGACGGGGATGCGATGGCTGGTCCGCCACAGCGGGGTGCTGAAGCTCTTTCCGCCCCGCATGCGTCAGCTCGAGGAGCTGCAACCGGAGGTGACCTTGCGGAGCGTCTTCTCGCGGCTGCCGGCGCGGGTGGCGGCGGCGGGAGAGAGGCGGATGGGAGTCGCGCTGGTGGCCGGATGCGTGCAGCGCGTCTTCAATCCCCGTGTGAACGAGGCGACGATCCGCGTGCTCGCGGCCGAAGGATGCGAAGTGATCATTCCTCGCGGGCAGGGCTGCTGCGGAGCGCTGTCCATGCACGCGGGCCGCGAGGAGGAGTCGCTGCGATTCGCCCGGGACTTGATCGAGCGCTTCTCGAGCGAGCCCGTCGATGCGGTGGTGATCAACGCGGCCGGCTGCGGCTCGCACCTCAAGGATTATGCGCGCCTGTTTCCCGACGATGCGCGGGCTCGGGCGTTCGCCGCCAAGGTGCGCGACGTCAACGAGCTCCTGGCCGTGCTGCCGCCGCGCGCTCCTCGCCGTCCCCTCCAGGTCCGCATCGCCATGCACGACGCCTGCCACCTGGTGCACGCCCAGCGCATCAAGGCGCAGCCCCGCAAGCTCCTCGGCGCCATCCCGGGAGTCACGCTGGTCGAGGTGCCCGACAGCGAGCAGTGTTGCGGGAGCGCGGGGATCTACAACCTGGTGCAGCCGCAGAGCGCGGAGCAGATCGGGCAGCGCAAGGTCGACAACGTGCTCTCGACGCGGGCGGACCTGCTGGCCAGCGCCAACCCCGGTTGCACCCTGCAGATCCAGAAGATCCTGCGCGATCGCGGCAAACGGCTGCCGGCGGCGCATCCGATCGAGATCCTCGACGCGTCGATCAGCGGAACGCCACTTCCGTCGTGACGGCGATCTGCGGGTGGATCGACCGGTAGACCGGGCAGTTCTGCGCGTAGAACCCGTGCACGCGCTGCGCCGTCTCCTGCTGCTCCGGAGCGCACTCCAGGGACAATTTTACGTGGATGCGCCGGATCACCAGCGTGCTGCCTTCCAACTCCACCTCGCCTTCGGCCTCCGCGGACAGCTTCCCGGCGGATGCGGGAATCTGACGCGCCTCCAGCGCGCCTCCGTAGGTCCCGACGAGTCAACCGGCTGCGGCGGCCACCAGATAGTCGAGCGTCGTGGCGTGGGGCTCGTATGTGCCCTCTTTGGCGCCATAGTGGACGGACACGGCACCGTGCGTGCCGAACTTCACCGGCGCCGGCTCCACGGGAAGCCACGCGTGCCGCAGGGACCCCTTGATGCGCTCCACCCGGACCTTCGATCGGTATGCGACTTCCGCCATGCGACCTCCTGGGCCCTGTGCAATAATGCCTCCAATGGACGCCGTCGAGGTGGAATCGCGGGAGCGGGTGCACATCCGGATGCGCGAGAACGCATCCACCCTGGCTGCATGGCGGGTCTCGCTCCGTGCGCCGCGAGGCGCCATCGTGCTCGCGGAAGCGGGCGGGAAGTCGTGGTACCGGGGAGAGGGCGAGCTGCTCGGACTGCCCCAGGAGAAGCTCGCCGAGCTGTGGAAGGCGGCCCTTTCGAGCGACAGCGAGCCGGAGCTGCCCCAGTACGGGTGAGGGCCCGGGGCGCGGCGTGCATCATCGCGACGACTGGCCGCTCCTTTGGACCAGCGAGCCGCGTACGAGCTGACGCGGAGCGCGCGGTGATTGCGCGGGTCCGGCTCTCCCGGTTCCCCTGAGAGTGGTCTGTGCAAGCCCTTGCTCGCGGATCGTCCGGGCAAGCGGCTCTTGACATACTCAACCTAATGGTTGAATATGTGCCGCGTGATGTCCGCCGCCCTGGACCGGTCTTTCGCTGCGCTGTCCGACCCGACCCGCCGTGCCATCGTCAACCGGCTCGCCCGCGGGCCGGCCCGGGTCACGGACGTGGCCGCGCGTTTTCCCATGTCGCTGAACGCGGTCTCCAAGCACCTGAAGGTCTTGGAAAGCGCAGGCCTCGTACGGAGGCGCCGTGCCGGCCGCGAGCACCACCTCGAGCTGCGGGCGGCGCCGCTGCGCGAGATCGCCCGATGGACCTCGCGCTACGAGCGGTTCTGGAACGAGAGACTGGATGCGCTCGACGCATTCCTGGAAGAGGAGAACTGACATGCCCAAGACCGTCACCGCCACCCGCCAACTCAAGGCCCCTCCGGAGCGCGTGTTCCGCGCCTGGACCGATCCCGCGGACGTGAAGCGCTGGTTCAAGCCCACGCGCCTGATCATGGACGCGAAGGTCGACGGACTTTGGCACTCCGAAGTGGAGTGGCAGGGCAAGCGCTGGCCCCATTACGGACGGTTCACCCGCCTGGAGCGCCCGCGCCTCTTCGAGCAGACATGGATGTCCGAAGCGACCCACGGTCTCGAGACCGTAGTGCGCGTGGAGCTCGAGCCGAAGGGCGGCGGCACCGAAGTCAGGTTGACTCATTCCGGATTGCCCGACGACGAGGCCGAGAATCACCGGAAGGGCTGGGAGCAGATCCTTTCGTCGCTCGATGATCTGCGCTAGTCGGGGCCGGGTCGCCTTCCACAAACCCGCGCGTGAACTGGTTCATCCTCTCGTCGCCGAAAGTGCCGCGCGCTGCCAGGTCGTTGTGGAACCTGCACAACAGGCGAACGTTCTCCGTGGTCGACGGCCCTCCCAAGGCGCGCGCAATCCGATGGGTCGAATTCCACGCGATCAGTGGAACCGCAAATGCCCCCGGACTCGAGCGGCCATTGGCAGCGGCCGCCATCGTGCGGCGCGGCGGTGGCCGGCTGGATGGCCGCCGCGACGGCCATCGCTTCCCGCTTCGATCGCTGGAAAAACTTCCGCAACGTCTCCTTCCGGTTCTCCGGCGTTAGCACCTTCGCGAGCGGAATGATGCTCGTGATGCACAAGCTGCCGTCGCGGAGAGGCTCGACGATCTCCGGAAATCGCTGCACGAGCTTCGCCGCGGTCTGGCGGTAGTGCGCGGCTCCTTCGAGAGCCCGAGCTCGCGGTGCAAGAAGTAGAAGAGACTGGAATATCCGAGCTCCACCCAGGCCCGGCGCCGGTCGAAATCCGCGAGAGCAACGAGGAAATCGGCCATGGCGCCGTGCTCGACGCGGAGGAGATCGGCGAGTCGTCCGGCGAGAATGCGTGCGTTTGTCATGCGCGAACGTTCGCACGCCGGTCTGACATCCCCGACTCCAGCGCAGCGCTACAGCCCCGCCAGCCCCGGTTCCATCCGCACGTACCCGTGCTCCGTCGCCCACAGATCCATCGACAGCGACACCAGGTCGTCGATCTCCGGCACGCGCCGCGCATCCAGGCTGAGGTCGATCGACTTCAGGTAAATCTTGCAGCTGTCGCACGCCTCGATCCGCACCCCTTCATGCTGCGGGGCCGTGAAGAACGGCAATTTTTCCGGATCCTCTTCCCCGCAGGCGGGGCAGCGGATACGGCCGACCTGCCAGACGAACGCGCAGAGGGCGCAATGGAGCATGCGCATCGCACCCTCGCCGGTGCCCGGGCCCGGAGGGATGCGGCGCGACGAGATCCACGCGCCGCTGCCGCAGAACACGCAGGTGCCGGACACGCCGCGCCCCGGCGCCTGCCCGATCTCCCTCAGCATCCGGGCGTACGGCTGGAGCGCGGCACGCGCCAGGTAGTCGAACTCCCCCGCGTCCCAGTACGCGCGCAGCCGGGCATTGAAGCCCCCGCCCAGCGCGTCCCGGGCGTCCTTCGCCAGCCCTGGCGGGCCGTTGCTCGCGCAGTATTCGAGGAGCGGGCGGGCCGCGGTCGCCACGCCGGCGAGGTCCGTGGCGCGCGACGACGCCTGCGCCCTCAAGAGCCCCGCGGCAAACCGCAGCAGCACCCCCGACCCCGGGTGCTCCTGCGCGAGCAGCCCGGCACGCTGCTCAGCGTCGACCACCCGTCACTTCCCGGTACCAGCGCGGGTGGTGCAGCTTCGCCCACGCCCGGGTCACCGTCCCTCGGGTCATTGAGTGGAACGTCCCCGGCTCCGCCGCCGTGCCCAGATAGATGTGCCCGACGATGGCCGCAAAGAAGGCGATGAAGCAGACGTCGTGGAGCAGGATGGAGATCGAGCGCAGCGTCTGGCTGAAGTACGTGGGCCACCAGAGGACAATGCCGCTCAGGAGGATTACCAGCCCGGTCGCCGCCACCATCCAGAAGAAGAACTTCTGCCCTGCGTTGTACTTGCCGACGTCCGGGTCTTCGCGGCCGGTAAACTTCATGTATTCGACGACGCTGAACTTGCGGTCGTGCGCGTCGAACATCATGTCGCGCATCCAGAGCACGAACATCACCGCCACCGAGGCCGCGAAGGCGACCCCGACCCAGGCGTGCAGCCAGCGGCAGACGGAAAGGCCTCCGAAGAAGTACGCCATCCAGCCGAACACCGGCGACCAGATGGGCATCCCGGTGAGGAGCGCGCCGAAGAAGAACACGGCGACGACCCAGTGAATCACGCGGGAAGCGAGCCGGTGCCGGACGATCTCGTCGCCGATCATCACGTCTTCGCGACGGCGGGCCACCTGGATGGCAGTGGGTCCCGCGACCGGCGATGCTCCGGGGATGCGGAGCTCGCTCATACCTCACCTCCGGTCTCGCGCGAGCTGTCCGTGGGCTTCTTCGGGCCGAACGCCATGAAGTGCCCGATGGCGCCGAACACCGCTGCCGCCATGGCGACGAAGCCAATCGGGTGCAGGACACGCTTCCAGAGGCTGACGGTGGTCGGTACTGTCGGGTCCTTGGGCAGGCCGTACCACTCGGGGTGGTCGCCGTGCTTCAGCACGGTGATGACGCCGGTTCCGCCCACGCCCGGGGGGTCGTAGTACGCGGCCTGCTCGAACCCGTTCGCCTTGAGCTGCTCGACGCGGTGCTTTGCCATCTCCACGATCGACGATTTGTCGCCGAACTGCAGGCAGCCGGTGGGGCACGCCTTGATGCACGCCGGCTCCAAGCCCACGGACACGCGGTCCACGCAGAGCGTGCACTTCGCCATCTTGTTCGTGCCCTGCGCGTAGCGGGGCACGTCGAAGGGGCACCCGGTCTCGCAGAGACCGCAGCCGATGCAGCGCTCCGGGTCGACGTCGACGATGCCGTTCACATATTGCACGATCGCGCCGGGCGCCGGACAGGCCTCGAGGCACCCGGGCTCGTCGCAGTGCATGCACTGGTCCTTGCGCATCAGCCACGAGAACCCGTACTCCTTGGTGTCCATCTCCCGGAACTGGATCAGGTTCCAGAAGTTGGCCGTCATCGTCGGCAGCGTCTGGTAGCTGCCGATCTGCTTCGTCGGCGCGAGCGGCAGGTCGTTCCACTCCTGGCAGGCGACCTCGCAGGCCTTGCAGCCGATGCAAATGCTGGTGTCGATGTACTTCGCCACCGTGGGCAGCTTGCGCAGCCCGGTGCCTCCGCCGCGGAGGGTGGCGGAGGAGCGGCGGATCTCGAGTCCCTGGAGCGCCATTACGCCACCCCCTCCGCCTTCTCGAGCTTCACGAGGAAGGTCTTGTATTCAGGTGTCCAGGTATTCGGATCCATCGCCGACGGTGTGAGGAAGTTCGCCAGCGGCCCGATGTGGCTCGGATCGCCCTCGTATCCCCAGTGCAGCGGGAACCCGATGTGCCAGACGGGCTTGCCGTCGACCACCAGCGGCTTCAGGCGTCCCGTGACCATGGCCACGCCCTCGATCGAGCCGCGCGCCGAGGTGACGCGCGCCCGCGAGCCGTTGGTGATGCCCTTCTCCTTCGCCAGCTGTTCGGGGATCTCGATGAAGAACCCGGGTTGGAGCTGATTGAGGATGTTCGTGTGGTGCGTCCAGTAATGGTAGTGCTCGGTCAGCCGGTACGTGGTGCAGACCACGGGGAATTGGTCGCGCCCGCCGTAGACGTCCTTGTCCGAGCTGAACTTCTTCGTCGCCGGATTCGATGTCACCTTCGGATGCAACGGGTTGTCGATGGGGGCTTCGATCGCCTCGTAGTGCTCGGCGAACGGTCCGTCATTGAGCAGCGGCGAGTAGAGTCGCCCGACGCCTTCCGGGACCATGATGAAGGCGCCGAACTGGCCCGGCGGGGAGTCCGGCTTGATGTCCGGGACATCTCCCACCCACTTCTCGCCGTTCCAGACGATGCCTGGCCGCGTCGGATCCCAGGGCTTGCCGTTCGCATCCGCCGAGGCGCGGTTGTACATGATGCGCCGGTTGGCGGGCCAGCTGAAGGCCCACTCGTGATGCATGCCGAGGCCGAGCGGGTCGGCGTTGTTGCGCCTCTGGGCAAGGTTGCCCGCGCTGGTGTAGACCCCCGAGTGCAGCCAGTTGCCGCAGCTCGTGCTTCCGTCGTCCTGCAGCTGCGCGAACCCGTCGAGCTGGTCGCCCTTCTTCTTGATGATCTTCGTCGGATCCTTCGGATCCTTGATGTCATCGACCGCCTTGCCGTTGATCTCCTTGAGCGCTTCCGCCAGGTCCGGCGCGTACGGGTTGGTGTAGCCCCAGTCCAGATTGAGCACCTGCTCGGGGAGCGCTCCGCCCTCTTTCTGGTAGAGCGCGCGCACGGCGAGGAAGATGCGGGCGAGCACTTCCTGGTCCACCTTCGCCAGCCCCGGCGGATCGATTGCCTTCCACTTCCACTGCAACCACCGCGCCGAGTTGGTGAACGTGCCGTCCTTCTCCGCGAATCCGGAGCAGGGGAGCTGGAACACCTCGGTCTGGATCTGCGATGGATCGGGCCCGCCGTACTGCTTCGGCGCCTTCCAGAACGTGGCGGTCTCGATCTCGTAATTCTCGCCCACCACCAGCCACTTCAGCTTGGCGAGCGCGTTGATCATCTTCGAGCTGTTCGGCCCGATGCCCACTGGGTTCATGCCGAAGGTGATGAATCCCTCGGGCCCGGGCTCGGTGCCGCCCGCGCGCTGCGACTTGCCGCGGTACATGTCGTCGAAGATGTACATCCAGGAGTAGTTGCCATCGACCTTCGGCAGCCACTCGTAGCCCCAGTCGTTCTCCTTCGTCGCCTTGGCCCCGTAGGTCGCCTTGAGCAGCGAGACCATGAACTTGGGATAGTTCTGCCAGTAGTTCATCGACGGCCACGCCTCCTTGTTCAGCGTGGTCGGCGGCCCCTTCTCGAGGTACTCCTTCAGTGTCTGCGTCGATGCGGTGGGGGTCTTCAGATAACCCGGCAGGATCTCGAACGTGCCCGCCATGTCCGTGGCGCCCTGGATGTTCGAGTGTCCGCGCAGCGCGTTCACTCCCCCGCCCGGACGTCCAACATTGCCGAGCAGGAGCTGCAGCGTCGCGGCCGCGCGGATCATCTGCACGCCGGTCGAGTGCTGCGTCCAACCCAGCGCATACATGATGGTGCCGGCACGCGCCGCGTTGCCGGTGGAGGTGACGACCTCGGCTACTTTGAGGAACTGGTCCTTGGGCGTGCCGCAGATCTTCTCCACCATCTCGGGCGTATAGCGGTCGACGTGCGTCTTCAGGAGCTGCAGCACGCAGCGCGGGTTCTTCATCTCTTGGTCGACCATGTACGACCTGGTCTTCGGATCGGCCTCGTACTGCCAGGCGTTCTTGTCGTACTCGCCCTTCGAGCCGTCGAATCCGCTGAAAAGCCCGTCCTTGAAATCGTACTTCTCGCCGATAACGTACGGGCCGTTCGTGTGGATCCGGACGTACTCCTCGTGGAAACGGCCCGTGGTGAGCGCGTACCGCATGATGCCGTTCAGGAACGCGATGTCGGTGCCCGGGCGGATCGGGGCATAAAGGTCGCATACCGCCGAGGTGCGGGTGTAGCGCGGATCGACCGAGACCAGCTTCGCGTTGCGGTTCTTCTTCGCCTCGATCGCCCACTTGAAGCCGCAGGGATGATTTTCCGCGGCATTCGACCCCATCACCAGGATGACATCGGCGTTCTTGATGTCGACCCAGCCGTTGGTCATCGCTCCGCGGCCGAACGTGGCGGCCAGACTGGCCACCGTGGGACCGTGTCAAACTCTTGCTTGCGAGTCGCGGTACGGGATGCCCATCGCGGTGATGAACTTCCACTGCAGCCAGTTGAACTCGTTGGTGTCGGTGCAGCCGCCGATCATCCCGATGCCCGGCGTCCGGTTCACCACCTGGCCCTTGGCGTTCTTCGCCACGAACGTACGATCGCGCGTAGTCTTGATGTGGCGGGCGATCTGCGCGATCGCGTCGTCCCAGGTGATCTCCTCCCACTTGTCGGACCCTGGGCGGCGCACCTTGGGCACGGTCAGCCGGTTCGGGTTGTTGATGTCGTCGCGCAACGTCGCGCCCTTGGGGCAGAGCGTGCCGCGATTGATCGGGTGGTCGGGATCGCCCTCGACGTGCACCACCGCGGACTTTACGTTCTTCGCCTTGTCTCCCAGCGTGTGGATGATCACGCCGCACGAGACCGCGCAGTATGGACAGGTGCTTCTCGTCTCGGTAGTGCGGGCGATCTTCAATTCGCGCATTTCTGCGCGCGCCTGCCTGAGATCGAACCCGAGTGCGACTGCTCCGCCGACCGTTGCTGCCGAACCCTTCAGGAAGGTCCTGCGCTTCACGGGCTGGCTCCTTGGTTGGAAAAAGCGGCGCAAAGCCTGCTCCGCCGCAACCCACTTTGTCAATATCCGCGTACTTTTTGCGCCCCGCGGTTCCGACGGAACCTGCGACAAATCGCCTCGGCCGCTTGTCGAAAATGAGACCAGGGTCTTATCGACGAATCCGCACCGAATCCGGCCCCGACCGGCCGCTCAGCCCTTCACCGCCCCGACCGTGAACCCCGCGATGAAGCGGTCGACGAACAGGTTGTACAGGAAGGCGATCGGCACGCTGGCGATGAAGCAGGCGCCCATCAGCGAGCCCCAGAAGTAGACGTCGCCGCGCACCAGGAACGACGGCACTCCAACGCTGACGGTGAAGTTGCGGCCGCTGTTGATGAAGGTGAGCCCATAGACGAACTCCTGCATCACCAGCGTGAAGGTGAAGATCACCACCGTGAGCAGGCCGGCCACCGACATGGGCAGGATCACGCGGGTGAAAGCCCCGAGGCGGCTCATCCCGTCCACCATCGCCGCCTCCTCGATGTCCTTGGGGATGGCCTTGAAGAACCCCATCATCAGCCAGGTGCAGAAGGGGATGGTGAAACTCGGGTACGTGAGCACCAGGGCCCAGAGCGAATCCTGGAGGCGCAGCGCGCTCACCACCTTGGCGAGCGGGATGAACAGGATCGTCGGCGGGACCAGGTAGGTGAGAAAGATGCCGATGCCGAGTTGCTCGCCGAACGTTCCCGAGAGCCGGGCCAAAGCGTAGCCCGCCGGGACGGCCAGGAGCACGGTGATGATCACCACCAGGATGCCGACGAAGATGGTGTTGCCGATCCAGCGCATGAACAGCGTCTCTTCGAAGAGGACGCGAAGGTTGTCGAGCGTGGGCCCCTGCGGATAGCCGAAGGGAAAGCTGTTCGGATCGAGCAGGTCGTTCGTCTTCTTGAAGGTGGTGATGAGCATCCAGGCGAACGGGAACGCCGCGAAGAGACTGAAGAGCCCGATCAGGCCGCGGTGCGCCACCTTTGCGCCGGCTTCGCGCGCCTTCATACGACCTCCGCGCGCCGCGCCAGGCGCAGCATGAGGATCGCCGCCGCTGCCAGGACAGGGAAGAGCCAGAGCGCGATCGCGGACGCCCCCGCCAGGTCCCCGCCGTCGATGCCCTTGAAGAACGCGAGCGACGCGAGGACCTGCGTCATGTCGTAGGGCCCGCCCCGGGTGAGCACCCACACCACGATCATGTCGGTGAAGGCGAAGACGAATCCGAACAGCACCGCCACCAATAGAATCGGGAGCACCAGCGGAATGGTGATCTGGAACAATGTGCGGAAGAACCCCGCGCCGTCGATGCTGGCAGCGTCGTGGATGTCCTGGGGGATGGAGGTAAGCCCGCCCAGGTTGATGACGGTCGCGAGCGGCAGCGTGCGCCAGACCTGCACGCTGATGATGGACACCATCGCCAGAGTCGGTTGTCCGAGCCACACCGGGCACGCTGTCATGCCCGGCATGGGGCCGCACACGTGCAGCCAGTGGTAGAGACCGTAGTTGATCACGCTGTAGATGGAATCGAGGATCCAGAGCCATCCGATGCTCCCCAGGGAAACCGGAGCCACCCAGGGAAGGAGGATGAGCAGGCGCACGATCCACTTGCCGCGAAAGTCCTTCTGCAGGGCGACGGCGAGCGTGGTGGCGAGGATGACCACGATCGCCTGGGAAGCGAGCGCGAAGAGGAAGGTGTTCCGCAGCGCGCGGCGGAACGTCGGGTCGTCGAGCGCGGAACGGAAGTTCTCCAGCCCGACGAAGCGTCCGGCGGCGGAGCTGACGGTGACGTCGCTGACCGAGAACCAGAGCGAGAGGACGAAGGGCAATCCGATGACCCCGCCGATGTAGAGCAGCGCCGGGGCGATGAGGATCCTGGCCAGGGCCTTCTCGTCGTCGGCGAGCCTCACAGCGGCCTCGGCGCGACGCGCAGCCCGCTCTCTTTGTCGAAGAACTTCAGATCCTTCTGCTTGATGGAGAACTCGTAGGCCTGCCCTTCGCTGACGGGGAGGTGCACGGTGAAGGGGAGGTTGATGATCATCTTCACGTCGGGGGCCAGGTCCCGCAGCACCCCGTAGAGCAGCCGGTCGGATCCCAGGTTCTCCACGCGATCGACGCGGAACCAGACCTCGACCAGCTGCTCCTGCGTCGAGTACGCCCCCTTGGGAAGCATCTGCTCGGGCCGGAAGCCGACGATCGCGCCGTTGCGCTCGAAGAAGTTCATCGGCGGCGAGCCGAGGAACCCCGCCACGAACGTGTCCGCCGGGTCGTTGTAGACTTCCTGCGGCGGGCCGAGCTGGCGCACCTTCCCCTTGTTCATCACCGCGATCCGGTGACCGAGCCCCATCGCCTCGACCTGGTCGTGGGTCACGTAGATGGTGGTGGTGCCCATCCGGCGCTGGAAGTGCTGCAGCTCGTCGCGCGCACTGGTGCGGAGCTTGGCGTCCAGGTTCGAGAGCGGCTCGTCGAGGAGGAAGACCGAAGGGTCGCGCACCATCGCGCGCGCCAGCGCGACGCGCTGCCGCTCGCCTCCCGAGAGCTGGCGCGGCTTGCGGTGCAAGAGCCGCTCGATGCCGAACATCGCCGCTGCCTTCTGCACCGCCGGCCCGATCTTCTCCTTGGGCGCGCCCTGCGCCCGCAGGGGGAAGGCGATGTTCTTCGCCACGGTGAGGTGCGGATAGAGCGCGTAGCTCTGGAAGACCATGGCGATCTTCCGCTCGCGCGGCGGCAGGTCGTTCACCACGCTGCCGCCGATGACGATGTCGCCGCTGGTCTGCTTCTCCAGGCCGGCGATCATCCGCAATAGCGTGGTCTTGCCGCAACCGCTCGGGCCGAGCAGGACGAGGAACTCGCCCTCGCGGGTGGCGAGATCGACGCCATCGACGGCGGTGTGATCGGCGAAGACCTTCCGGACCTGCCTCGTCTCGACGATGGCCATGAAACGAAGCTAGAGGAGCTTCTTCTCCTTCCACTTCTTGACGATCGCCTTGCACTTCGCGTCCGCTTCCTTGACCGCATCCTCCGGGGACATGTTGCCGGTGGAAGCCTTGGCGAACATGGTGTTCACCACCCAGGTGGAGAAGATCTCCCCGATCGCCGCGTTGGCGTAGCCGGGGTAGCCCACGTTGGTGGCCCAATCGACCGCATTGGCGATCACGCTGTACTTGCCCGACGGCTTGCCCTTCTGGTCGTTCGCGAGCTGCTCCTTCAGATCCGGGACGGTGGAGGCGAAGCAGGGGAAGTTGTAGAACTCGCTCGCCTGGAAACCCTGCTGGAAGTTGTCGACGTAATCGACCAGGAACTTCTTCGCCCCCTCGACGTTGTCGGCGAACTTCCAGATCGCGTAGCAGTTCATCACGTGCTCGAGGCCGATGGCCCGCACCGGCCCCTTGGCGGCCTTTGCCAGGCCGATGCGGTCGGCGATGGGCGCGCCGTCCACAATCATGTTCTTGTTCTCCCCCTCGCGAGTGATGGAGATCGCGTTCAGGACCACGGACGCCTTCCCCGCGAGCATGGCGCGATTGTTCGAGGAGGGATCCCAGGAGAGCACTTCCGGCGTCATCGTCTCCGTGTAGAGCGCCTTGATGAACTTGACCGCGTCGATCGTATGCTTCGAGTTGAGGGTGATGTTGCCGTCCGCGTCCTGCTCGCTGGCTCCCCACGAGTAGAGCACCGCGCGCATGGCCATGGCGGTGTCCAGCTCGGCAGCCTGCCCGATGCCGACCGGGGTGCCGGTCTTGTCCTTGATCATCTTCCCGAACTTGCGGATGTTCTCCCAGCTGTCGACGTTGCCGCCCACCTGCTCGAACAGATCGAGGCGGTAGTTGATCGGGTCGGGGACGTAGCTGTCGCTGAACGCGAAGTACTTCTTCGTCTTCGGATTGAGGGTGCTCTTGACCGCGATGTCGATCGGCTTGCCGTGCTTGCGGCCAACCTCCTCGTAGATCTCGCGATGGTCGATCACGTCTTCTTCGTAGGCCGCCGGCGGAGAAAGGAACAGGAACAGGTCGTGGCCCTTCTTCGCCGACACCTCCGCGGCCGCGGTCGGGTTGATGGCCGGGATGCCGACGTTGTCGACGATCACCTCGGTGTCGTTCTTCTCTCCCCACTGCTTCACGTAGGTATTGTTGAACCACTTGTCGTAGCCGGGAACGAAGTGGTTCCACTGGAGGATGCGCAGCGTCTTCTTCGCCGCGAAAGTCTTTTTCGGCAGGGCGAGCGCAGCGGCGCCAGCGCCTGCCACCTGGATCAGCTTGCGTCTCGAGATGGTCATCGACGTCCGCTCCATCAGCTTGGGGAAGCGAGCAACACGAACGCGCCGCGGGGGCGGACCAAAGCACACGCGCAATCATGAATCAAGTCGGGGGAGAGGTGACGAGGCGGGGACACCGTCTAGAATGGTGTCCCCGCCTCCTGGTTACGCGCCGCTTCGGATTCCTCGAATTTCGGTCGGCTGGATCCTCGCGGGCCGGCACCCGGTTCCGCCGCCTGAAGGCGGCGGTATTATCGATTCTCCGGCGCCCTCCCCATCGGCGCGGGCACCTTGAGCTGGTCCGCCATCTGCGCATGCTGCTGCAGCTTCGGCATCAATGTATCGATCAGGTTGCACACGTCCTGATCGTTGCAGTTCTGCCGCCAGCCCTGCGCCATCGAGATCAGCTTCTTGTGACCCATCGACATGCGGTTCGCGAACGTACGGTCGAACTCCGCCCCTTTCATATTCGAGAGACGGTTCTTCGCCTCGTCCATCTTCTTCTGCATCTCGGGGTTCTTCAGCGTGTCCGAGAGAGTGATGTTCTTCTTCTGCGCCAGGTCCTTCACCTGCCGGTCCGCGGCGGTGTGATCGGTCTGCAGCGTCTTCGCACAGGCCTTGACCCGGTCGGTGCCGCTCTGCTCGGCCAGCTTGCCCATCTCGATCTCTTCCAGGTTCGCCATGTGCAGCCTCTGAAGGATCATCTGCGGCGTCGCGTTCTGCATCATCGCGTCGTGGTCCATCCCGGCGGAGCCGACCCGGTCGCGATCCTTGTTCTGCGGGCTGTTCGGGTTCGGCTTCTCGGCCTGGTCGACCTGCTGATTGGTGGTGGAGGTCGAGACGTCGGCGCCCTGCTTGTCCTTGGCCTGGGGCGAGTGCGGATTGTCCGGATTGTCGGCCGGCTGCTGCTGTGCCCAGGCGGAGCCCGCGGCAAGCAGCGCGGCGAGAACGATCGGATCGAAGTGGTCATTTTGGTGGCTCCCGTGAAGTCAGCCGCAAAGCTGGCGACGCAGCGCCCGGATCGCACCTCTCCAGCGCTCCCGCACTTGCACGCCGAGGGGGCTTGCGACTATGTAGCCGCGTGCCCGGCTCCGAGGTGATTCTCGAAACCCGCGAGTTGTCGAAGGAGTTTCGCGGGTTCATCGCGGTGAAGCGCGTCGACCTGCGGGTGATCCGCGGCACCATCCACGCGCTGATCGGGCCGAACGGCGCGGGCAAGACCACCTGCTTCAACCTGCTCACCGGCTTCTTGCCGGCGACCAGCGGCACCATCACGTACAAGGGCGAGGACATCACCGGCGCCGCTCCTGCAGACGTGGCGCGCAAGGGACTCGTGCGCTCGTTCCAGATCAGCGCCGTCTTCCCGTATCTCACGGCGCTCGAGAACGTGCGCATCGCGCTGCAGCGCAAGCGGGGCGCCTCCTTCGACTTCTGGCAGAGCGACCGCGTGTTGCGCGAGCTCGACGGCCGCGCCGCCGAGCTGCTCGCGGCGGTCGGATTGCGCGACTTCCGCAACACCCTCGCGGCGGAGCTCTCCTACGGCCGCAAGCGGGCGCTGGAGATCGCCACCACGCTCGCGCTCGATCCGGAAATGATGCTGCTCGACGAGCCGACCGCGGGCATGGGGCACGAGGACGTGGAGCGCATCGCGGCGCTGATCCAGCGGGTGGCGAAGGATCGAACGGTGCTGATGGTCGAGCACAACCTCGGCGTGGTTGCCAGCCTCTCCCAGCGCATCACCGTGCTCGCCCGCGGCGAGGTGCTCGCCGAAGGCGACTACCTGAGCGTCTCGAAGAATCCGGCCGTGGTCGCCGCCTATCTGGGGACGGAGCATGCCTGAAGCGCTGCTCTCGGTCGGCAAGCTCCAGGCCTGGTACGGCGAATCCCACGTCCTCCATGGCGTGGACCTCGAGGTGCGCAAGGGCGAACTGGTCACCCTCGTCGGCCGCAACGGCGCCGGCAAGACCACCACGATGAAGTCGATCATGGGGATCGTGCCCCGGCGGACCGGCTCGGTGAAGGTTGAAGGAGTGGAGACGATCGCCCTGCCGCCATACCGGATCGCGCGGCACGGGATCGCGCTCTGCCCGGAAGAGCGCGGCATCTTCGCCAGCCTGAACGTGGAGGAGAACCTTCTCCTGCCGCCGGAGGTGCGCGAGGGAGGTCTGAGCACCGCGCAGGTGTTCGAGCTCTTCCCGAACCTCAAAGAGCGGCTGCGCAGCCAGGGAACGCGCCTCTCGGGCGGCGAGCAGCAGATGCTCGCCATCGGCCGCATCCTGCGCACCGGCGCGCGCCTGCTGCTCCTCGACGAGCCGACCGAAGGCCTGGCACCGGTCATCGTCCAGCAGATCGGCAGCGTGATCCGCAAGCTCAAGACGGACGGCTTCACCATCCTGCTCGTCGAGCAGAACCTGCGCTTCGCCGGCACGGTCGCGGACCGGCACTACGTGATGGAGCGGGGCAGGATCGTGGACGAGATCCCGAACGCCGCCCTGCACGGCAGCATGGAGCGGGTGCAACAGTATCTCGGAGTGTGAACCTCAAGGAGTCCGAAGACATGAACGCACGCATCGCACTGCTGTTGGCCCTGGCGCTGCCGCTCGCCGCGCGCGCGGATTTCACCGGGAAGGCGATCAAGATCGGCGTCCTCAACGATCAGTCCGGCCTCTACGCCGATCTCGCCGGCCAGGGCTCCGTGACCGCCGCGAAGATGGCGGCGGAGGAGATGGGCGGCAAGATCGGCGATGCCAACATCGAGGTGATCTTCGCGGACCACCAGAACAAGCCGGACGTGGGCTCCACCATCGCGCGCCAGTGGATCGACGTGGACGGCGTGGACGTGATCGTGGACGTCCCCACCTCCTCCGTCGCCCTGGCCGTCGCGCAGGTGGTGAAGGACAAGAACAAGGTCTTTCTCGCCTCCGGGCCCGCCACCAGCGACCTGACGGGAAAGGCGTGCTCGCCGAATACGGTCCATTGGACGTACGACACCTATGCGCTCGCCCACACCACCGGGACCGCGGAGGTCCAGTCGGGCGGCGACACCTGGTTCTTCCTCACCGCCGATTACGCATTCGGCCAGGCGCTCGAGCGCGACACCACGGCGGTGGTGACGGCCGCGGGCGGAAAGGTCCTGGGGGGTGTCAAGCACCCGCTCAACACCACGGACTTCTCCTCCTTCCTTCTGCAGGCGCAGTCCTCCAAGGCAAAGGTGATCGGTCTCGCCAACGCGGGCGGCGACACCATCAACTCGATCAAGGCGGCGTCCGAGTTCGGGATCGTGAAGGGCGGACAGCGTCTGGCCGGCCTGCTGGTCTTCATCACCGACGTCCACGCGCTCGGGCTGCAGACCGCGCAGGGACTCATCCTGTCCGAGAGCTTCTACTGGGACCGGGATGACAAGACTCGCGCCTGGTCGAAGAAGTTCGGCGCGCGCATGGGCGGGAGGATGCCGTCGATGGTGCAGGCCGGGGTGTACGCGGCCGTGCTGCACTATCTGAAGGCGGTCAAGGCGCTGAAGAGCGACGCCGACGGCAAGGCGGTGGTCGACCAGATGAAGAAGCTCGGCACCGACGATCCCGCCTTCGGCAAGGGCACCATCCGCGCCGACGGCCGCAAGATGCATCCCATGTATCTCTACGAGGTGAAGGCGCCATCGGAGTCGAAGGGCCCCTGGGACTACTACAAGCTGAAGAAAGAGGTGGCGGCGAACGAGGCGTTCCGCCCGCTCGACAAGGGCGAGTGCCCGCTGGTCGCCGCCTCCGCGAAGTAACTCCCGATGCTCGCGGTCCCCCTGCAGGCCCTGTTCGGACAGCTGCTGATCGGGCTCATCAACGGCTCGTTCTACGCGCTGCTCTCGCTGGGCCTGGCGATCATCTTCGGGCTCCTGAACGTGATCAATTTCTGTCACGGCGCCCTCTACATGCTGGGGGCGTTCGTGGCCTGGGGGCTCCTGGAGAAGACCGGGATCGGGTACTGGCCGGCGCTGCTCATCGCCCCGCTCGTCGTCGGGCTCCTCGGCGTGGTGATCGAGCGCACGCTGCTGCGGCGGATCTCCGGACTGGACCCGCTCTACGGGCTGCTCTTGACCTTCGGGATCGCGCTCATCCTGCAGGGCGTCTTCAGCAACTGGTTCGGTTCCTCCGGAATGCCGTACGAGATGCCGAGCCAGCTGCGCGGTGGGCAGGCGCTGGGGTTCATGTTCCTGCCCAACTACCGCGTCTGGGTGATCGGGGTCTCGCTGATCATCTGCGTGGGGACCTGGGCCATCACCGAGGGGACGCGGCTCGGATCGTGGCTGCGGGCGGCCACCGAGAACGCCTCGCTGGTGAGCGCGTTCGGGATCAACGTGCCGCGCATGATCACCATCACCTACGCGCTCGGCGTCGCGCTGGCGGCCTTCGCCGGCGTGCTCGCCGCGCCCATCTACCGGGTGAGCCCGCTGATGGGCGCCGACCTGATCATCGTGGTCTTCGCGGTCGTGGTCATCGGCGGGATGGGCTCGATCATCGGCTCCATCGTCACCGGCTTCACCCTCGGCGTCCTCGAGGGCCTTACCAAGGTCTTTTATCCGGAAGCTTCCAACACGGTCATCTTCGTGGTGATGGCGATCGTGCTGCTGGTGCGGCCGGCGGGGCTGTTCGGAAAGCAGGCATGACCGAAGCCGCCGTCCAGCGCATCGAGAGCCGCGAGGCGTCCCAGCGCGTTCCGATCGCGATCCTGGTCGCGGCGGTGATCGCCGCTCCCTGGGTCGTCTATCCCTTCTTCGCCATGAAGGTGCTCTGCTTCTCGCTGTTCGCTTGCGCCTTCAACCTCCTGATCGGATACGTGGGGCTCCTCTCGTTTGGCCATGCGCTCTTCTTCGGCGGAGCCAGCTACGCGAGCGCGCACGCGGCGCTGGCCTGGGGATGGCCGCCCGAGCTCGCCATCCTCTTCTCGGTGGGCGTGGGCGCGGCGCTCGGGCTGGTGGTCGGCGTCATCGCCATCCGGCGCCAGGGCATCTACTTCGCGATGATCACGCTCGCGCTGGCGCAGATGTTCTACTTCTACTGCCTGCGTGCGGAGTTCACCGGCGGCGAGAACGGCATCCAGGGCGTGCCGCGCGGCCACCTCGAGAACAAGTACTTGATGTACTACTTCGTCGCGGCGGTGTTCTTCGTCGGATTCGCCCTCATCTACCGGGTCATCCACTCTCCCTTCGGCCAGGTGCTCAAGGCCATCCGCGAGAACGAGCCCCGCGCGATCTCGCTCGGCTACAAGACCGATCAGTACAAGGTCCTCGCCTTCGTGCTCTCGGCGGCGCTGGCGGCGCTCGCCGGCGGGACCAAGGCCATCGTCTTCCAGCTCGCCTCGCTCACCGATGTGCATTGGGGGATGAGCGGCGAGGTCATCCTCATGACCCTGATCGGCGGGATGGGGACCATCTTCGGCCCC
>Ga0137416_10000340_pt1 | contig 21417 bp, 17 predicted proteins | sample CZODoug3_1_1_16f_FD_108282 | JGI IMG/M metagenome (GOLD analysis project Ga0137416, IMG submission 108282) | Vadose zone soil fungal communities from Angelo Coast Range Reserve, California, USA - CZODoug3_1_1_16fungal (Illumina Assembly) | ecosystem: Environmental > Terrestrial > Soil > Vadose...
ACCGATGGCTGGCGTGGCATCATCGCGGAAGATTTTACTTTCGCGAACGCGCGCGTCGTGGCACAGGCTATCGCGCGCTACGTCGTGCGATGCGAAGATGCGCGCAAGGGTGTCATCATCGGCTACGACCATCGCTTCGCCTCGGACGAGATCGCCGCTGCTGCTGCCCAAGTAGTGTCCGGCAGCGGCACACCTGCTTTTTTGACGGACAAGCCCTGTCCCACTCCGGCGGTTTCCTTGCTCGTGCGGCAACGCAGGGCGGCTGGCGGCATGATGATCACCGCGAGCCACAACCCCTATCCATGGAATGGCATCAAGTACAAAGCGAGCTACGGCAGCTCGGCTTTGCCTTCCATAGTGGCGCAGATTGAAAGCGATCTCGAAATCGTGCAACGCGGGAACATGGCGCCGCTGCCACCTCAGAAAAACCTCATTCAGCTCCTAGAGCCGCGCGCGCCTTATCTCGAGACACTTGAAAAACTGGTGGACTGGAAGAAACTACGCGATGCGCGCTTCCGCTTCGTTTTTGACCCCATGCATGGGTCGGCGGCGGGCTTGCTGCCCAAGCTATTCCGTCGTAATGGCATCACTTGTGATGAAATTCGCGGCGCGCGCGATCCGCGTTTCGGCGGCGTGCATCCGGAGCCGATCGAGCCGCACATTGAAGCGCTGCGCCAGGCCGTGCGCGCCGGAAAATACGACGCGGGCTTTTGCGCCGACGGCGATGGCGACCGTGTTGGAGCGATCGACCGCGACGGCGCGTTCATCAACCCCCATCAAATTTTTGCACTGCTCGTCTGGCATCTCGCGGGAACTCGCAACTTGCCAGGAGATATCGCCAAAACTTTCTCTGTTACCAAGCTCATCGACAAGCTCGCCACAAAATTCGGCCGGAAGCTTCACGAAGTGCCCATCGGCTTCAAGTACATCTGCGAGCTGATGCTTGAACAGAACATTTTGATCGGCGGCGAAGAAAGCGGCGGAATCGGCACCAGTCTGTACATCCCCGAACGGGACGCCACAGTTTCCGCGCTCCTGCTCGCGGAATTGATGGCCTGGCACGGTAAGTCGCTTGGCGAGCTGCTGGCGGTGCTTACAGGGGAATTCGGCGAGTATCACTATGGCCGCGTCGATCTTGATCTGAAGCCCGGCCAAAAGGAAAAAGCCATCACTCATTTTTCGGATATTAAGCTGACCCGGATCCTCGATCTTCCTGTGGTGCGCCGGGAAGACATGGACGGAATCAAAGTGTACCTGGGCGAGACCGGATGGGTGATGGTTCGCGCTTCCGGAACAGAAAATTTGTTGCGCGTGTATTCGGAGACGTCAAAGCCCGAAACGACAAGCCACATTCTCAATGCCGTAACTCAAATCGTTCACAATCTATAGGTGACCCATGAACACGATAAACTTGAAAGACAAATTCAGCCTTATTTCCGAACACTACAAGCCCTGCATCATCGGTGAAGTCAATGATTGCCTGGTGAAAGCCGTCAAATTCAAGGGAGAATTTCTCTGGCATCATCACGATAACGAGGATGAACTTTTTCTCGTCGTGAAGGGCTCTTTCCGCATGAAATTCCGCGATCGTGAGCGTGTGGTGCGCGAAGGCGAGTTCATTGTCGTCCCGCACGGCGTCGAGCACTGCCCCGTTGCGGACGAAGAGGTCCACGTTATCCTGATCGAACCAAAATCGACGTTGAACACGGGGAACATCACCAACGAAAGGACTGTCGCCCAGCTCGAGCGCATCTAAATCTGCAATTTGCTCCCGCGGCGATCTACGACCAGCCATGGAACACCGCTATTACACTTTAGACGTTTTCACCGAGAACCGCTTCGAAGGCAACCCGCTCGCCGTCTTTACCGATGGCGACGGACTCTCCGATGACCAAATGCTCGCCATCGCGCGGGAAATGAATCTTTCGGAGACCGTTTTTGTGCAAAAGCCGACCGATGAAGAGGCCCTCGCCCGATTGCGCATCTTCACTACAAAAGAAGAACTTAAGCTCGCCGGTCATCCCGTAATCGGCACCTGGTTCTTGCTCGCGGAGCTGGGTGTCGTTCCCGCCCAGGACGGCGGCGTCCATATCCTGCAAGAGACGGGTGCAGGTGTTTTGCCCGTGGAAATACGTTTCAAGGACGGCCGCCCGCAGCGGGTGACCATGACCCAGAAAGAAGCGATCTTCAAGCCCGCGAAAATCAACAAAAAGAAGCTCGCCTCTGCTCTGGGAATTTCACTGAAAGACTTCGACGCGAAGCTGCAACCTGAATTTGTTTCCACCGGCATCTTCAACCTGATGGTGCCGCTGCGCAATCGCGCCGCGCTGGGTAAGATCGCCATGAACATGGCAGAACTTCGCTGCCTCCAGGGCAAAAGCGCGACGATGGCTTACTGCTTCACGCTCGGCGGAAATGGCAAAGCATTCTCCCGGGGCATGTTGCCGTGGGAGCTCTATGAAGATGCCGCGACGGGCTCGGCTGCCGGTTCGCTCGGTGCTTATCTCGTTAAACACGGCAAGCTTGTGCCCGGCCACACTTTGAGCATTCTCCAAGGCGTGGAAATGGGACGCCCGAGTTATTTGGAAGTGGAAGTAAGCCAATCCGGAAAGAGACTCATTCCCCGTGTAAGCGGCGCCGCCGTGAAGGTATTTCAGGGAACGATTCGCGTTTGAGACAAATCATCATTTGGCAACAAAAAAAGGCCGCTCGGAGGCTCCGAACGGCCTTCTTTGTTTTATCCGAAACTAACAACTTAGAACTAACAATTGAAAACTGCCCTTAGTGCCCGCGCTTGTCGCGGCGCAGATCCTTGCGATCTTTGTGCAGATCTTTCTTGTCCTTGTTAATGTCTTTCTGGTCTTGGTTGCGATCCTTGCGGTCCTTGGCCAGGTCTTTTTTGTCGTGGTTGATGTCCCGCTGATCCTTGTTCCGGTCGACGCGATCCGCGTGCAGGTCCTTGCGGTCGGCTTGCGCCTGGGCACTGTTGGCGCCGAAGTTCTTGTCATCGCGGGCCAGCTGGGCCCTGTCGTGATTGATGTCCCGCTGGTCAGCGTTGCGGTCGGCGCGGTCTTTGCTTAGGTCGCGCTTGCCGTGATTGATATCGCGTTGATCGGCATTACGATCGGCGCGATCCTTGGCCAGATCTTTCTTATCGTTCCGAATGTCTTTCTTGTCGCTCTGAATGTCCTGCTGTTGTGAAGTCGGATCCTGGCTCTGGGCATACGCACCACCGGCGAGCAAACCGGCAAAAGCAATCGCGAGCACACCTCGACGAATCACATGTTCTGAGTTCATTGTGTTCTCTCCTATTCGATTGTTCCTGGCGTCACCACCACACTTAAAAAATGAAACACTGGGAGCACTGGAAAGTTGCGCTACCTTGACACGCGTCTCGAGCGGGGATCTAAGAAACGTAACTATTTTGTCTTCAACGATTTATGGACTGCGTCGAGCACCCCATTTACAAATGCGCCGGACTCCTCAGAGGAAAACTTCTTCGCCAGGTCCACGGCCTCGTTCAGCACCACTTTGGGTGGCGTTTCCGTGCCGTTCATCTCATGAACCGCCAGCCGCAAAATGGCGCGATCGATGGCTGCAAGACGTTCGAACCGCCAATTGTCGGCGTGCTTGATAATAATTGCGTCCAGCGCGTTGACGTCCCTTGCTGTTCCTTCAAAAAGCTTGTTCGCGAACGAGCGCGTTTTGTCCGCGGCCTTGGCGCTTTTCCAGAACTTTGCTTCCAGCTTAGAGAAATCCTGCTGACTCATGTCCCACTGGAACAGCATCTGCATCGCAAATTCGCGGGATTTTGTTCGGAGAGACACGTTACTTGCGCCGCGGCTTTCCAGCAGGTGCCGAGTTTGACGGCGCGGCGCGAAGCTTGCGCGACAATTGCGCCATCTCGATGGCTGCGAGCCCCGCTTCAAATCCTTTGTTCCCGCCCTTGAGTCCGGCGCGGTCGATGGCCTGCTCCAGCGTGTCGCACGTCAACACGCAGAAGATGATCGGCAAGCCACTGTCCATCTGTGCAAGCTGCAATCCGCGGGCGGTTTCCGAGCAAACGTAATCGTAGTGCGTCGTTTCGCCACGTAGCACGCATCCGATGGCGATCAGCGCATCGTACTTCCCCGTCGCCGCCAGTTTTTTCGCTGCCAGGGGCAATTCAAACGCGCCCGGCACGTGTATGACGTCCACATCTTTGCTGCCCGCCCCGGCCCGTTCTAAGGCATCCACTGCCGCTACAAGAAGCCGCTCAGTAATAAAACTATTGAAGCGGCTCACCACAACGCCAAAGCGGTAAGCCACCGCGCTGAGTGCGCCATCAATCTTCCCGGGCTGCAATTTTTCTGCCATCGTCATCCGTACGGTGCCTTGTTCTGATCCTTACTTCATTTACTTCCTTTATCTCCCTTTAAATTGCGGCGGCCTCTTCTCCAGAAACGCCGTCGTGCCTTCACGCTTGTCCTCCGTCGCACACACCAAGCCAAACAGCGTCGCTTCGAGAAAAAGCCCCTCTTCCTGTGGCATCTCGATTCCTCGTTCGATTGCTTCCATGGTGTATTTCACTGCGAGCGGCGCGTTGGCGATAATTTTCTTCGCTATTGCCTCCGCCGCGGGCAAGAGTTCAGCTGGTTCGTAAACACGATTCACCAAGCCGATACGCTGCGCCTCTTCCGCGGAAATCATCTCGCCGGTAAGGCAAAGCTCATGCGCAACGCCCTTCCCACAGAGCCGGGCGAGACGCTGCGATCCACCGAATCCCGGAATGATGCCGAGTTTCACCTCCGGCTGCCCGAGTTTTGCTGTCCGGCTCGCAATGCGCATCGAGCAACAAAGAGCCAGCTCGCACCCCCCGCCAAGCGCAAATCCATTAATCGCGCAAATCGAAGGCTTGCCCATCGTTTCAAGGAGGTGTGCAACGCCCTGGCCGGAAACCGAAAATTCTTTTCCGTCAACGGGAGTGCGCTGGGCCAGTTCGCCGATGTCCGCGCCTGCCACAAAGGCTTTTTCTCCCGCGCCTGTCAGGATCAGGACTCGTACGGAACCATCATCACGCGCATCAACAAGCGCCTGGCGCAACTCATCGATAGTCTTATTGTTCAGCGCATTCAGCACCTTCGGCCGGTTGAAAGTGATGTAAGCAATCCCGTCTTTCTTCTCATACAGTAAATTCTCGTAGGCCATTTCTACTTTTTCCTTTTGTGCTCTGCGGACTCTGTACCTCTGCGTTTTGTTTCTCTTCTGTTTTTTCTGGCCTTTAAAACTTCAGGGCCTTCGGTTTCTGCGGGTCCGAATAATCATAAAATCCCCGCCCCGACTTTCTCCCGTTCCAGCCCGCCAGCACCATGCGCTTCAGCAGCGGTGGCGCCGCGAATCGCCGCTCCTTGAATTCATCAAACATAATCTGCGAAATGTAATAGGTTGTGTCCAGCCCCACGAAGTCCAGCAATGTCAGCGGCCCCATCGGATGCCCGCAGCCCAGCTTCATGGAATTATCAATATCCTCGATGGAGCCGACGCCCTCTTCCAGCGCGCGAATCGCATCCAGAAGATACGGCACTAGCAGCCGGTTCACGATGAATCCGGTGCTGTCGTGTGCGCGCACTGCGGTCTTTCCCAGCTTTTCACCGAACGCCAGCATCTCCTCATAAACGGCGGGCTCCGTCGCTATCGTCCGCACTACCTCGACCAGCTTCATCACTGGCACGGGATTGAAGAAGTGCATCCCTACGAACCGTTGCGGCCGCTTTGTAGCCGTAGCGATTTCCGTGATCGTCAACGAAGACGTGTTGCTTGCAAAAATCGTCGATGGCGGACAGACCGCATCCAGCGCTACAAATAACTCACGCTTGGCCGGAAGCTGCTCGATGATCGCTTCAACGATCACGTCGCAATTCTTCAAGTCGTCGATGGAAGTAGTGCCCTTCAAACGGCCACGGATTTCTCCCTTCACCGCATCGGTGATCGAGCCCTTCTCCACCAGGCGATTCAGGTTTTTCTCGATACCCTTGATTCCCTTTTCCACCAACTCCGCGCTCACTTCGCGCACCACAGTCTCGAATCCCGAGGCGGCCGCCACCTGCGCGATCCCTGAACCCATCAAGCCACACCCCACGACACCCACTCTTCGAATCGCCATTTTTTCCTCGTAGATACCGCGGTCGAACCCTTTCGCCGGGCCTCGAAAGTTTACCAGAATCCATTTGGGGAGCGGCGGTTAGACCCCGCTTTTACGGTGAAGCCCGCCCTAAAATCTGTTTGCGTCAGCAATAACCCCAACCACCATACTCGCTTTCTCTAAATTAGTTGGTCTGTTTAGCGTTTGGTTTCGCTTCAAAAACTACTTGCGCGCACCAACCATTCTCAATGCGGATATCTGCAGGGTCCTCATACGACATCATAGAGTCTTTCTTGAACGTCCACCCATCGAGAGACACCAGCACTCGGTAACGTCCCGCCGGCACATGGATTCGGAAAAAGTCGTTTTCGTTGGCCCGCCCTTCGTAAGATTGGCCGCCGTCCTTCGCTTCAACTCGAATCTTCAACTTGTTTGGACCTGGCGGCATTCCGCTCATCGATCCCTGGATCAATCCCTCATTGCGGCTACTCAGAGAGTTTATGACCTCAATTGTTCGGCCTGCCTTCCGCAGATTGTCCGAATTGCCACAGCCATAAGGCCACCAGGCTCCGTCACCGTCTCGGTTCAGAAAAAGTAGATAGGACTCACCCTTCTTCCAGTCGAAACCAGCCCGACCGCTATCGTTTTCCTCGTGAATCCGGAATTCCTTCTCGATTGTTCCTTTGTGAATCTGCGTTGATTCCAGAGTGTAAATAAACCAGTCCTGTTTGTCCTTATTCTTCGGAAAGAAGTGCTGTATTCGGATTAGCTTGGCCTCGACCACGGCCTCGCTATGCGCATATTCACCGCAAATAAGACGTGGTGGTCCGCAAAACGCTAGCGCTGGAACACTCCAACACAAGAACAGAAGGCTAAAAGCCAAATACTTACGCATAAGCCTTGGTCCTTCAGTTGGTAATCGCTTCCACCACCATCGCAATTCCCTGCCCGCCACCGATGCACGCTGTCGCTAGCCCATAACGCAACCCATTTCGCCGCAGTTCGCTCAAAATCGTGATTACTAAACGTGTGCCGCTCGCGCCGAGGGGATGCCCCAGGGCAATTGCCCCGCCGTTCACGTTCGTTTTGTCGCGCTTCAGCCCCAAAACTTTTTCCACGGCCAGATACTGCGCCGCAAACGCCTCGTTCACTTCGACGCGATCCATCTGTTCCAGCGTAAGCCCCGCCAGCTTCAGCGCTTTCTGCGAGGAAGGCACCGGTCCGATCCCCATGATGCTCGGATCCACGCCAGCCACCGCCCATGACACGATGCGCCCCACCGGTTTCAATCCGCGCTCCTTCGCGATTTTCTCCCGCGTCACCACTACCGCGGCTCCACCATCCACAATCCCGCTAGCGTTTCCGGCCGTCACAATCCCATCTTTTTTGAAGGACGGCGGCAATTTCTGCAGCGTCTCCATCGTCGTTTCCGGCCGCCGGTGATCGTCTTCGCTGACCACAATCGCTTTCTTTCCCTGCTTCACTTCCACTGGAACAAGTTCTTCCTTGATGCGGCAGGCCTTATAAGCCGCGTCCGCGGCCTGCTGGCTGCGCAGCGCATAGGCGTCGGCATCCTTCCGAGCGATTCCGTGCTGTTCCGCGAGTTTTTCCGCCGTCAGCGCCATCGGCAATCCGCAATACGTGTCCGTCAGCCCCGCCATCAACGAATCTTCCAGCACTCCGCCGCCCAGCTTCAATCCCGTCCGCGCCCCGCGAATCACAAACGGCGCTTGTGTCATATTCTCCATGCCACCCGCCAGCACCATGTTCGCTTCGCCGAGCAACAAACGTTGCGCCGCCTGCGCAATCGCCTCAATCCCCGACCCGCACAGCCGGTTCACTGTCACCGCCGGCGTCTCGATTTTCAACCCGGCCTTCAATCCCACATGCCGCGCCCCATAGAGGGCATCTGCGCTCGTCTGCATCACATTCCCAAAAATTGCGTGATCAATTTCTCCGGGGTCTACGCCCGAACGCCGAATCGCCTCTTTCGAAGCATGCGCCGCCAGTTCAATCGCGCTCACCTCCGAAAACGCCCCGGTATACCGCACCATTGGCGTGCGCGCCCCCGCCACAATCACTACATCCGTCGGAAACATAAGTCCTTCTCCTGTTTGTTGGATCTGTTTTCTAGGCTAAAACCATCATCATCAACACTCACCGACCAGAAGTCACAATTTCGGCGTTTCCAGCGCCACCACCGTATCTCCGCCGCGCTTTCTCGCCTCTTCAATCGAAAACTCCGCGCGGTTGATCAAGTCCGTCACAATGTCTTCGCTGTCGTAATCCGGCTTCGGCACCGCCTCGACAATTCCCGCGCTCAACGTAATCTGCGTGGAGTCCCAAGGCGGCCGCAAGCCCGAAGCCGCTCGCCGCAATTTATCCGCCAGGTTCTGAGCGCCCGCGAGCGTGGTATCCGGCAAAATAAACGCCAGCGACCACGAAGTGTATTTCACGGGCACGTCGTTCTGCCGCACGATCGGCTGCAACGACCTCGCCAGTTGTTCCAAAAACCGTTCCAGCGGCGACTCTCCCTGCTGCCTCAAAATCTCTGCGCCGTGGTCAATCTGCAAGATCGTCAGCGCCAGCGGCGTCCCCTGCGTCCGCGCGCGGTCCGCTTCCGTGAGCAAACAACTCTGGTATGAGCTGCGGCTCAACAAGCCTGACCGCTCATCCGAAACACCCATGCGCCGCACTAGCGACCGCAGCCGCGTGTGGCTGACGCTCATCAACATTTGATCGCCGATGGCCTGGAGGAAATACGCTTCATTCGGCCGCCACTTGTGATCTTCCGCATGCCCCACAATCAACATCCCCGCCGGCATTTGCGTCTCTTTATCCGTGATCACCACGCCCAGCGCCGTCGCCAGTCCCAGATCGCTCAGAATCGATCCTTCCGTCGCCTGCACCATGAGTCCGCCCAGTTCATCCGGCTCGGCCTTCTCAATGTGCGCGAGCAGCAGCACGACTTGTGCACCAGGGGCGGGCTTCACCCCCGGAGCGCAGAATTCCGCGGCCATTTCCGGCGGCCGTCCTGGTGTGCCCACAACGGCCAGTGCGCGCGTTCCACGCAAATAGGCTCCAACTTCGCTGACTGCGGTGTTGAGCATCGCCCGCGGCGTCTGCTGGCGAAATATCTTTTGATTGACTTCGGAAATTTTTGAAAGATCGCGCAGGGTATCCGCCGAATAAACGCCTGTCTTCGTGGTAATGGGTGATGGCGCTTCGGAAGCCGCCGCGGCGGGCGCCACTGGCGCCGCGGATACCGTTGGCGGCGCAGCCGCAGTTTCTGCCTTCGGCTTGGGCGATCCCGGCGGCCACCAGTTCGCCATTTGGTAGAGATTCGACAACCGCGCGTTTCGCTCTTCCTCGCCCGGGAACATCGCTGCAATTCTTTGCAAGCGCTCCAGCGCCTTGTTCTGCAGCGAATACTGCAAAAAAATCTCTGTCTGCACGATCAAATCTTCCAGCGCTTGCAATTGCCGGCCCTCTTCGCTGCCGGGAGAAGGCGCCGAAGGTGCTTGCGCCGCATGAGCGTGCGCACTGTGACCCGGTGTCGGTGTGCCCGATTTCATCAGCCGGCTGGCGATGCGTTTCACCTGGGCTTCATCCACTTTGCCACGCAACAGTTCCAGTCGCTCCTGATTGCGATAGTCGTACGCATCAATGTCCACCAGCCGCTCGAGAGATTCCGCCGCCCTTTTAACGTTTCCTGACGTCAGGTACACATCGAACAGCTTGATCAGCACTTCGAAATACTGCGATTCGCGATTCAGTTCATTGTGGACCGAAGCCCAGAACTCCAGGATGACCTGCGAGTGCGGATACTTCGCCCCCACTCCATCCATCAGCGTCACGAAATCATTCTGCCGCTTGTCCGCAAACATTCTTCGTTTGAGCGCCAGGAGAATCTCGGTGGCTTTCTGGTCCTGGCTCGCTGCCACGTAGCGGTCCGCGAGCTCGAACAGTTGCGTCATGCCTTCATTTTTTTCGCGCAGCAGCCGGTCGAGCAACTCGCGCGCGCGCTCCAGGTTTCCCGAGCGCATCAATGCGTCGCTAAAGGTAATAAGAAACGCCGGGTCTTTTTCGGTCCTGGCAAAAGGCTCCAGCAAGGCAGTCGCATGGACAGCGTTGCCTGCTTGCAGATTCGCTTGCGCGTAAAGCAGACTGACGCTGCGTTCTTGCGGCGCAAGTTTGTAAGCGCGGCCAAGAATGTGCAGCGCGTCGGCCGATGCTCCGCTCGCCGAGGCAAGCTGCCCGGCCCGCAGGAACGCTCGCGCCGCAAGCGCATTCTTGCCGATGCGTTCCGCCGCCTCCGCAAGGCGAAGCTGCCGCGGCAGATTTTCCGGATCGAGTTGCGCAAGCCGCTCCCAGCAGAACAGCGCGTCTTCGTCGCGGTTCGCCGCCGCGAACAGCTCCGCCGCCTTGCTGTACTGCTCGATTGCTTCGTCAGGATGATTCTGTCTCTGCTGCAGGAAGGCGTACCGAGCGATGCGTTCAGGCGGCTGCCCACGGCCCGCTCGCAGAAACCGGTTGTAAATGGCGAGCGCCTTGGTTTCGTCCTTGGGTTCCACGAGCAGGTCAAAAAGAAGCCCGTAGTAGATTGCCGCCCGGTCCGGCTGATCCAGCCGCGCGTACAAGTCGCCCAGCGCCTGCGTGGCTTCTTGATGTTGCGGCATCTCGTCCAGCACGGCGAGATACGCCCCGATCGCGTCCTCGACACGGTTCTTCTCGAGGAAGCGCTTGGCGCGATCCAGATGTTTGCTTACGTCTGCGGCCATCCCTTAAGGTTGCCTTTGCGGTGACGGAAAACTGTCAATCAGGTGCCAAACTGGTGCCAACTATGCACACCATCAGATAATGGTGCCGGGCTGCGAACTCGCGTCGTACACGAACTGCCCTTTTCAACTATATACCCCCAGCCGGAAGCGGCAAAACAGCCCGATATACGCTGATGCGTTATGAATCACCGGAATCGACGCCGCGCTTGCCGCGCAGTCTTCTTGGAAGCAACAACATGAGCGTCGCCGATGCAAACAACGAAACGCCTGCAACCGCCAGCCCGCCGTACAAGCTGCCCGTTTTCTGGCTGATCCAGCCTATCGCGTACGGCCCGGCAAACCCTCCTAGATTCGCGAGCGAACTCACCAGGGCAATCCCGGACGCCGCCGCAAATCCTGTCAGAAAATCACCCGGAAGCGAGTAGAAAGGGCCGTAGACGCTGTAAATCCCCAGCGCCGCAAACGACAGAAGTAAGATCGTCGGAAAAAGAGACTGCGTGGCCCCCAGCGACGCCAGAGCAACTCCCGCGACAACGGCTGGAATCGCCGCATGAAATCTCCGTTCTTGTTTTCGATCGGAACTCAGCGACACCATCACCATTACGGGCAGGCCCACAAGATGTGGGATCATCACCAACAGCCCGATCAAGCTGTAGGAGATTCCGCCCGCTACGGACTTCACCAGTTGCGGCATCCAAAAGTTCATCGAATACATGCCGGTGTTCAAAGTGAATCCGATAAACCCTAAATGCCAAACGCGCTTGTTCAACAGCGCCTTTCCCGCCGAAATGTTGTGACTCGCCAGTTTCTCTCGTCCTTCCCGCGCCAGCTCCGCCGCAATCCAATCCTTTTCTTTCTGGGTCAGAAATTTGGCTTCTGCGGGCCAGCTGGGCAACAGAAAGTATGTGAGAACTCCGCCAACGACCGCCGGAATTCCTTCCAAAATCAGCAGCCACCGCCAGCTGCTGACGTTCATCCAGTGCACGTGGCTCAGGAGCAATCCGGAAACCGGAGCGCCCAGTATGCTGGCGACGGGGATACCTGCCAGAAACAGCGCAATGGCCTGCGCCTGGTCCCGTTGGCGAAACCAATACGTCAGATAGAGTGCGATTCCCGGAAAATAGCCCGCCTCCGCCAGACCCAGCAAAAAACGCGCCACATATAGTTGGTGCACCGAATGCACCAACCCCGTCAGCGTGGCTAAAATTCCCCAGGTAATCAGGATGCACGCGATCCAGATTCGCGCCCCGATCTTGTGCAGCATCAGGTTGCTCGGAATCTCAAACAGGAAATATCCAAAAAAGAAAATTCCCGCTACCCATCCAAACTGCTTGCTGGTAATTGCCAGTTCCTCGTTCATCGTCAACGCCGCAAAACTGATGTTTGTGCGGTCCAGAAAGGAAATGATGTAGAGGACGAATACAAACGGAATAATCCTCATCCGCAGTTTGTGAATCATCTTCGCTTCGTCGGGCAGAGCAGCTGCTCCAATTTCGTTGGACACAATCACCTCAAACTAGGGGAATCTGGCTCATGGAGTCGTCTGGGCTTCCGCCGGCACTCGGGCATCCGCCGTTTTCGGAAGGAACAACACAAGGGTCGCGGCCAATAGCATGGAAATCCCAGCAAACGCAAGGCCGCCATACAGAGTCCCGGTCTTTTGGCTTATGAACCCGATGACGTAAGGCCCGGCAAAACCCCCGAGATTTCCGACCGAGTTGATTAACGCAATTCCGCTGGCAGCCGAAAATCCCGTCAAAAATTCGCTGGGCAACGCCCAGAAAGGGCTGAGGGAGCTGCAATAACCGATCGCCAGCAGCGACAGGAGCACGATTGTCACGAGCGGAGAATGAACTCCGCTTAGAGACAAAAACGCAATTCCTCCCACCAGCAAAGAAATCGCCGCGTGATACCTGCGTTCCATCCGATGATCGGAACTGCGGGAAACCAGGATCATTCCCGCAAGCGCTGCCAGATATGGAATCATCACCAGGTACCCTACCAGGCTATTGGAATAATCGCTGGACAGACCTCGCACGAACTGCGGCATGTAGAAACTCAAGGTATAGCTGCCAATCATCATCCCGAAATAAATGGAAACCAGATGCCACACACGTGGGTTCGTCAGTCCCTGTATTGCAGAGTGCCGCTGCTCCCGTGGCTTCATTTGTTCATCGCGCTGCAATTCTGCTTCCAGCCAATCCTTTTCCTTGCGCGTCAGAAACTTTGCTTCACTCGGCCGCGAGGGCAGTACGAAGTAGGTGAGAATTCCGAGAGCGACGGCAGGGATGCCCTCAAGAATGAGCAGCCACCGCCAGCTTCCCAAGTGCAGCCAATGCACGTGGCCCAGAATGAAGCCGGAAATCGGAGCGCCCAGAATGCTCGCCACCGGATAGCCCGTCAGGAATAGAGCGAGTGTTCGCGCCTGTTCGCGCTGGCGAAACCAATATGTCAGGTATAAGACGATTCCCGGGTAGTACCCGGCTTCGGCCAGCCCGAGAAGAAACCGCGCGAGATACAGTTGATGAACACTTTGCACCAGCCCGGTCAAAGCCGCCACTAGTCCCCAGCTCAAGAGGATGCGCGCAACCCACACGCGCGCCCCGATTTTGTGCAGAATTAAATTGCTGGGAATTTCAAACAGGCAGTACCCAATGAAGAAAATCCCCGCGGCGATTCCATATTGCTGGCTGGTCGCGCCCAGCTCCTTGCTCATGGTCAATGACGCAAATCCAATGTTAATGCGGTCGACCATGGCAACCACGTAAAGTACGAAAAGAAACGGAATCAGGCGGATCTGCAGTTTATGAATTGTCTTGGCTTCGTCGGGCGATGGTGCGATGCCAGCTTCGTTGGCCACATTCACCTCAGTGCGCATCCGCCCCGATCGAAGAGTCTTAGGTCGGTCTCGCTGGCCGAAGACGTGTAAGGATTGCCGAAACTCTATGGTCGGAACGCTCACCCGTCAAGCTGTCCGGGAGTCTCTGTTGCGTAGGACTTTTTGCTGAATCATCCCACGCTTCCAAAATGGCTCTGGATTTAGGTATTTAGCCGTGTGCCTAATTATTTTCGTTGCTGCTGTGTTCGGTCTTGAAAGTGCGCCGTGGGGTTTCGTACGAGAGGGAAAGAATGACTGCAGCCATTCGCATTGGAATCATGGGTGACTTCGAGCCCACCTATCATTCGCATTTTGCAACCAATGCGGCGCTTTACGACGCAGCCGCAAAACTGAAAGTTCCGCTCGAAGTGCGCTGGCTGCCGACGCCTTCGCTGGAAGGGCCGGCAGCTGAAAAAACCCTGCGCCGCTGGGACGGTCTGATTGCTTCGCCGGGAAGTCCCTACAAAAGCTTCATTGGGATGCTGCGCGGAATTGAATTCGCGCGGACACGTGACTGGCCGTTTGTGGGGACTTGAGGAGGCTTCCAACATACTCTGTTAGAGTATGCGCGAAATGTCTTGAAGATTGCCGACGCCGACTCCGCGGAAAACAATTCGGGATCCGCACACTACGTCGTGACGCCGCTTTCCTGCGCCCTGCCCAACCGCCGCGCGGACGGTCCCAAGGCATCCGGGGAGGAACACTTAAAGATTCTGCCGGGAACGCTCCTCCATTCCATTTGTGGCGGTGAAGACGATTCGGAGCAGTATTACTGCAACTACGGCGTGAATGAGGAATACGAAAAACAGTTTCAGGCCGCTGGGCTGCGCGTAAGCGCCCGCGGAATTCTTGGCGAAACGCGCGCGGTCGAACTGCCCGGACACCGCTTCTTCATCGCCACGCTGTTTCAGCCGCAGCTTTCTTCGCGGCCCGAGGCTCCGCACCGCTTCTTTCTGGCATTTTTGCGAGCCGCCATCCGATTTCGTAAGACGCGCTCAAAACGAAGCCGTAAAGCGCGACACTGAATCCAGCGTGGAAGCGCTGTTTGCCAAAGGTTGAGAAAGGAAAAACCCATGCTCGAGGTAATCCTGAAGCGATTTGAGCAGCCCGACGAGATTCGCACGTTTGAGAAGGGCAGATTTGAGGTAGTGCGAGTGGGAGGAATGACCATCGGGCGCGCGACCTACGAACCAGGATGGAAATGGTCGGAACACGTCGGGCGCGCGGCAGGAACAAAGAGCTGCGCGGTGGAGCACGTAGGGATGGTAATTTCCGGGTGCGCGACGGCCGCGATGGATGATGGCCGCGTGATCGAGATGAAGGCCGGGGACGTGTTTTACATTGCGCCGGGGCATGACAGTTGGGTGGTAGGCGAGGAGCCGTATGTGTCGATTCACTTGATGGGTGCGGAGGCATACGCCAGTGCAAAAAAGAGATGAATCCATTGGACTACCCGCCGGTCAGCCTCACCATTTCTGCCCCTGGTGCGTCTAAACGGCCAAAACCAAAATCTGGGAACGTCTTTTTCGACCGGAGGCCCGCAAGATGCAAACCGTTTTCCATGACATAAAGTTCGCGTTGCGCGTTTTTCGCAAGTCTCCCCTGTTCACCGCTGTCGTCATCCTCACGCTGGCATTGGGCATCGGCGCCAATACTGCCATCTTCAGCATCGTGAATGCCGTCTTGCTGCGCTCTCTCCCCTTTCGCGATCCGAGCCGTCTGCAGAAAATTACCTTCAACAGTCCCGGTGTTGCCTTGCGGGATGTTCCCTTCTCCGTCACCGAATTTGAGGATTTAAAGTCCAGAGCAGATACCTTTGAGGACGTAAGCGTCGTCTGGCCTGTGAGCGTGAACCTGACCGGCGCCAAGGAGCCGCAACGCCTCGAATTAATGGTCGTCAGTCCTAATTACTTTTCCATGCTAGGTGCGACTCCTCAAATCGGAAGACTTTTCGGCTCCCAGGACTTTGCCCTCGGCTTCGCCACTGCCGCCGTCATCAGCGACGGTCTTTGGCACCGCTCTTATGGCGCGGATCCAAATATCCTGGGCCACAGTCTCCGGCTGGACAATGATCTTTACACCATCGTCGGCGTTCTTCCCCCCGATTTTCGTCATCCCGGAAAAACCGTCGCCAAAGATGTAGAGATCTGGGCCACCGCCGGATATAGCGCGGATCCTTTCCCCGCACCCGCCCGCAACCTCCGGTTCTTACCCGGAGCGATCGCTCGTCTTAAGCCCGGCATCACCTTGCGTCAGGCGCAAGCCCGCCTGGATATCATGTCCGGCCAGCTGCGCCAGGAGTTCCCCTCGGATTATCCTCCCACGGCTAAATGGTCCATCGCTATCGAGCCCTTGCAACAATCTCTCGTCGGCGATGTTCGCCCCATGATGTTGGTGCTGATGGGCACGGTGATTCTCATCATTCTCATCGCGTCCGTAAATATCGCGAACCTCCTCCTAGCGCGCGCCTCCAGCAGGCAGCAGGAAATCGCTCTTCGCCTCACTCTTGGTGCCAGCCGCCTACGCATGGTGCGTCAACTGCTCACCGAGACAATGATGCTGTCGTTGATGGGGGGCCTCGCCGGAATTGCCACCGCTGCATTCGCCCTCGGTCCCATGCTTCGATTTTTGCCGCACGGAGTCCCCCGGCTCAGCGAAGTCCGCATAGATTGGGTCGTCCTCCTCTTTGCTCTCTTTATTTCCATCCTCACCGGCCTCTTTTTTGGTTTGGCTCCGGCTCTTCAGTCCACCCGGCCTGATGTCTTTGCCGCCATTCGAGAAGGCGCTCGTGGTTCCGGTTACAGCACCAGGACGAATCGGTTGCGCAGCGCTTTGATCGTTTCGGAGATGGCGCTGGCCGTGGTGCTAATGATTGGCGCCAGCCTGTTGTTGCGTTCCTTTGCTGGGCTGCTCGAGTCGAACCCGGGTTTCAATCCTTCCAGCGTGGTTGCCGCCAGTATGTGGCTTCCGGTCCCTAATGATCCAAAGGCGGATCCCTACGCGGGTATTGCGCCCCAGGCAGTCTTTGTCCGCGAAACCCTCCGCCGTGTTCGCGCCATCCCGGGAGTTGATCTGGCGGGCATGACCTCTGCGCTTCCGGCTTCCGGACAAACTTTTAACGTCTCCCTGGCCGTCGAAGATCGGCCTGTCGAATCTTCACAAGGCTTGCGCGCCGAGGTCATCCTCGTCAGTCCCGGTTATTTCGAGGTGATGCGTACCCCGCTCATTCGCGGACGCCTCTTCGCCGAAAACGATGAAGCCGGCAAAGAGCAAGTCGCCATCATTGATGAAGCCACCGCTCAACACTATTGGGGAGATCGCGACCCTCTCGGTCGCCGCGTACGCCTTGGGCAAAACGCCAATGCGCCCTGGCTCTCCATTGCCGGCATTGTCAAAGACGTCAAGCACGATGGCCTGGACCTCGACGGCGTCCCGCACATCTATGCCCCCATGTACCAACGGCAAGGCCGCGTCTTCAGCATTGTCGTCCGCACTTCTCTCTCTGCCTCCGTTCTGGAGCCTCAAATCCGCCACGAGGTGCAAAGCGTTGATCCCGGCTTGCCGCTATTTAATGTCCGCTCCATGCGGGAAGTGATGGACGATTCGCTCGCTCCACGCCGCTTTTCATCAGCCATGGTCGGAGGATTTGCCGCCGTCGCCCTTCTCCTGGCCTCCCTTGGGATCTACGGCTTATTGGCCTACATGGTTGGCCAGAAGTCCCATGAAATCGGAGTTCGCATCGCCCTCGGGGCTCAGCCATCCGACATTCTCACCCTGTTTCTGAATCGCGGAATGCTCTTGTCCGGCACGGGCATTTTGGCCGGTCTCGTTCTCGCGGCTATGGCCGCTCCGATGCTTTCTTCCCTGCTTTATGGTGTTCGCCCCCTTGATCCGGCTGTATTTCTTTCCGTGCCTCTGTTGTTCCTATTGGTCGCCTTTTTGGCCACCGCCGTTCCGGCACGTCGCGCCCTGCGCGTCGATCCCATCGTGGCGCTTAGGCAAAATTAGATTCATGGGGGCTCAAAGCAAAGTGCGCCGCTGCTCACCGCATTATCGTGTCGTCGACGTTTTCACTGAGCATCCGCTCGAAGGCAATCCTCGCCAACCGTCCGGCGTCTCCTGGCTACCGCAAACCTGCTAAATCCATGGAAACATCCGAGGCTTCTCCTTCGTCTGTAATCTATGTCGGCGCCGTGTCGTTGCTTGCAGTAGCCAAGGAGGTTCTGCCATGCGTAACCTGATTGGTGACTTTCGCTTCGGCTTGCGCATCTTGCTGCGCAATCCGGGGTTCACCCTCGCCGCAATCGTGGTCCTGGCGCTCGGCATCGGGGCCAACACCGCGATCTTTTCCATTGTCAATGGCGTGCTCCTTCGCCCGCTCCCCTACCAGGATGCCTCCCGCATCATGCAGATCTGGCATGTTCCGCCCGCCAAGAGCTTCCCCGGTATGTCGTTGTTTTCGGTCTCCCCGGCCAACTACCTTGATTGGCAGGCACAGAACCATTCGTTTGAGCAAATGGCGGCGTATGGATTTGACAGCTTCAACGTGGGCGGCGAGCGTCCCGAAGCCATCAAGGGATCGAGCGTCGCGCCAGGATTCTTTTCGATCCTGCGCGTGCAGCCGGTTCTTGGCCGCACCTTCTCCCATGACGAAGACCGTCCGGGTCAGGGAAACGTCGTGATGCTCGGGAACAAGTTCTGGCGTGATCATTTTGCCTCGGATCCCACCATCGTTGGCCGGAACGTTCTTCTCAACAGCCAGACTTACACTGTCATCGGCGTTATGCCTCCCAAGTTCAAATTTCCAGATTGGGCGGATCTATGGGTTCCTATGGCTTGGAGCGACGAGCGGCGCGCCGTGCGGGGCAATCACAATTACATGGTCATCGGGCGCCTTAAGCCCGAAGTAAGCGTAGCGCAAGCTAAAGAGGATCTCAGCGCGATTTCCGTTCGTCTCGAGCAACAATACCCAGAAGACGACAAAGGTTGGGGTGCCACGCTTCTTCCCTTGCGCGAACAGCTTGTCGGCGACGTGCGGTCGGCGCTGCTCGTCTTGTTAGGTGCGGTAGCCTTCGTGCTCCTCATTGCGTGCGCCAATGTTGCCAATCTGGTGCTCGCCAAAACTCTCGCGCGAAAAAAAGAAATCGCCATCCGCACGTCGCTGGGCGCCAGCCGCGCTGTGGTGCTACGCCAGATCCTGGCGGAGACACTTATTCTCTCAATTTCTGGTGCCGCTTTCGGACTCTTCCTGGCACGTTTTGGCATTGCGCTGATGGAAAAATTTCTTGCCGACCAGCTCCCGAGTTCGGTGGAAATCACTCTGGACGCCCAAGTTCTGGCTTTCACTCTGTTTCTGGCGCTCTTCGCTGGTATCCTCGCAGGGCTCTTGCCGGCTGTGCGGTTCACCAGGACTGACGTTTATGAGGCTCTGAAACAGGGCCAGAGTCGCGGCAGCTCTGATTCCAGCGGAAACAAGACGCGCGGCCTGCTGGTAGTTTCCGAGGTTGCCTTGTCGCTGGTGCTATTGGTCGGCGCCGGACTGATGTTGCGCACTTTGCTGCAACTCAGCAGCGTTCGGCCCGGTTTTGATCCCAATAACGTTTTAACGGCGGCGCTACCCGTCCCTGGAACTATGTTTTCCACTCCCGCCGCGGAGGCCCGCTTTTGTGGCCAATTGCTGGAACAGCTTCGCGCCACGCCAGGCGTCTTGTCCGCCGCTTTGATTGACAGCTTGCCGCTGGACGGCGGCGGCTCGCACCAGCCCATCGCCGTGGAAGGACAACCCATCGTGCCGATGGCGGATCAACCTGAAATTGACGTTCGCGTCATCTCGCCAGGCTACTTGAATACTATGCGCATCCCGCTGCTGCGCGGTCGCGACTTGAATGATGCCGATATTGTGGGCCGGCCGCCCGTAGTGCTCATCAGTGAATCCGTAGCCAGGCGTTTTTGGCCCAACGAAGATCCGATCGGTAAGCATGTCACTCTTACGTTCTCAGGAAAAGCGGCGCGGGAGGTTGTCGGAGTGGTTGGTGACGTGAAGGAGGATTCTCTTGGCCAAACCCGCCCCGTTGAGGCTCTTTACTGGCCGCTAAGCCAGATGACTGCTCAACCGGGAGAAACTTGGCGCGCGTTTGGGATGAGCCTCGCCGTACGCACCAGTGCTGATCCAGCGAGTGCTGCTTCCGCTGTCACCGCTGCCGTTCACCGTGTGGATTCCCAGTTGCCCACTGAGCACGTGGTTACCATGGAAGGCCTCGTCTCCGCGTCGTTATTTTCCCAGCGTTTCAACGTGCTCTTGCTCGGAGCATTCGCCGGGCTTGCTCTTGTCCTTGCCGCCGTTGGAATCTACGGGGTTCTCTCCTACACCGTTCGCCGCCGCGTTCGGGAAATCGGCATTCGCGTGGCGCTCGGCGCTTCACATTCCGACGTGCTGCGATTGGTCGTCACCGACGGCATGAAACCGATTCTCCTCGGCGTCGCGCTCGGCCTCGCCGCCGCGCTCGCGCTCAGTCGCGTCGTGGCCTCCCTCATCTTTGGCGTCCGCGCCACCGACCCGCTCACCTTCGCGGCCGTGGCCCTTCTTCTCGTCGCGGTGGGTCTCCTTGCCACTGTTCTTCCCGCCTACCGCGCCACTCGCGTCGAGCCCGTCAGCATCCTCCGCGAAGAATAACCGCTCAATCAGTCCGCTCTACTGACGGCCAGCCGGACTTGTGGCAAACTGGTTGTTCATACGGCACGGTTTTTTGCGCCTGCCTGCGGCAGGCAGGCTGCGTGTGTCGCTCGTTTGAAAGCAGCAGGCCCGCCGAAAAATCGCGCGGGCCATTCGCATCCTGCCCGCAATCGAGAAAACTGGTAAGCGAGAAAAATGGATCCGAAGTTCATACGGAATTTCTGCATCATCGCGCACATCGACCACGGCAAATCCACGCTCGCCGACCGCCTCCTCGAAATGACCGGCGCTCTCTCGCAGCGCGAAATGCACGAACAAGTCCTCGACTCCATGGACCTCGAGCGCGAGCGCGGCATCACCATCAAGGCAAAAAGTATCCGCCTGCACTACAAAGCGAAAGATGGAAATACGTACCGGTTGAATTTAATCGACACACCGGGCCACGTGGATTTTTCGTACGAAGTTTCGCGCGCCCTTTCTGCCTGCGAAGGCGCACTGCTCGTTGTTGACGCTTCGCAGGGCGTGGAAGCGCAGACGGTTGCAAATACTTTTCTCGCGGCGGGGCACAACCTCACGATTATTCCGGTAATTAATAAAATCGACTTGCCCGCGGCGCAGCCGGATTTTGCGAAAGAACAAATCGAAACTGTGCTCGCCATTCCCGCGGAAGACGCTCTGCTAATCAGCGCAAAAAGCGGCCTCGGCGTCGAAGAAGTTCTCGAAGCCATCGTCGCGCGTGTGCCGCCGCCCAAAGGCAGCGCGGAAAATCCGCTGCAGGCGCTGATTTTTGATTCGTGGTTCGACATTTACCGCGGCGCCGTCGTGCTTGTGCGCGTGATGGAAGGCCGCATCACGAATCACATGAAAATTCGCCTCGTTTACAGCAACGAAGTCTATGAGGTCGAGCAACTCGGCACGCTTACGCCGAAACCCGTGGCGCTAGATGAACTCGAAGCCGGCGACG
>Ga0137416_10000342_pt1 | contig 21392 bp, 21 predicted proteins | sample CZODoug3_1_1_16f_FD_108282 | JGI IMG/M metagenome (GOLD analysis project Ga0137416, IMG submission 108282) | Vadose zone soil fungal communities from Angelo Coast Range Reserve, California, USA - CZODoug3_1_1_16fungal (Illumina Assembly) | ecosystem: Environmental > Terrestrial > Soil > Vadose...
CCTCCTCGCGGCGCTGGTGGTCTTGCGGATCGGACGGCGGATGCCGCGTGCGGAGCTGGCCCCGGCCGCCGAACAGGCGTCATAGACTCCCCGTCACCAGCTCGCGCTTCGCTGGAGCAGCGCCCGCGCTCCCTCGCCGTCCACCGGCGGCGAGAAGTAGAACCCCTGGGCCGCCGTGCACCCGACCTCGCGCAGGAAGCCGAATTGCTCCGCCGTCTCCACTCCTTCGGCGACCACCTTCGTGCCCACGTCGCGGGCGAGCGAGACGATGGTGCGGACCAGCTCCGGGGCCTGCCCGCGCGGGGAACCGCCGGTGAACAGCGAGCGATCGATCTTCAACGAATCGAGCTGCAGCCGCAGCAGCGAGTTGAGCGAGCAGGCGCCGGTCCCGAAATCGTCCATGTAGAGCCGCACGCCACGATCCCGAAGCTGGCCGATGCGCACGGCATGCTCGCCGCGCTGCAAGGTGCTCTCGGTCAGCTCCAGCGCGAGCTCTGCGGCCTCGAGGCCGTGCTCGGCGAGCACGCCGTCGATGTGCTCGAGCAGGTCGCCGTGCTCGAGCTGCCGGGAGGACAGGTTCACGTTCAGCGTCAGCGGCTGCGCTCCAGCACCCCGGCAACTGTGGAAGTCGCGGCCGGCCTGCCCGAGCAGCCAGCGTCCGATGGGGACGATCAGCCCGGTCTCCTCGGCGAGGGGCACGAAGTGCTCCGGCGCGATCAATCCGCGCTCGGGGTGCGCCCAGCGGATCAGCGCCTCGAGGCCCTGGATGCAGCCGCGGGCGACGTCGACGATGGGCAGGTAGTAGACGCGGAACTCGTCGCGCGCCAGGGCGTTGCGCAGATCCGCCTCCAGCTCGAGCAGGTGCGGAGAGCGCTCGCGCATCGTCGCGTCGAACACCGAGGAACGCCCGCGTCCCTGCGCCTTGGCGCGGTACATCGCGGCACCTGCGTCGGCAAGCAAGTCCTCCACCCGGGTATACGCGGGCGCGCTCGAAGCGATGCCGATGCTGACGGTGACGGGAAACTCCGCTCCCGGAACCTGGAAGGGCCGCGCGACCGCCTCGTGGATGCGGCCCCCGACGATCTCCGCGGCGCCGTGCCCGGAAAGATCTTCGAGCAGCACGGCGAACTCGTCGGGGCCCAGCCGCGCGAGCAGGTCGCCTTCGCCCAGGCAGGTCTGCAGCCGCTCCACCATCTGGATGAGGACCTCGTCTCCGCCCTCGTGCCCGAGCCGCGCGTTCAGCGACCTGAACCCGTCCACGTCGACGAGCAGGACCCCGATTCCGCCGCCCTCGCGGCGCCGCGCGCGCGCGAAGGAGCGCCTGAGGACGTCGATGAAATGGGCCCGGTTCGGCAGCCGCGTGAGCGCGTCGTGCAACACGCGGACGGTGGTCAGGTTCGGGTCGGTGACGTCCATCATCGAGCCCGACAGCCGCAGCGCCTTCCCCGCCGGATCGCGCGAGGCCTGCCCTCGCGACAGCACCCAGCGCCAGCTTCCGTCGTCGTGCCGCAGCCGGTGTTCGCTCTCGAATCGCGGCGCCGAGCCTTCGAGGTGCGCGCGGATACCCTTCTCCACCGAATCGCGGTCCGCGGGATGGATGCGATCGAGCCATTCCGAGGGCGTCTCGCCGTTACCTTTCATGCCGACGATCGCGCGCCAGGAATCCGACAACCAGAGCCGGTCGCCGGCCAGGTCCCAGTCCCAGATCCCGTCGCCGGCGCCTTGCCAGGCGAGCGCATAGCGGTCCGGAAACGGATCCCGTTCCTTCACCAGCGCCGCATTGCCGACTTCGCGGCCCTTCTCGTCGTGCAGCGGCACGACGGTCCATTCGCAGAGGACGGACTGTCCCGAGCGCGTCGGGGTTTCCCGGACCAGTTGCTGGGTATCACCGAAGGCGAGCGCCTGGCGCAGCTCCGTGCGCGCCTGCGCGCGCGTCGCGTCGCTGTCGGGAAAGACCAGCATCGAAAGCTCCCGCCCCACCGCCTCCTCATGCGGGATTCCGAAGAGCCGCTCCGCCGCGGTGTTCCAGGCCGTCACCTTCCGATCCACATCGCACAGCGCGGCCGCGAACGGAGCTTGGTCGAACAGCCGGGACACGGAACGCGCCCTGGGCGAAACCACGCGCGTCCGCTCGGCCTCGGGCTGCCTCTTCAGGAGATTGGAGAGGAGGGCCAACGCGTGCTGCAGGGACGTCCGATCTCCATCCGCGCGGCGGTACTCCTTGTCGATCTTGCGAAGCAGTCTGCGCAGATGCGGCGACGACTCGTCCTGACCCAGGGCCTCCTCGAGCTGGCGTCGGAGGCGCCTGTGCATCGTCAGACCGGCTCCCCTATGACCGGAAAAGCCGCGGCGGAGATCGCGCGCCGCTTCCGTCGTTCCCGGATCCGTTTTCGGGACGAGCGTGCCCTCAGCCCGGTCGGTGCGTCCCTGCGCGATCGTTGCGCCAACACCCAATCGTGACTCTACCGTGGCGGATCTTCGGATTGCAACAATTGTGACATTTTGATCCAGCGATGCCAAAGCAAGTGGTCCAGCGAGAATCGCCCCGAGCCGAAAGCTAGCATTGGCAAGCAGATGCAAAGATACACGGCGGCGAGTCAGGGCTGAGCGCGGCGGAAGAAAGAGCGAGTAGAGTCGCTGGATGCGAGCGCTCGCGCCCCTCATCACTGCCGTCGCCGCGGCCGTTCTCGCCGCCGAAACCGATCCGGCCGGCACCGTTTTGCTGCCGCTCGGGACGGGGCAGTCCGCGCCGGTGACTGCGGCGCCCGGAGCGAACGTCCTCTGCGACGATCCGACCGTCGTCGCGCCGGACTTCGCTGAAGACGCCGGCGACTTCGTCCTGCGCGGGTTGACCCCGGGCACCACCCTGTGCGGCGTCTGGCTCGCTGGCCAGAAGCCAGGCGGGCTCTACCGCGTGGTGGTGACGGCGAAGGCGGATGATGCCGGGGCGAAGCCCGATCTCGCAGCCGACACCGGTCCCGGCGACGCGGAGGCGAGGCAGAGCGGCGGGACGGACACTCGTACGGATGACGCGGGGCCGAAGCGCAGCCCCACGCCCGAAGGTGATGTGAATCGTCGAGGCTGAACACATCTCGTCGAGGTGTACAGCCCAAGAACAAAATTCCTGTTCCGCCTCCGGCGGCCAGCGATCAGGCTGCTGTCTTCGCCCTCGCCGCCTTCGACGCGGAATCCATCCGCGATGCGCCCTGGAAGAGCGCACCCTTCTCGACCACGAGCGACGCCGTCTCGAGATCGCCCCGCACCTTGCCGGAAGCACGGATCTCCACGCCGGTCTTCGCCTGGATGTTCCCGTTCACTTCGCCGTGGACGACGATCGTGCCGCAGGTGATGTTGGCATCGATCCGCGCAGCCTCGCCCACGACGAGCACGTCGTCGGTGACGATGGTGCCCACGAAGCTCGCGTCGATGCGGACCGTGCCAGCAAACGTGAGCTTGCCTTCGAACCGCACTCCGCGTCCGAGGAGCAGATCGCTGGCGAGGGGAGCGTTGGTCTTCTGGACGTTGTCTTCAGGGTACATGAGGCCTCGCTGCCGGTGGGTAGGGACCGAGCGGGCGCCCGGCACGACCGGCCCGCTGGACTCCTTACGCCCGGCGGGAGCGGCCTATTCCCTGAAGGGACGATCGGTCGCGGAGCGCCGGCGTTGACTTTGGCGCCAGCCCGGCGTGGACTCAGGACCCCCGAGCGGGAGGAACACGTGTCCGACCCCTCCGTGTATCGTCAGGAGCTGAGCCCCGTCCATTTTCTCGAGCGCGCGGGCGAGGTCTACGCCGAGCGGCAAGCGGTCGTCGACGGCGATCTGCGCGTGACGTGGCGGACGATGCGGTCTCGCGCCCGCCGTCTCGCCTCCGCTTTGCGCCGCGACGGGATGCACAAGGGCGACCGCATCGCCTTTCTTGCGCTGAATTCCGAGCCGCTGCTGCTGGCGCATTTCGGCGTTCCGCTCGCAGGCGGCGTGCTGGTCGCGATCAACACCCGCCTGAACGCCGACGAGGTCGCGTACATCGTCGAGCACTCGGGAGCGCGCGCGGTTTTCTTCTCCTCCGAGTTGCTCGCCCAGACCGCGGGCATCCAGGTGAAGCGGTTCGATCTCTCCCGCGACTGGGAGTCCTTCCTCGACACAGGCAGCGACTCGCAGATCGCTCCGCCGGTCGAGAGCGAGAATGAGCCGATCACCATCAACTACACCTCCGGAACCACCGGCCGGCCGAAGGGTGTCGTCTACCACCACCGCGGCGCGTACCTGAACGCGCTCGCGATGGCGCTCGATCACCGCCTCACGGCCGACAGCCAGTACCTCTGGACGCTGCCGATGTTCCACTGCAACGGCTGGTGCTTTCCCTGGGCGACCGCCGCCACGGGCTCCTGCAGCGTCTGCATTCCCCGGGTGGAACCGGCGCGGGTGTGGCAGCTGTTCCGGGAAGGGGTGACGCACTTCTGCGCGGCTCCGACGGTGTGCACCATGCTGATGGCGCACCCGGCAGCCGGCAGGCTGACGCGCAGGATACGGCTGTTCACCGCCGGGGCACCGCCCTCGCCCACGTTGATCACCCACCTCGGCGACCTGAACTTCGAGGTCGACCACGTCTATGGGCTCACCGAGGTGTACGGTCCCTTCACCATCGCCGTCCCCGCGCCCGGCGAGGAGCGGCTGCCGCCCGGCGAGCGTGCCGCGCGCCAGGCCCGCCAGGGTTTCGCCAACGCCTGCGCGGGCGAAGTGCGTGTCGTCGATGACGAGATGAACGACGTCGCGGCCGACGGACGGACCATGGGCGAAGTGGTGATGCGAGGAAACGTGGTCATGCTCGGGTACTTTCGCGATCCGGAGGCGACCGCGAAAGCGTTCCATGGCGGCTGGTTCCACAGCGGGGATCTGGCGGTGCGACACCCTGACGGCGCGATCGAGCTGCGCGACCGGAAGAAGGACATCATCGTCTCCGGCGGGGAGAACATCAGCACCATCGAGGTGGAGCAGGCGGTGGTGAGCCATCCCGCGGTGCTGGAGGCGGCGGTGATTGCGGTGCCGGACGAGAAATGGGGCGAGGTGCCGAAGGCCTTCGTCACGCTCGCCGAAGGAAAGCAGGCGTCGGCGGAGGAGATCATGCGGCACTGCAAGACCGTGCTCGCGCACTTCAAGGCCCCGCGCCAGGTCGAGTTCGGTCCGCTGCCGAAGACGTCCACCGGCAAGGTGCAAAAGTACGTGTTGCGCGACCGCGAGTGGCGCGGGCAGTCGAAGCGCATCCACTGATCGGAAGGATCGCCCATGACGTCGACGGACATACTCTTCGAACGTGACGAAACGACGGCGCTGGTGACGCTGAACCGGCCGGAGCGCCGCAACGCCCTATCGCTGCACATGCTGGAGGAGCTGACCCGCTGCTTCCGCGAGATCGGCGAGGACCAGGAGCTGCGCGTCGCCATCCTCCGCGCGAACGGTCCCGCCTTCTCGGCCGGACACGATCTCTCCGAGATGGTCGGCCGGGAAGGCGGCTTCTACCGCGAACTGTTCGAGGCGTGCACCACCCTGATGGAGACGCTGCAGGCCATTCCCCAACCGGTGATCGCCCAGGTGCACGCGACGGCGACGGCCGCCGGCTGCCAGCTGGTCGCGTCGTGCGACCTGGCGGTCGCGGCAGCGGAGGCGCGCTTCGCCACTCCAGGCGTGAAGATCGGCCTGTTCTGCTCGACCCCGATGGTAGCGCTCAGCCGCGCCGTCGGGTCGCGCAAGGCGATGGAGATGCTGCTCACCGGGGAGGCGATCTCCGCTGAGGAAGCCCTCGCGGCCGGACTCGTCACCCGGGTCGTCCCGGCGGCCGAGCTGGCGGCGACGGCGCGGGCAATGGCAGCGAAGATCGCCTCCTCCAGCGCCTACGTGGTCGCGATCGGCAAGGCGGCGTTCTACAGGCAGCTGCAGATGCCGCAGCCGCTCGCGTACGACTACGCGCAGGATGTGATGACGATGAATGCGGCGGCGGTTGACGCGCAGGAAGGGATGAAGGCATTCCTGGAGAAGCGCGCGCCGAAGTGGTGCGGAAGGTGAGCCTGTACAGCCTCAAAACAAGCGCCGCATAACCGCGCCTTCGGCGCGGGAGCGGCTAGCTCGCCCGCGCCTTCGGCGCCCGCCCCATCATGTAGAACTCGTCGTTGGGCCGCATCCCGGTCGCGTTCGCGATCCGATTGCTCATCCCGAAGAACGCTGCGATCGAGGCGATGTCCCACCCGTCCTCGTCGGTGAACCCCTCCTCCCGCAGGCGCGCGAAGTCCGCTTCTTCGATCTCGCACGAGCGAAGCGCGACCTTCATCGCGAAGTCGAGCATCGCGCGCTGCCGAGGCGAGATGTCCGCCTTCCGGTAATTGGTCGCCACCTGATCCGCGAGGAGCGGCTGCTTCTCGTAGACGCGCACCAGGGCCCCGTGGGCGATCACGCAGTAGTGGCAGTCGTTGGCCGCGCTGGTCGCGACGACGATCATCTCCCGCTCGCCTTTGCTCAGGCCGCCGCCCTCCTTGACCATCAGGGCGTCGTGATAGGCGAAAAAGGAGCGGAATTCGTCGGGCCGCCGCGCGAGCACCATGAACACGTTGGGCACGAAGCCCGCCTTCTCCTGCACCGCGAGGATCCGCGCCCGCACGTCGTCGGGAAGTTCCTCGAGCTTGGGGACGGAAAAGCGCGAGATCGGCGGGGGCAATTTGGACGAGGTCTGCATCATGCGGCCATTCTAACGCCGCCCGTCCTCACTCCTCGGGTACTTCCAGCAGGAACTGGAGTACCGCCACCTCGTCGCGCCGCAGCGCCGCGTGCGGGTGTTCGCGCCGGAACGGCCGCGGCGACGAAGCCGACGGGAGCGGCGGAGTCAGCCCCATGAAGTAGGCGCGCACCAACCCCGGGTGCACGTAGTACTTGCGACAGACCGCGCGCGTGTTTCCCAGCCGGTCGGCGACGGCGTCGATGGCGCGCACCACGTTGCGCTCCGCCTCGCGCCGGCTGCTCGCGGGGCCGATCGCGCAAAGGTGCTTTGCGGCGAGCATGGTCCCCGCCCAGGTGCGGAAGTCCTTCGCGGTGATGTCGCGGCCGGTAGTCTCGCGCAGATACGCGTTCACGTCGTCGGAGGAGATGGTCTGCCGCTTGCCCCTGGCGTCGACGTACTGGAACAGCTCCTGGCCGGGGAGATCCTGGCACTGCTGCACGATGCGGGCGAGGCGCCGATCGGTGATCGCCACCTGGTGATTGACGCCGCTCTTGCCGCGAAAGGAGAAGTAGAGCTTCGACCCCTCGATCTGCACGTGCCGCCCGCGCAAGGTGGTGAGACCGAACGAGCGGTTCTCGCGCGCGTATTCGTCGTTGCCCACCCGGATCAGCGTCTTGTCCAGCAGCCGCACCACCGTGGCGAGGATCTGGCGGCGGCTGAGGTCGTGCGCGCGCAGATCGCGCTCCACCCGTTCGCGCACATCGGGCAGGATCTCGCTGAACTCGAGCATGCGGCGGAACTTCGACTTGTCGCGCGCGTCGCGGTACCAGGGATGGTAGCGGTACTGTTTTCGCCCGCGCGCGTCTCGCGCCGTGACCTGGATGTGACCCCGGGGATCGGGGCAGATCCAGACGTCGGCCCACGCCGGCGGAATCACCAGGGACCGGATGCGAGAGCGCTCGCCGGCGTCGCGGATGCGGGTGCCGTCGGGCGCGAAGAACACCCATCCCTTCCCGGCCCGCTGCCGGCGGATGCCGGCGACGCCGTCGGTGACGTAGCTGAGGCCGGCGCTCGTAGCCGCCTCGCGATGCTCCTGGACGCGCAGCGACAGCATCGACGTCCGGGATGTAGCACGGGCGTTTCACCAGTCTTCTTTTTCGAACCGCATTCCCGTCTGCGCGGCTAACCACCCGATATCAGCCATGGCGGCTGGATTCCCACATGTGAGGACCACTGTGCGCGCAGGGTCGACCCTCTTCTGCAGCAGCTCGAGCGGACGGTTTCGCGGAAACGTGGGCGCGGTCGCGACCGACGGTTCCTTGGAAGGAAACCCGAAGACCTGGCGCAGCAGGTTGCTCGCGCGGCCGGTGCCGACCTGCGGATCGGCGAGGTCGCGCGTCGAGGGCCGGCTCACCGAAGGCACGTAGACGAAATCGAACGTGTTCGAGGCCTCGATGTCGAGCAGCTCCTGGTGGTACGCGAGCTCTTCGTGCGTGCGGTTCGCATGGAAGAGCGTGTACCGGGCCGGCGGCGCCTTGCCGCTGCTCGCGTCGCGGTGGAGCTGCTTGAGCATGGAAACGAAGGGCGCGAGGCCGGTGCCCGTTCCCACCATCAGCACGTGCTCGAAGCCCGCCGCGCGCTTGGCCAGGGTGAAATCCCCCACGATGCGCTCTACGTAGGCGAGCCGGTCGTTCTGCTGCGATTCGATCCCTCTGAAGAGCGACTCGGTGAACCGGCCCAGCACTCCATCCTGTCCCTGCTCGAGCACGACGTAGAACTCGAGGTAGTTCTCCACCGCCGTCTCGAAGGGAGCCGAGGAGATCGAGTACGAGTGGGTGACCGGGCCCCGCTTCTGCTTTCCCTCTGCATCGAGATCCGGCACGTACCGGATCTGATCTCCGTCCTTGACCTTGCGCGTGAGCAGGCAGTCGTCCCGGCGGAGCGCGATGTACTGGCCGGCTTCGTAAGACGGAAATCGCGCGCCGTCGCGGGCGACGACGCGGAAGAGGGACAGGCTGTGCGACAGCCTGCGCCATTCGACGACCCGTCCCGACTTCATCTCGGCCATCGTTTCCTCAAGTCTCTTGGAGCTGGAGCTGGAACAGTGAGACGGGATCGGAGGCCGCGTCCAGATTCCTTTCGCCGCTGTAGGAGAAGCCGAGCTTCCGCAGCAGCCGGATCGATGGCGTGTTTCTTTTCGACACGAAGGCGGTGATCCTCGGAGCGCGCAGCACGCTTCTGACCAGATTCAGGACCGCCGAGGCGGATTCGAGTGCAAATCCGCGTGACCAGAATTCGGGGAGGAACGCGTACCCGAGATCGATGTCGAGGAATCCGTCGCGCTTGAGCACGCCGCACATCCCGATCGGTTGCAACGAAGGCTTGAGCTCCACCAGATAGAGACCGTGCCCGTGGCGCGCATAGCTCGCGATCGGTCCTTCGAGCAGGTAGCGGGCCGCCTGCTCGAGCGTCCGCACGCCGCGGTCGGCGATGTTCTCGATGAACGACGGCTCGTTGAGCAGCCGCACCGTGAACGCGGCGTCGGAAGCGGTGAACCGTCGCAGCACGAGGCGCTCCGTTTCGGCAACGCGCGACCCGTCGGCGAAGGGCGTCGGAGCAGGCATCTGCGGAGGACCTATTAGCAGAGCCCGACCGCGGTGGGTGGGCCGCGCACAACCTCTCCGCGCGCCTCACCCGTGCCGCTCCTTGTCGGAATTCCCACACGGATCCCGCCGGTTCGTCCTTCAACACCTGCGACCCGGAGAACCGATGAAGCTTCTTGCCCGTGCAGCCGCTCCCGTCGTGATCTGCCTGCTGTCCGCCTGCGGCGACGTCTCGCAGCTGCAGACGCATCGATCGTCCCAAGCCCTCACCACCAGCGCGAACGTCCTGTTCATCGGCAACAGCCTGACGGCGACGCAATCGAGCTCGACCGGAGAAGACATGCCCGCGGTGCTCGCGCGGCTCGCTTCCAGTCAGCAGAAGACGCTCACGTACAAGAAGGCGATCGACATGGGGCACACGCTGCAGGAGTCATGGAACTCGCAGATCCCCCAGCCGTTCCTCACCGGAGCGACGCACTGGGACTTCATCGTCCTGCAGGAGTTCAGCACGCTGCCCGTCCAGAGCCCCCCGACGGCCTTCTACAACACGGCGGTGTCGACGTATGAGCCGTCGATCGCGCGCTCGCTGGCGTCCTCGGGCACCCTGTTCCTGTTCGAGAACTGGGCCCTGACGGACCTCAATGGGTTCGCCACGCGCGCGGCGTACACGGCCGCGCTCGACGCTAATTACGCCACGCTCTCCGCAAAGCTCTCCACGCACAACGCGATCGCTCCCCTGAGCCGGGCCTTCGAGAAAGTGCTGCAAACGAAGCCGCAGACCTACCTGATGTTCGACGGCAAGCATCCAACCGACGCGGCCATCTACCTGAACGCCTGCGTGTTCTACGCACTGCTGTTCCGCGAGTCGCCTGCGGGCCTGCCGCCGCTGTACCTCTCCGCGACCGAGGCGGCGTTCCTGCAAGACGCCGCGGCGCAGGTGGTCGAGTTTCCCGTCGCGACCCCGCCCGACCCGGGCGTCGATGCCGGCGCGCCGACGGACGCCGGCACCTCCGACAGGTCCGTCGATCCATCCCCGGACGCCGGCTCGGGCGCGCTTTCGGTCCCGTCCACGGGCTGCTCTTCGTCCGGCGCCGTCGCCGGCTGGGCAGTTGCGCCGGGTACGCTCGCCATCTTTGCGCGGCGCCGCCGGATGGCAAGTGGCTCATCGGCGCGGAACGGGTAGGATGGGCGGGCCCGAAAGGAGCCTCATGGCATCGCCCTCACAGGCCCTCTGCTTTCGCAATGACGGTACCGCGCGGTCGTTCCGCGACCGCCGGATCCCCATGACCACCTTCGTCGAGCGCTACATCGACGGCTCGATCGACGTGAGCGGCGATCTGCACGAACTGCTCCGCGAGCGCGCGGACTGGGTGAACTACCGTTTCACCTGGGACCAGGCGAAGTTCCTGATCACGAAATTCGTTCCTTCGCTCCTCGTGCACTCGAAGGCGGCGGATCGCTCGTTCGTGCTCGACCACTACGATCGCGGCAACGACTTCTTCGGGGCGTTTCTCGGCGAGTCGATGGTCTACACCTCGGCCAGGTTCGGTTCCGTCGACGAATCGTTGGAGGCGGCGCAGGAGCGGAAGATCCGCGACGTCGGCGAGAAGCTGCAGCTCGAGGCCGGAGATCGGCTCCTCGACATCGGCTGCGGCTGGGGGACCCTGGTCGCCAATCTCGCCGATCAGTTCGGGGTCGACGCGACCGGCGTCACGCTGAGCAAGAACCAGACGGAGTTCGCCTCCGAGCGCATCCGGGCGCGACGGCTGCAAGACCGCGCGCGCGTCCTCACGCTCGACTATCGGGACATCCCGGGCCCCGCTTACGACAAGATCTCCTGCCTGGAGATGGCGGAGCACGTCGGCGTGAAGAACTTCCAGAAGTTCCTGCGGCAGCTGAGCGGCCTGCTCGATGAGGACGGCTTGTTCTTCCTCCAGATCGTCGGGCTGCGCCGTCCGCCCGAGCTCGGTCTCGTGCGCAACGACCGCGGCGGTTACTGGGATGCCTCGGACTTCACCTGGGCGATGTTCATGTCCAGGTACATCTTCCCCGGGGCAGACGCGAGCCTGCCGCTCTCGTTCGTCGCTGCGCAGTTCGAGAAGGCCGGCTTCGAGATCCGCAGCGTCGAGAACATCAACGTGCATTACGGCATGACCATCCACCGCTGGTACCGGAACTGGATCCGGAATCGCGAGAAGGTGATCGAGGCATACGGCGAGCGCTGGTATCGGCTCTGGCACGTCTTTCTCGCCTGGTCGGTCTTCACCGGCGTGGAAGGCCGGGGGGACTGCTTGCAGATCGTTGCGCACAAGAGCCGGCGTGCATTCGATCGCTTCCGTTTCGTGGGCTCACGGAAACGGCCGGCAGCTGCATAGGTGCTGGAGCGCGTGAGCCCGCGCGAAGCCGTCACGCGCCTGCTTTGGTCACGCTCCGGCGCGCGGCGGATTCCCACCACGGGGGCCCTGGACGCAGCGCTCGAGCGGCTGCGCAGAGGCGAGCTGTTCCGGATCTGCGAACTGGATGCGCGCGGGCCCGTGTTCCTGCTGCCGACGCGCGAGTTCATCCGGGCGCTCGCCTCCCGCATCCGCACGCTCGGTGCGAGGCGCGTACTCGAAGTTGCCGCCGGCGACGGGTTCCTCTCGGCCGCCCTCCGCCAGGCCACGCCCAGCTTGGAGATCGTGGCGAGCGACTCCGGCGCCTGGACCGACGCCCGCGCGCGTATGAGCGCGCAAGAGCGCCGCGAGTTTCGCGAAGTGGACGTGCCGGGAGTGCGGCTCGGCGCGTCCGTCCTCCGCGTCGATGCCCTCGCCGCGATCCGGCGCACGCGGCCGGATCTCGTTCTCGCCTCCTGGTTGCCTCCCGGAAGGTTCCTCGATCGGCTCATCCGCGCTCCGGTCCGCTACGTCCTCGAGATCGGCGCGAAGGACGGCGTCACGCCCGGGGCCTGGAGCTGGCGCTTCGCGCACGAGTTCTGCGACGAGATCGAGCGCAGCGCCCGCTGCAGGCTCGACGAGCGGCCTCGCCGGACGTTGCACTCGCGCGTGACGCTGTACTACGGCGCGGGGCACCCCGAGTACGCCTGCGAGCGCGTACGCCCTGGGGACTGGCTCTGGCAGTTCCGCCCGCAACCGCGGTGAAACGGCCAGGGAGGACGGGCGCGGCCCTCCCTGCCCTGATCTTCGGCAGAGCTCACTTCGTCGATGCCGTCGTGGTCGCCGGAGCAGGTGTCTCGCTGACCGGCGCCGCGGGCGCCGGCGAAGGTGTCGCACGCAGCGGCAGATCGATGTCGAGTTGCACGGTCCAGAACCACTGCTTCCCGCCGGGCTGGGAACCGGGATCGAAGAAGTAGACGGGGCCGGTCAGGATGTCGACCTTGTCCGTGAAGTAGAAAACGAGGCCTCCACCGCCCGCGCCGAGCGCGTTCTTGCCGGTTTGCACGTCCCCGACGACGTTGATCTTCTGTAGCCAGGGCGTGTTGATGGGAATGTCAGGAGAGGTGAAGCCACCCATGAAACCGGCGCGGTTGGTGCCGCTGCCGTCGCTCGCCTGATACAGCTTGTCCTGCAGCCCGTAATAGCCGCCGACGGAGACATAACCGCCGACGCTCGGGATCGTGTGCTGAAGCTGCGCGTACAGCAGGTTGTAGTCGGTGCCGAGGGTGGTGGCCGTGCTCTGCTTCGTTCCCACGCCGAAGATGCCCACCGCGAAGCTGGGCTGGAATGGGAACAGCTTGTCCTCGGGCACGCCCAGCTTCGCATTGAACAGGAACGGATCGCTGCTCGGCAGCAGCAGATCGAACCCGACCTCGAGCTGCAGGTTGTCCCAGGGCAGCACGCCCATGGTGAGGCCGGTGGTCACCGGATAGACGGGCGACCCGGCCTGGCCCGCGCCCGGACCCTTCCAGAAGTACGTGTCGTACGTGATGTGGGGCGTGAGGAAGGGCTGGATCCCCGTCGTCGACGGCGCCCAGAACGTGGTGGTGGGAGTCGCGTATGCACCGCTGGCAGTGAAGAGAACGGCGGCAAGGGCGAGCTTCTTCATCATCGGGAGATCTCCTGATTGGCGGAATTGCGGCAACACCAGTCCATCGGGGCGAGGTGCCCCAGCGAAAAAGCCCTTCGTGCGAGCGCCTAGATGTCGAAGTACAAGGCGAACTCGGTCGGCGTCGGCCGCAGCCGCACCGGGTTCAGCTCGCGCTCGATCTTGTTCTCGATCCAGGCCTCGATGACGTCCTTGGTGAAGACGTCCCCCTTGAGCAGGAACTCGTGGTCACGCTTCAACTCGCCCAAGGCCTCTTCCAGGGACCCCGGCATCTTCGGAACGTCCTTCAGCTCCTCCGGGGTCAAGCCGTAGATGTCCTTGTCGAGCGGCTCGCCGGGCTCGATCCGGTTCTCGATCCCGTCCAGGCCCGCCATCAGCATCGCGGAGAAGGCGAGGTACGGGTTGCACGACGGGTCGGGCGAGCGGAACTCGATCCGCTTCGCCTTCGGCGAGGGCGAGTACATCGGGATGCGGATCGCCGCCGAGCGGTTGCGCGAGCTGTATGCCAGGTTCACCGGCGCCTCGAACCCCGGCACCAGCCGCTTGTACGAGTTCGTCGTCGGGTTGCAGAGCGCGGCCAGCGCGCGGGCATGCTTGAGCACCCCGCCGATGTAGTGGAGCGCCATCTTCGACATGCCTGCGTAGCCTTCGCCGGCGAAGAGCGGCTTGCCCGCCTTCCAGACCGACTGGTGCGTGTGCATGCCCGAGCCGTTGTCGCCGAAGAGAGGCTTGGGCATGAACGTCACCGTCTTGCCGTTGCGCAGCGCGACGTTCTTCACGATGTACTTGAACCAGAGCAGCTTGTCGGCGGTCTTCACCAGCGAGTCGAATCGGATGTCGATCTCCGCTTGCCCTGCCGTCGCCACCTCGTGGTGCTGCCGCTCGACCTGGATGCCCACCTGCTCCATCACCAGGCACATCTCCGTGCGCAGGTCCTGCAGCGAGTCGATGGGAGCGACCGGGAAGTACCCCTCCTTGTAGCGCGGCTTGTAGCCGAGGTTCGGGCGCGTGGTGTGCGTCTTGCCGTCGTAACTGTGCTCGACGGCGTTCCCCGTCTCCCACTGTCCTTCGCGCGATTCGATCTTGTAGTGCCCGTGGTTGACGCCGGTGTCGTACGACACTCCGTCGAAGATGAAGAACTCCGCCTCGGGGCCGAAGTACGCCGCGTCCCCGATGCCCGTGGAGCGGAGGTACTTCTCCGCCTTCTGCGCGATGTAGCGGGGGTCGCGCGAATATGGCTCCTTCGTGATCGGGTCGACGATGTTGCAAAGGACGGACAGCGTGGAGTCTTTCATGAACGGATCGAGCACCGCCGTCTCGGCGTCGGGAACCACCAGCATGTCGCTGGCGTGGATGGGCATCCAGCCGCGGATGGAGGAGCCGTCGAAGCCGAGCCCTTCGTCGAAGACGCCTTCCGTCAATTCGGCCAGCGGGATGGTGAAGTGCTGCCAGAGCCCGAGGAAGTCCATGAACTTCAGGTCGACCATCGAGACCTTCTTGTCCTTCGCGTAGCCGATCACATCCTTCGCCTTCGACATCCGCCCACTCTCCCTGGCGCCACCGATGGCGCCGCAAAAGGTGATCGCCCCGTGCACATGGCAGGCGGGCCCGATTGCACGCCGTGCCGCCACCCATGTGGTGCAACGGGGGTGCCACGGGGTGCGCCGTCCGCGATCGCTCGTTTTCACTCTGTGGCGGGCTTCCGGGCCACCATCCACGAGCAACGAAATCGTCATTTCGATCCACCGCGACGACATCAACGTAGGAATGGCCGGGGCGCCGAAGCGCTGTTTCTCGCTGAACATCGCGGCCAGGATCGAGGCGCGCGGGCCGACCCTGCCGCACCGGTGGACGACGCTTTTGTCGTTTGCTGGGGAACGGCGGACAAGATCGTCAGACCGCTCTCCGGGCGGCCTTCAGAGCCGCCAGGTCATTGCAACCAGATGTCCATTGCTGCATCTGGGTGCGCATGGACCTTCAGCTTCGAGGCAAGAGGGCCGTCGTCACCGGATCGACTGCGGGCATCGGGCTGGCGATCGCGATCGACCTGGCGCGCGAGGGAGCGACCGTCGTCGTCAACGGCAGGACGCAACGACGCGTCGATGCCGCGCTCGCCCAGATCCGCGACGAAGTCCGCGAGGCCCGCGTCGAGGCGGTCGCGGCCGACCTGGGCACCGCGTCCGGAGCGCAGGCGCTCATCGCGCAGGCGAGCGACACCGACATCCTCGTCAACAACGTCGGCATCTTCGAGGCCGTGCCGTTCGAGCGGATCGACGACGCGTCCTGGCTGCGATTGTTCGAGACCAACGTGATGAGCGGGGTGCGGCTCTCGCGCCACTACTTCCCGCGCATGCTCCAACGCGGCTGGGGGCGCGTCCTCTTCATCTCCAGCGAGTCCGCGCTGCAGATCCCCGCCGAGATGATCCACTATGGAGTGACGAAGACCGCGCAGCTCGCGCTCGCGCGCGGCCTCGCCGAGCTGACCACGGGCACGCAGGTGACGGTCAACTCGGTGCTCCCGGGTCCGACGCGCTCCGAAGGGGTTGGCGCGTTCGTCGAGGGGCTGGCGCGCCAGCAGAGGAAAGATGCCGAGCAGGTCGAACGGGACTTTCTCCGGCAGATGCGCCCGAGCTCGCTGCTGCAGCGTTTCGCCGAGCCTGCCGAAGTCGCGCACCTGGTCGCGTTCCTCGCCAGCCCGCTCGCGGCGGCGACGAACGGCGCAGCGCTGCGGGTCGATGGCGGCGTAGTGCGCGCGATCGTGTAGGGCGGGCCGCTCGCAACGCCGTCCGCTTCCGCGCCGCTGCTGTCCGGTACCGAGGAACCACGCACCAGGGGGGTGTCCGATAGCGCGACGCTGCGCCACCGCGGCTGTAGCGATCTCGGACAGGCAAAGAGGCGCACCGCGTGCGCCGCGGCGCAACGGATGCCTCCAAAACGCGAAATACGGGGTTCCTGGCCGCCAATCCGTTTTTCTGCCGGCGAGCCGGACGTTGGCACGACCGTCGCAATCACTTCTCTCCGGAAGCTGCACACGGAACCGGAGAGGGTCGCGTCATGGTCATCCAGGGAGTCATCACGACGAATGACGTGCTGCGGCACACGGTCCTGATCGTCTCGCGGTTTGGTTTCGGCACGTACCTGCGCTGCTGCAAGGCGATCGTGCTCGGCCAGCGGACCACGTTTCTCGCCTGCGCGTTCCGCTGAGTCCGGACCGGGGAGCGGAACCTACTTGACGAGCTCCTTGAGCAGATGCGCCCCGAGCGCGCGCAGGCCATCCTCGAGCAGCGCCTTTCCCTTCGGATTCTCGAGCGCCCCGCGCATCATCTCCGGCGCGTAGCCGAGCTCGACGTTCAGCATCACCATCACTGCCGAAAGCGCGGGCGTCAGCGCCGCCGCCTTCACGCGCGAACGCCGTTTCTGCACGCCTGCGGAGAGGTCGTCGATCAGCGCATCCTCCGTCGTGCGCAGACCCTTGCGCTCGTGCAGCGCTGCGGTGAGCCCGGCATAGAGATGGCCCGAGACGCGATCGCTCTCGACGGCGCGCTCCATGCGCTCGTGCGCTTCGTCGAAATCGACGTTCGCCGATGCGGCGTAGGTCGGCGCGATCACAAGCGCCAGATCCTTGCGGGTCACGACGTGCGGTAGACGGCGCGAGAACACGCCAGACGCTTGCCACATCTCGCCCGCGAAGACGAGCCGCGGCCCGGAGCCGATCGCACGATGCCGCCGCTCGGCTGCCTGGTGTCGCTCGATCGTCCAGTGGGTAACTTGCAGTTTGATGCGAGCTTGCCTCTGGCTCGTCGCTCTCGTGCTCGCCGCTGGATGCGAGGGCGGGCTTCCAGGCGAGCCGCAAGGCTTGCAATCCCCTCCTTCGGCGGACGCGCAGACCTGGCTCGATCTGCACAACGTGGTCCGCCACTCCGCCCGGCCGGCGCCGTCGCCTCCGCTTCCGGAATTGACCTGGTCCGCGGACGCCGCGAGCGTCGCGCAGGCATGGGCCGATCGCTGCGTGTATCAGCACAATGCGGGGCGCGGTGAGCGCGGCGAGAACATCGCCGCCAGCGCTCCGCCCGGCCACTGGGCGGCGAGCGACGTCGTGGCGGCGTGGGCGAGCGAGGCGCAGGATTACGACTACGCGACGAATACCTGCGCGCCCGGAAAGGAGTGCGGGCACTACACGCAGCTGGTCTGGCGCGACAGCGTCCGCGTCGGCTGCGCGCACCAGGTCTGCGACACGAACTGGCCGTTCGCGCCGTCGCCGCCCGGCCGTTGGGACTTCTGGGTCTGCGACTACGAGCCGCCCGGCAACTGGGTCGGCCAGAAGCCGTACTGACTGGATGACCGGATCCGCCTATCGAGAGCGTGACCGGTCCGGTTGACGTCCCGTGCAGACTCCTGTCCTATTACCGCCCGCGGAGGTCGCACATGACTGTCTCCCGCCGCGCGCTTCTCGGCGCTGCCGCCTGCTCCAGCCTGCTTGCGCGCCGCCTCTTCTCCGCCACGCCGGCGAAGCTCCGGATCGGCTTGCTCTTGCCCTACTCGGGCACCTACGCCGCGCTCGGCCACAACATCACCGACGCGATGAAGCTCGCGGCCTCCGAGCACGGTGGCAAGCTCGGTGGTCGCGAGGTGGAATGGGTCGCGGTGGACGACGAGTCCGATCCCGCCAAGGCGCCCGCGAACGTGAACAAGCTCATCGCCGGCGAGAAGGTCGACATCCTCACCGGCCCGGTCCATTCCGGCGTGGCGATGGCGATGATGCAGATCGTCCGCCAGGAGAACGTGCTCACGGTCGTCACCAACGCCGGCGCGCAGGCCGTCACCGGCACCCTTTGCGCCCCGCACGTGTTCCGAACCTCGTTCTCGAACTGGCAGACCTCGTATCCCTGCGCCGACGTGATGCTCAAGGACGGCCGCAAGAAGGCCGTGCTGATGTTCTGGAACTACAGCTTCGGGCAGGAGTCCATGGCCGCTTTCAAGGAAGGCTATGCGAAAGGCGGCGGCACGATCGTGAAGGAGATCGCGGTGCCCTTCCCGACCACCGAGTTCCAGGCGAATCTGTCGGAGATCGCCTCGCTCAAGCCGGATGCCGTGTTCGTCTTCTTCGCCGGGGCTGGCGCCGCGAAGTTCGTCAAGGACTACGCCGACGCCGGCCTGCGGGACAAGGTCGCGCTGTATGGTTCGGGGTTTCTCACCGAGGGCGTGCTGTCCGCGCAGGGCGCCGCCGCCGAAGGGATCAAGACCACGCTGCATTACGCGGATGCCCTCGACAACCCCGCCAACCGCAAGTTCCGCGAGGCGTTCAAGAAGGCGACCAACCGCGAGGCGGACGTCTATGCCGTGGCAGGCTACGATACGGTCAACGTGCTCGCGCAGGCGCTCGAGAAGGTGAAGGGCGACACGGGAGCGCACTCCGAGTTGATCGCCGCGCTGGAGTCTGCGCGCATCGACAGCCCGCGCGGGCGCTTCCGCTTCTCGAAGACGCACAACCCCATCCAGGACGTCTACCTGAGACAAGTGAGAGGCGGGCGCGAGGCGGTGGTCGGCGTGGCGATGAAGGACGCCGAGGATCCTGGAGCCGGCTGCAAGATGGGGAAATGAGCCTTTCCCTCTTCGTGCTCCAGGTCGTCAACGGCGTCGAGTACGGCCTCTTGCTGTTCCTGGTGGCGAGCGGGCTGACGCTGGTGTTCGGCGTCCTCGGCGTGCTGAATTTCGCGCACGGCTCCTTCTACATGCTGGGGGCGTACCTGGCGTGGTGGCTCTCCGAGCGCACCGGCAGCCTGCTGCTCGCCATCCTGGTCGCGATTCCCGCGATGGTCCTGATCGGCCTCGCGGTCGAGCGGCTCGCGATCGCGCGCCTCTACGCGCGCGATCACCTCTCGCAGGTGCTGCTCACCTATGGGTTGGTGCTGCTCTTCAACGAGTTGCAGCGGGCGTTGTGGGGCAACGACGTGCACGGAGTGAGTACGCCCAGGGCGCTCGCCTGGACGATGCCTCTCGGCGAGACGCAGACCTGGCCGGCGTGGCGGGCATTCACCGCCTTGGCATGCGTCGGCATCGGCGTGGCCATGCGCCAGATCGTCCTCAAGACGCGCTTCGGCATGCGCGTGCGCGCCGGCGCTTCGAATGCCGAGATGGTGGAAGCGCTCGGGATCGACGTCCGCCGCCTCTTCGCGATCCTCTTCAGCGCCGGGACCGCGCTGGCCGGCCTCGCCGGCATGCTGGCGGCCCCGCTCACGACTGTGTACCCGGGGATGGGCGAGAGCGTTCTCATCCTCTCGTTCGTGGTCGTGGTCATCGGCGGGATCGGTTCGATCAAGGGCGCCTTCTTCGGCGCGCTGCTGGTCGGCCTGGCCGACACCTTCGGCAAGGTGCTCCTTCCCGGCTTTGCCAGCGCCATCGTGTACGCCGTGATGGCCGCGCTGCTGCTCTGGCGGCCGCGCGGTCTGCTCGGGCCGGCCTTCGAGGGCCGATGAGGCGGCGGCTCCTTCTGCTCGCCGCGGCGGCTGCCTTGGGCGCGGTGGCCTTCAGCGGCGATCGCTTCTGGCTGCAGTTCCTGGGAAAAGCGATGATCGGCTCCATCCTCGCCATGAGCCTGGATCTGCTGGTCGGTTTCACCGGCCTCGTCAGCCTCGCGCACTCGGCGTTCTTCGGCCTTGCCGCGTACCTGCTGGCGGGGCTCACCAACCGATTCGACCTGGTGAACCCGGTCGTGACGCTTCCCCTCTGCGTCGTGTTCGCGGCCGCCTGCGCCCTGGTCATCGGCTGGCTCAGCCTGCGCGCAACCGGCGTGTACTTCATCATGGTCACGCTGGCCTTCACGCAGATGCTCTTCTACCTGTTCAACGATTCGCCGGCGCTGGGCGGCTCCGACGGCCTGTACGTCAAAGCGCGTCCCATCGAGGGACGCGCAGCGGCGTATGTCGCCATCTGGGCGGCCGTGGTTCTCGTCTACCTGCTGCTCTCGCGCCTGCTGCGGGCGCCTTTCGGGCGGGTGCTGGAAGGGATCCGCGGCAACGATCAACGGATGCGGTCCCTCGGATATCCGACGCGCCGTTACAAGCTGGTCGCGTTCGTCATCGCGGGAGCGCTGGCCGGTCTCGCGGGATACCTCGACGCTACGCTGTATGGCTTCGTCAACCCCGCCCAGCTCGGCTGGCGCCAATCCGGGCTGATCCTCGTCACCGTCCTGCTCGGCGGCAGGGGCACGCTGTACGGGCCCGCGCTGGGAGCGCTGCTGCTCGCGTTCATCGAGCATTACGGCGAGCGCGTGACCGATCACTGGAACGCGCTGATCGCGGCGCTGGTGATCGCGGTGGTGCTGTTCCTTCCCCGCGGGCTCGCCGGGCTCGTCCAAGGAACCCCTCGTGCCTGAGGCGCTGCTGCAGACAGGCGCGCTCACGCGCCGGTTCGGCGCGCTGGCGGCGGTCGACGGCGTTTCGCTCGCCTTCGCAGAAGGCCGGGTCCACGCCGTCATCGGACCGAACGGTGCCGGGAAATCGACTTTCCTGAACCTTCTCTCCGGCGAGCTGCGCGCGACCGGCGGGCTGATCCACCTCCGGGGCGCGGATGTGACGCGCGCCACGCCCGATCGGCTCTCGCGCATGGGAGTCGGGCGCACCTACCAGACCGCAAACCTCTTTCCCGAGCTTTCCTGCGGCGACTGCGTCTGGCTCGCGGCGCAATCGCGGTTGCCGTCCTCGATGCTGTTCTTCCGCCCCGCCGAGCGATACGCGCAAGTGGGCGTTCGCGCCGCGCGTGCTCTCGAGTGGTGCGGGCTGGCGGAGCGCGGCCGCGCCATCGCCGGCCAGCTCAGCTACGGTGAGCAGCGGCAGCTGGAGATCGCGATGATGCTCGCGACCGAGCCGTCGCTGCTCCTTCTGGACGAGCCGCTGGCGGGGCTGGGCCACGACGAGGCGCTGCGGATCGTGGAGCTCCTGCGCAAGGTCGCTCGTGGCCGGACGGTGGTGCTGGTCGAGCACGACATGGACGCCGTGTTCAGCATCTCGGACTCCGTCACCGTCCTGGTCGACGGAAGGGTCC
>Ga0137416_10000345_pt1 | contig 21272 bp, 23 predicted proteins | sample CZODoug3_1_1_16f_FD_108282 | JGI IMG/M metagenome (GOLD analysis project Ga0137416, IMG submission 108282) | Vadose zone soil fungal communities from Angelo Coast Range Reserve, California, USA - CZODoug3_1_1_16fungal (Illumina Assembly) | ecosystem: Environmental > Terrestrial > Soil > Vadose...
CACCTCCCGTGGACTTCTCCCCAGGGCGGCAGTCAGACGACGTACGCCATGACACGGGCGGCGCACGCAGCCGCCATGGATGCGAGGAAGAAGCTCCAGGAGATAGCCGCGAAGACCCTCGGCGGCAGGCCGGAGGAGTATGAGGTCGCGAACGAGCGCGTCTTCCGCAAGCGAGGTGGCGCGAGCATGACGCTGGCGCAAGCGGCGCGACGCGCCATCGAGCTGGGTGGCGCATACGACGGACACCAGGCGCCGGCGGACCTGAACAACTTCACGAAAGCCTCGGTGGCGGCGCTGGCAGGACAGGGCCTCGTGGCGGCCGCGAAGGACAACTATCCTCACGACGGCGTCGCCTTTTCCTACGTAGCGAGCTTTGCCGAGGTTGAAGTGGACCTCGAGACCGGCAAGTACGCGCTCGTCGATTTCCTCGCCTACGCCGACGTCGGCACCGTGATCCACCCAGCCGCGCTGGGCGGACAGATCCTGGGCCGATCGACCCTTGGCATCGGCCACGCGATCGGACAGAAGTGGGTCTTCGATCCCGAGTACGGCGTGATGCTGTCGACGCGGTTCTACCAGAACAAGCCGCCGACCATCCTCGACGTTCCCACCAACATGCAGTGGCGCGCCCTGGACATTCCCGATCCGGAGACGCCGGTCGGCGCTCGCGGCATCGGCGAGCCACCCGTGGGTGGCGGATGCGCCTCGGTCTTGAACGCCCTCTCGGACGCGTTGGGAGACGAGATCTTCCGGCGCGCCCCCGTCAACCTGGACACCATCCTGACCTCGCTCGAGGCCGGCCGGCCCGTGCAGCACCCGTTGACGGCCCACATCTAGGAAAGAATCGCGGAGCGAATCAATGGCCGTCATCCGGGACCCGATGCCTTCCTTCGAATTGCTCCAACCGACCTCGGTCGCGGATGCGCAGAAGCTTCTCGCGCAGCACGGACAGGACGCCTGGATCCTCGCCGGCGGAATGGATTCCTTCGACTGGCTCAAGGACCGGATCAAGCGCCCCAAGGTGGTCGTCGACTTGAGTGGGGTCCAGGAGCTCAGGGGCGTGCGCGAGACCAGCGACGGCATCGAGATCGGCGCGATGTCGACGCTCACCGAGGTCGCTACCAACCGCATCATCAAGCAGAGATACGGCCTGCTCGCGCAAGCCGCCGGGCTCGTCGCGTCGCCGCAGATCCGCAATCAGGGCACGCTCGGCGGGAACGTGTCGCAAGATGCGAGGTGCTGGTACTACCGCGCCGGCTGGCCGTGCTACCGCGCCAGCGGGAACATCTGTTACGCGGACACTCCGGTGGGACGGAACCGGGAGCACGCAATCCTCGGTGCGGAGCGCTGTGTAGCAGTGAATCCATCGGATACGGCTCCGGCCCTGATCGCGCTCGATGCAGAATTCGTCATTCGCGGCTCCAAAGGGGATCGCGTGGTCGATGCCGAGGATTATTTCATCGGCCCGGACATCGACATCACCAGGCTGCACATCCTGAAGCCAGGGGACCTGCTCACCTCGATCCGCATTCCCTCTACCTGGGCAGACACGCAATTCTATTTCGAGAAGGTGCGCGATCGGAACGTCTGGGACTTTCCCTTGCTGAACGTCGCCTCCGCCCTGGTGGTCTCGGGGAGCGCGATCGACCGGATCCGACTCTCCGTCAATGGCGCGGCGGCCCGCCCGCTGCGACTCAAGGAGATCGAGGCGGCGGTCCGCGGGAAGCCGCGCAGCACCGAGACCGGTGAGATGGCCGGACGGCTCGCCGTCCGCGGAGCGGTTCCATTGCAGTTCAACGCCTACAAGATCCCGTTGATGAGAAATCTCGTGAGGCGCGCCATCGTCGGAGTGCAGGAGGTCAAATGGGCGTACTAGAGCGCGGACTTCTGCAGTGGGCCGCCGACCCATGGGGGAAGGTCGTCCCCATCCACATCGCCTGGTTCCTGATCTGGGTTGCGGCGATCGGGGGGCTGTGCTTCCTCGTCTTCCATGCCGTCTACGTTCGCTATTTCGCAAAGGCCAGGACGTTCGCGCTCGGCGCTTCGCCCGAAGAGGCCGTGCGTCTTCCCGAACGCATTCCCCGGCACTCGCTGGTGGCGCGCCTGTTCCATTGGGTCATGGCAGCGTCCATGTTCACGCTCCTCATCACAGCGTTCGTTCCCAAGGTGGGGCCGCAGTTCGACTGGGTGACCTGGCACTGGATCGCCGGCTCGGTATTGATCGTTTCCGTCGTCTTCCACATCGTGCACGCCTCCTTCTGGCTCGATTTCTGGTCGATCTGGCCCGACAAGATCGATCTGCAGGACGCCTGGAGAAGGACCCTGCGCGCATTCGGACGCCCTACCCCGCCGCCGCGTAAATTCGCCAAGTACCCGCTGGAGAACAAGCTCTACCACCTCGCCATCATCGCGACCGGCCTGTCGGCGATCGTCACCGGAGTCTTCATGCTCCGTCGCGTGGAGACGATCTTCTTCACCCGGAATCCGTATCTCTTCAGCGACATGACCTGGGGATTCATGTACGTCCTGCACGGGTTGGCAGGGGTCGGACTGATCGGCCTGGTGACCATCCACGTCTACTTCGCCGTTCGTCCCGAGAAGCTCCCGATCACGAAGTCGATGATCTCGGGTTCGATGAGCCGCGAGTTTTTCCTGAAGGATCACGATCCACGGCGATGGATCGTCCGGAGCTCGACTTCGAGGTCCATGAAGGGGGAAGCCTGAGAATGCTGGCTGCAATCGCGGAACGATGCAATGCCGTCGAAGAGTGCTACGAGTTCATGCTTGCCTACGCGGCGCAGGGACTTCCGACGGACCACGGCAGCGAGTCCGGCAGGCGCATTCGTGAATTCCTCGGCCGCGCCGTCGATGCGGTCACCGCGCTGATCGAGACCTGCACGATCGCGGCAGAACGCGAAGAGGGCGAGCCGGTCGCACCGCACCAACCGTTCATGGCGGTGCTCGACCGGGACGCGCGCCATTCGCTCGCCGCCCTCGAGCTGGTCCTCGCCCAGCCGTCGATCAGCTCCCAACTGGTCGACAACCTGAATGCCTCGATCCATCTGCGCGCGCTGCTCACGGACCTGTTCCTTCTTGGCGAGATCGCAGGAGCGCGACGCACGCCGTCGATGCCGGTCGTCGCGACCTCGGGTTGAAGCTCCCGGAAGAGATCTTGCGCCAGGTGGCGGACGCAGCTCGAGCGGCGGCGCACGGCGGGAGCGCCACGATCGATGCCAGGAGAGCGGCCGCGCCCGCGGGTCCGTGGACGGATGCCGAGCTGTTCAGCGAAGCGGCGCGGCGGGCGGCGGCCGCGGATCCGTTTGCGCTCTGCACCGTGATCGGCACCGCGCGTTCCGTGCCGAGAGATGCGGGCGCCAAGATGTTGGTCGCGCCGGACGGGTCGATTTGTGGCTCGGTCGGGGGCGGGCCGCTCGAGGCGAGTGTGATCTTCGAGGCGGTCCAGCTCCTGCGCGACGGCGGAGCCGCTGGCATCCGGCGCTTCGCGTTGACTGCCTCCGGCGACGCGGCCGATCCGCTGCCTGCGAGCCCGACGACGAGGGACGACCTGGGCATGAAGTGCGGCGGCGAGGTGTCGATCTTCGTTGACGTGGTGCGGCCGGCTGCCCGGCTCGTCGTCTACGGCGCAGGGCACGTCGGGGAGCGGGTTGCCAACCTCGCCGCCGACGCCGGGCTGACCACCGTGGTGATCGACGACCGGCCTGCCTTCGCGCAGCCCGAGCGTTTTCCGCGTGCCGCGGAAGTGCGCTGCGCCGATCTCGACAAGGACCCGCTCGGCGGGCTCCGGCCCGGACCGCAGGACTTCATGGTCATCCTCACCCGCTGCCATGCCTTGGACGAAGGCGTGTTGGAGGCCGCCCTGCAAACTCCAGCGCGCTACGTCGGCCTGATCGGCAGCCGGCGGAAGGTGGCGGTCATCCTGCGCTCCATCTCTCGCCGGCTGGGTCGCGATCCACGCGGAGATCCGCGGTTGCACGCGCCCATCGGTCTCAAGCTCGGCGACAAGTCGCCGGGCGAGATTGCCATCTCGATCCTGGCCGAGGTGCTCCTGGTCAAGAACGAGGGCGAGCTCGCGCACAACCGGCTCACGTCGAGCGGTTAAGCCACTCATTCGAATGTATGACGATACGACCACGACTGAGCTACCCACAGAAGCGAGTCACCCGCTCTCAGGTAGCGTCCACATGCAGCTTGCGCGCTGCCTCGAAGCGGCGCGCCACGTCGGGCCAGTTGAATACGTTCCAGCATGCGCCGAAGAAGTCTGCTTTTCGGTTCTGGTACTGCAGGTAGTAGGCGTGCTCCCAGGCATCGAGCACGAGCAGCGGCACTCCGCCCTGATTCAGGTTCGACTGGTGGTCATAGATCTGCGTGATCAGCAGCCTTGACGCGAGTGGCTCCCAGACCAGTGCGGCCCAGCCGGATCCCATCGTCGAGCCGGCTACCTCGCTGAACTGCCGCTTGAAGGCCGGGAACCCGCCGAAGTCTCTTTCGAGGGTGGCCTTCAGCTCTCCCGCGGGCTCTCCGCCGCCCCGCGGCGAGAGGTTGCGCCAGAAGATCGAGTGCAGGATGTGGCCAGAGAGGTTGAACGCCAGCGAGCGCTCCAGCGCCGGAATGCGGTCGAACTGCTCCGTGATCCGCGCCTCGTTCAGGCGCTCGAGGGTGGCGTTGGCGCCATTTACGTAGCCCGCGTGATGCTTCCCATGGTGCAGTTCCATGATCTTCCCGGAGACGTGCGGCTCGAGGGCGCCAAAATCGTAGGGCAGATCGGGGAGCTTGTACGGGTTCATCGCCTTCTCCTTGCGAGCAGTGTCGCTCCTCTCGCGCGCAGCACGAGATGCTTGTAGGGCGTCCTATCAAGATCCCTGCCAATTGGTCGCACGCGCTCCCTTCTTCGCCTGGACCGAGCTTCGCGACCAGTCAGGCCATCCCTCCGCCTTGAAGGAGAGCCTGGCGGTGTACGTTTCGCAAACACTGTTGTCGAGCAGCTGTACATCGCTTGCAGTCGATGTCCGGCTGCATTTCAGTCTCGTGTCGGGGCAGATCGATCGGGGCGCTCCCGAGTCCTCATGGGCAAGACGCCATGAGGACAATCGTCAAGCCGATCGCATCCACGTTGCTGCTCGCGCTCGCGCCTGGTTGTTACCGGCATGGCGCGCTGCTCGGCGCCGTGGTTGGGACGTCAATCGTCACCGCGGCGATTGTCAGCTCACGCCCGCCTCCGCCGGCTCGTGTCGTCTACGTGCCGCCGCCCCAGCCCGGCTACGTCTGGCAGCCGGGCTTCTGGTCGCGCGAGCACGACGAATGGGTCTGGATCGAGGGTCGCTGGATTGCGCGCTACCCGGGATACGACTGGGAACCCTCGCATTGGGTCGAAGATCCCGATGGCCGCTGGCGGCTGATCCCGGGGCATTGGGTTGCTACGCCGCGTTGACACGACTTTGCACGGCCACGCCCGCGATCGCGCCGCGGGTGATCGCCGGCAGGATCCGGCCATTCTTCGGATCCGCCCGCCTCGGGCTCCACGCCGCTCGCCGTGACCACTGCCACGGCTTCGCAAGGGGACACCGGCGTGCACCTCGACGCCCTGGCTGGTGATCACCCAGCTTGGCGCGTCGATCGGAACAGCGTAGATGAGCACGATGCTGCCCGGCAGCTCGAGCAGAACCTCACCTTCATCGCCAGCCACGCGGACGCGCATGGATCGCTCGCTGCCGGCAGAGAACGCTCCTCGAGTTGTTCGCTGCCGGCGAACGGTCAAGCGTAGCCGTTGCGGCAAAGGAGGTCGTCGGACGTGAGCGACATCGCCCGGACTCGCACCGTGACGTGGCAAGATCCTGCTGCCCTCGGCAAGGCGGCGTTCTCGATGCCAGGCGTCGCCTTTCTGCGCGCCCTCGCGGAGCGTCGGCTCCCTCCCCCTCCCATCGCAACGCTGATGGGCTTCGACATCGAGGAGGTCGGCGAAGGCCGCGCGATCTTCGTGGTCGAGCCGCAGGAGTACCACTACAACCCCATCGGTGTGGTCCATGGAGGACTTGCGGCCACGCTGCTCGACTCGGCGATGGGATGTGCCGTCCATTCGCTCTTGCCCGAAGGACGGGCGTACACGACCCTGGAGCTCAAGGTGAACTTCGTCCGCGCGCTGAAGCACGACACGGGGCGCGTGCGCGCGATCGGCAAGGTCATTCACCTGGGAGGCAAGGTCGCCACGGCGGAGGGGACGGTCATCGACGGCGCGGGCAAGCTCTACGCGCACGGCTCGACGACATGCCTCTTGAGCGACGGATCCCGCTGATCACCGGATCCGCCAGCCTCAAGATCGTCGAAAAGTGATCGCTACGTGACCGAGCCACATCCCACGGATCGACGTGGAAGCCTCCGACCGCGCTGCGCAGGCCCTCCGGCGTCAAGGCGATCGCTCGCGCATGCTATATGCGCCGCCCATACTCCTCCCGATCTCGATCGCCCTGATGGTGGCCGCCGTGCCCGAGAAGTCTCCGCTGCCCGACGCGGTGGCGCTGAAGAAGATGACCGCCAGGCTCGCGCCGGTGGATCTCGAAGTCGACATCTCCAGGCTGCCCCAGCCCGAGCGCGCCGCGCTGGCCAAGATGGTGGAGGCGGCGCAGATCATGGACCCGCTCTTTCTGCGCCAGAGCTGGTCGGGCAACGAGACGCTCTTCTTCACGCTCGCGCAGGACAAGTCGCCCCTCGGCCAGGAGCGGCTGCATGCGTTCTTCCAGAACAAGGGCCCGTGGGACCGCATCGACCTGAACCGGCCGTTCATCCCTGGTGTTCCCGAGGAAAAGCCGCCCTCGGGCAACTTCTACCCCGCGGGCGCGACCAAGGCCGACCTGGAGAAGTGGATGAAGTCGCTGCCCGAGGCGCGGCGGCAGCAGGCGGCCGGGTTCTTCACCACCATCCGCCGCGACGCGGCGGGCAAGTTTCAAATCGTACCGTACTCGGTGGAGTACCAGGGCGAGCTGGCGCGCGCGGCGGCGCTCCTGCGCGAGGCGGCGCAGCTCGCCGACGAGCCGACGCTGCGCGACTTCTTGACCAAGCGCGCCGACGCGTTCCTCTCGAACGACTACTACGCCAGCGACGTGGCTTGGATGAAGCTCGACGCATCGATCGAGCCGACCATCGGGCCCTACGAGGTCTACGAGGACGAGTGGCTCAATGCCAAGGCGGGCTTCGAGGCGTTCATCGCCGTGCGCGATGACGCCGAGACGGCGAAGTTGGCCAGGTTCTCCTCGGAGCTGCAAGAGATCGAGAACAACCTCCCGATCGATCCGAAGTTCCGCAACCCCAAGCTGGGAGCGCTGGCGCCGATCCGAGTGGTGAACTCGCTATTCTCCAGCGGCGACGGCAACCGCGGCGTGCAGACCGCCGCGTACAACCTCCCGAACGACGAGAAGATCGTCAAGGAGATGGGCAGCAAGCGCACCATGCTGAAGAACGTGCAGGAGCTGAAGTTCCAAAAGGTCCTGCAGCCGATCGCCAACGTCGCGCTGGCGCCCGCTGATCAGAAGAACGTCTCCTTCGACGCTTTCTTCACCCACATCTTGATGCACGAGCTGATGCACGGCCTGGGGCCGCACGAGGTGGCCGCAGGCGGCAAGAAAGTCACCGTGCGCGAGAAGCTTCAAGATACGTACAGCGCCCTGGAAGAGGCCAAGGCCGACATCAGCGGGCTGTTCGCCATGCAGCGGCTGATCGACAAGGGCGTGCTCGACAAGTCGTTCGAGCGGACGATGTACACCACGTTCCTGGCCGGCAGCTTCCGCTCGATTCGCTTCGGCCTCACGGAGGCGCACGGCAAGGGCGTGGCGCTGCAGATCAACTGGCTGCTCGACAAGGGCGCCTACAAAGTCGCGCCGGACGGAACGTTCAGCGTCGACGCCGCCAAGGTCAAAGAGGGAGTCGCCAGCCTGACTACCGAGATCATGACCATCCAGGCCACCGGCGATAAGGCCAAGGCCGCCAACCTGATCGCGAAGATGGCGATCGCCCGCCCCGAGGTGAAGCGGATGCTCGACAAGCTCTCCGACGTGCCGGTGGACATCGAGCCGCACTTCGTCACCGCGGAAAAGTTGCTCGCCGAGGCCCGTGGCGGTCAGAGCGGCGCAGCGAGGTAGGAGTCGAGCACTCAGCTGTTCTATAGGTAGCGGCGCACGCGGGACTTGTACTGCGAGTAGGTTTCGCCGAACTGCTCCTGCAAATATCGCTCCTCGGGCAACACGGCGGTGAAGTGCACGACGACGAGCGCGGCGAGCGCGAGGAGCATTACCGCGGCGCGGTCGCAGGCGAGACCGATTCCGCAAGCGATCACCACCATGCTGACGTACATGGGATTGCGCGAGAAACGATAGAGGCCATGGAAGATCAACTCCGGCGACGGCATCCAGGGGCGGAGATCCTGACCTGTCTTGCGGAACAGCCCGACGGCGGAAATCCCCACAACAAAGCCAGCGATGACGATGATTCCGCCAAGCAGAAGGCGCGGCGCTAGCGGTAGGCCGAGGCGCGGCGGCAGGAAGACGCCTGTCGCGATCGCCGCTGCGAAGACGAGCGGTGGAGGCAACCGCACGCGGGCGCCACCCTGCCTGCTCCGCACGTCGCTCATCGTCGAGACCCTCCAAGGCGCGACTCAGTACGAACGCACCAGCCAGCACCCGACGCTACTCCCCCGAGCGAGAGAAGTCCGCCAGGGATTCCTTTTTCCTTTGCTGCACCGGGCACCGGCGGGGCTCCCCCGGCCTCGACTCGACTCATGACGGCGCTTGCGCCGTTTTTGTCCTAGCCCTCGCCGCGCAGGTTCTTCTTGAAGAAGTCCATGGTGCGCTGCCAGGCGAGTGTCGCCGCGGCCTTGTCGTAGCGCGGAGTGGTGTCGTTGTTGAAGCCGTGCTGCGTGCCAGGATAGGTGAACATCTCGTATCTCACGTGGTTGGCCTTGAGGGCAGCCTCGAACGCCGGGATGCCGGCATCGATGCGCTCGTCGTTCTCCGCGTAGTGGATGAGAAGCGGCGCCTTGATCTTCGCCACGTCCTCTGCCGGCGGTTGGGGGCCATAGAACGGCACCGCAGCGCTGAGGTCGGGGATGCGGGTGGCCAACATGTTCGTGATGCCGCCGCCCCAGCAAAACCCCACCACGCCGACCTTGCCGGTGCATTCGGGGCGCGCCTTCACCCATGCCACTGCGGCCACGAAGTCCTCGCGGGTCTTGCTCTGGTCCAGTTTTGCGAAGAGCTCGCGCGCCTTGTCCTCGTCTCCGGGATAACCACCGAGCGGGGTCAGCGCGTCGGGGGCGAACGCGACGTATTGCTCCAAGGCAATGCGCCTGGCGATGTCCTCGATGTGCGGATTGAGCCCGCGGTTTTCATGGACTACCAGGATGCCCGGCAGCCGTCCCGACCGGTTCTTGGGCAGCGCCAGGTAGCCGCGCACCCTCCCCGTTCCCCTGGGCGAGTCGTATTCCACATGGCTCGTCGCCAGCCGCCGATCGTCCTGGGCAATCTGCTGCGCCTGGGCGAAACGGGGGTTCAGCGAATCGAGAAGCATTGCGGCCGTCACGCCGCCAGCGGCGAACCGGGCCGCTTTCTCGAGGAACCCTCGGCGATCGATCAAGCCGTGAACGTATTGATCGAAGAGCCTCAAGACCTCTGGATGGAAATCCGACGCCTGCTTCCGTTCCATGCGCTCACCTCGCTCTGATGACTCGTTCGGGAATTATGACGTGCGCGCCGAGTCACGCACCGCGATTTTCATCCCCGCCCTTCCCCAGGCCGGACGTCCGGTTGGCTTGCCTGTGTGGCGGCGTGCGTTACGTTTGCCGGTGTCATGGGACGTAACTACGCGAAGACAGCGTTGCTCATGGGCGGCCTCATCGGGCTGCTCGTCGCGATCGGCAACTACTTGGGCGGTCCCCAGGGGATGCTCCTCTGGGGAAGCATCGGCCTCCTCTTCAATCTGGGCGCCTACTGGTTCAGCGACCGTGTGGCGCTGATGGTGAACCGCGCTCAGCCCGTATCGCGCGACGAGTTGCCCGTGGTTCATGAGATCGTCGAGGAGTTGGTGGGCAGAGCAGGGATGCCCATTCCGGGGATCTATCTGATCCCTTCGGAGTCCCCCAACGCGTTCGCCACGGGTCGCAATCCGCACCATTCTGCGGTCGCGGTCACGGAAGGAATCCTGCGCATTCTCAACCGCCGCCAGCTCCGCGCCGTCCTCGCGCACGAGCTATCGCACGTTCGCAATCGAGACATCCTCATCGCCACCGTAGCGGCCGCCGTTGCCGGGCTGGTAAGTGCGGTCGCCTCCATGCTGCGGTGGGGAATCCTGCTCGGCACCGGTTCGGACCGTGAGGACCGGCGCGGGTCGGCACTGGGCGATCTCGTGATCGCGCTGATCGCGCCGCTGGTCGCGGTGATCATCCAGCTGGCGATCTCGCGCAGCCGCGAGTACGCTGCTGACTCGAGCGGGAGCGTGCTTTCCGACGACCCCGAGGCGCTTGCGGAGGCCTTGGAGCGGATCGAAGCGGTCGCCCATGTGCGGCCGTATCCGTTCGCGGGCCCCGCCACCGCGCACCTGTTCATCGTCAACCCGTTCACTGGGAGGGCGCTGGCGCGCCTCTTCTCGACGCACCCGCCAGTCGAAGAGCGCGTCGCGCGGCTTCGAGCTCTAGCGGCGCGCCTTCACTGTGGTGGCGCCTCTCTTGACACGCCGTCCTGGTGAAGTCTCCAGCCCCAGTATGATACTCGCGCTCGCGTTGGCGCACGTCACGAGCATGGCGAGGTCGCTCAAACGGGAGCCGAGCATGCGATCGATGGGGGAAACATATGGCCAGTCTCAGCTACAAGACCGACCTGCAAGAGGCAGGTGGAGTGTTCGCGGACGTGGTGTCCGGCACACTGTCGCAATTGAAGGAGGCGCTGGACAAACTTCCGGCAACTGACAACAAGCCGCCGCCCTTTTTCAAGGAAGGCGTCGAGCTCATCGAGGTCTCTTTCGGCTGGGGCGACCGGGTGCATTTCTCGGTGCGTGTGGCCAGTGAGAAAGGCGTGAAACGGATGGGCGCCACGTTGGAGAAACCCGAGACCAGCGAGAGCTCGAAAGTATCCCCTGCTGACGCTCAGCGTGCCTAGATTGCGCCATCGTGACCGCAGCCCGACCGTGCAGCGGTCAAGGGCGCTGTGCGAACCGCGACCAATGACCTTCGATGGCGACGAACGTGCTTGGCCTACGACTTCACGGTCTTGCCCGCGGACGGATGGAAATCGATCTGAACTCCCATCGCACGCGCGACCCGGTCGAGCGTATCGATCATCAAGAAGCTCCTCACGGTCCGCCACGTCGTTCAACTGCTGCGTCTGCCGCGCGACGGTCCACAAGTGGGCTGCTTCCGGGCTGCTCCCGCACGTCCGCATCGTGAACGTCGTCCGCGTGCAAGTGAAGACTTGGCGCGCCTTCATCGAGTCACGCTGACGTCCGAGCGGGATCGTGAAGATTTCCTGAACGGCGCATGCAGTTCGCGCGCGTTTCGTAGGTGCGCGCGCCTGCCTATCCTCGGGTTCGTTCGCTGACCGTCCGTTACGCAGGAGTTACGGAAATGCAGAAGATCCGCGCCTGGGCCGCCCCCGCTGCCCCCAGCCGCTCGCCCCGATGACCATCGAGCGCCGCGAGTTCCACGAGATCAACGAGGCGTACGAGCGCGTGCTGAAGAGCGACGTCCGGTATCGGTTCGTCATCGACATGGCGAGCCTGCGCGGCTGACCAGGAGGAGAGCAATGCAGAAGCGGAAACTGGGGAAGAGCAATCTCGAGGTCTCGGCCATCGGCCTCGGCTGCATGGGAATGAGCTTTGGCTACGGTCCGCCTGCGGACAAGAAGGAGATGATCGCGCTGATCCGCTCGGCGGTCGAACGCGGCGTCACATTCTTCGACACCGCCGAGATCTACGGCCCGCTCACGAACGAAGAGCTCCTGGGCGAGGCGCTCGTTCCCTTCCGCGGGCGCGTGGCGATCGCCACCAAGTTCGGCTTCGGGCCCGCGTTCGAGGGCGAAGCGCACTGGACCCGCCTGGACAGCCGGCCCGCGCACATCAAGCAGGCCGTCGAAGGCTCACTGAAGCGGCTCAAGGTCGAGGCGATCGACCTCTATTATCAACACCGCGTCGATCCGGAAGTGCCGATCGAGGACGTCGCTGGAGCGGTGATGGATCTGATTCGTGAAGGCAAGGTCAAACACTTCGGCCTCTCTGAAGCGGGAGTGCAGACCATCCGCCGGGCACACGCGGTCCAGCCGGTCACGGCGGTCCAGAGCGAATACTCGTTGTGGTGGAGAGACCCCGAAGCGGAAGTGCTGTCGGCGCTCGAGGAGCTGGGAATCGGATTCGTTCCCTTCAGCCCTCTCGGCAAGGGCTTCCTCACGGGAAAGATCGACGAAAAGACCACCTTCGACAGCTCCGACTTCCGCAACATCGTCCCCCGCTTTGCGCCCCAGGCTCGAAAGGCCAATCAGGCGCTGGTCGATTTGCTTGGGAAGGTTGCTAGACGGAAGAACGCGACCCCTGCTCAGATCGCTCTCGCCTGGGTGCTGGCGCAGAAGCCGTGGATCGTGCCCATTCCGGGAACCACGAAGCTGCACCGCCTGGAGGAGAATCTCGGAGCAACCAAGGTCGCACTGACGCCTGACGACCTCGGCGAGATCGAGAACACCGCTTCGAAGATCACGGTGCAGGGAGCTCGTTATCCGGAGCACCTCGAGAAAAGGACCGGTCGCTGAAGCAAGGAGAGTCGCATGCGAGTCGGCATTCTGGGTTCGGGATTGATGGGCGGAAAGCTCGGAACGATTTTGGCGCGGGCTGGGCATGAAGTCGTCTTCAGCTATTCGCGGAGCGAGAAGAAGCTGACCGCCCTCGCCCGCGAGGCCGGCGCCAACGCGCGCGCGGGCACGCCCAGCGACGCCGCACGGGACGCGGACGCGATCCTGCTCGGCGTGCATTGGTCGCGAATGGACGACGTGTTGAGCCAGGCCGGCGACCTGTCCGGCATGGTCATCGTCACCTGCTCGCTCCCGATGAACGACGGCAACACCGGCCTCGTCGGCCTCACGTCGTCTGGCGCGGAGGAACTGGCGAAGAAAGCGCGAGGCGCGCAGGTCGTCTGCGCCTTCAACACTGTGCCGAGCGAGGTGCTGTTCGACGTCTTCGAGGCGCGCAGCAACTCGCCGCGGCCCAGCCTGGTGTACTGCGGCGACGAGGCGCGCGGAAAGAAGGTGGCCGCAACGCTCATCCGCGACGTCGGCTTCGAACCGGTGGATGCAGGCCCCTTGCGGATCGCCCGCTACACAGAGCCGTTCGGGCTCCTCATCGGAGAGCTTGCTTACGGAGGCCGCGCCGGCCCTGAGCTCGCGTACCGATTCGTACGATTTCGCGAACAGGGGTGAGGTGCAGACACAAGGAGGAACGACCATGGACGTCAAGCAACCTGCAACCGCCGCACAGAAGGCCATCGGCAACTTCGCGCCGAAGCTGGTCGAGCTCAGCGACGAGGTGCTGTTTGGCGATATCTGGGAGCGGCCCCAGCTCTCGAAGCGCGACCGCAGCTTGATCACCTGCGCGGCCCTCGTGGCGATGGGCAAGACCGAGCAGATGAACTTCCACTTCCCGCGTGCGATCGAGAACGGCGTGACGCAGGAGGAGCTCGTCGAGCTCATCACCCACCTTGCCTTCTATGCCGGCTGGCCGAACGCCATGTCGGCCGTGACACGCGCGAAGGAGTTGTTCACCTCCGAATCGAAAGGCCGGACATGAAGTTGCTCGCCGCGACGGTCATCTCGCTTTCCCTGCTCGGGGCGGCCTCGGCGGATTCGAATCACGCATCGATCCACATCGCGCGAGCCGGCTCGCAGCCCTCGCGGAAGGGACCGGCCGAATCCTTCACCGGCCCGGTCCGCATCGATCCTCTGTTTCAGCCGAACGACCCGTCACGCGCGTCCGGCGCCTGGGTCACGTTCGAGCCGGGTGCTCGCACCGCATGGCACACCCATCCGATCGGGCAGATCCTCGTCGTGACGGCAGGCGTCGGACGCGTACAGGGCTGGGGCGGCCCACTCGAGGAGATCCGGCCGGGCGATGTAGTGTGGATCCCGCCCGGTCGAAAGCACTGGCATGGCGCATCGCCAAACACCGCGATGACTCATCTCGCGATCACCGAAAATCTGAACGGAAAGGTCGTCGACTGGATGGAGAAGGTGAGCGACGAGCAGTACGGCGCGCCGACGTCCACCTCCCGGTGAGCCGTCGTGAAGATTTTCTGAACCGGCCATGCAATCGCCACATGTTTCCTGACGCTGGTCGGCTGCGTACGTTGTTCGTCGTCGGAGCTGGAAAGGAAGGGACGTCATGCTGAAGAAACGGAAGCTCGGAAAGCAGGGACTCGAGGTCTCGGAGCTGGGCCTCGGTTGCATGGGGATGAGCCAGTCGTACGGCACCCGCAACGATCCGGAATCGATCGCTACCCTCCAGCGCCGTCGAGCTGGGGGTGACGCTCTTCGACACCGCCGAGGCCTACGGCGTCGGGCACAACGAGGAGCTTCTCGGACGCGGTCTCAAGGGCAAGCGCGATCAGGCGATCATCGCCACCAAGTTCGGCTTCCGGTTCGACGACGGGAAGATCGTTGGACTCGATAGCCGCCCGCAGCACATCCGCGAGGTGGTGGAAGCCTCCTTGCGCAGGCTCCAGACCGACTACATCGACCTCCTCTACCAGCACCGCGTCGACAAGCAGGTGCCGATCGAGGACGTGGTGGGCGCGATGGCCGGTCTCGTCCGGCAGGGAAAGGTCCGTTACCTCGGCCTGTCCGAGGCGGGCGAAGAGACCATCCGGCGCGCGCACAAGATGCATCCGATCTCGGTGCTCCAGAGCGAGTACTCGCTCTGGGAGCGGAACCTCGAGCCGCGGATCATCCCGCTCCTGCGACAGCTCGGCATCGGGCTCGTCCCGTTTGCTCCGCTCGGCCGCGGCTTCCTCAGCGGGACCGTCCAGCGCGCCGAGAGCTTCCCCGAGGGCGACTTCCGCCGGAACGACCCGCGGCTCCAGGGCGCGAACTTCGACGCGAACGTGCGCATCGCTTCCACGGTGCAGGAGATTGCGAAGCGAAAGGGCGCGACGTCGGGTCAGGTCGCGCTGGCGTGGCTGCTGAGCCGGGGCGAAGACATCGTGCCCATTCCGGGAACCAAGCGCCGCAAGTACCTCGACGAGAACGTCGCCGCGGCGGACGTGGTGCTCACCGCGGCCGACCTGGCGCAACTCGAGGCGGCGCTGCCGCCGACGGCGGGGCCGCGCTACAGCGAACGGCAGATGGCGGAAATCGACCGCTGAGTGCTGCCTCTCCTTTCCAATCGCCCTGGGTGCCTTCGCCATAGGCACCGAAGGCGAGCCGCTGCTTGCGCTGGTCGCGCTGCGGCGGGCGCCGGAGATGGCGCCCGGCTCCGAGCTCGTGTAGGAAACCTTCACGGTGGCCTTCACACCCCTCAATACCCTGAATGCCTATCTCGAGGTCGCGCGGCGCCGGAGCTTCGCAGGCGCTGCGAGGGAGCTCGGCGTGTCGCCTTCCGCGTTGAGCCAGTCGGTCCGCCAGCTCGAAGCGCGCCTCGGAGTGACGCTGCTGACACGGACCTCGCGGAGCGTGGCGCTCACGGATGCCGGGCAGCGACTGCTCGAGCATGCGGGGCCAGCAGTGGAGCAGGCCCTCGAGTCCCTGAAGACGGTGTCGGCCCGGCCCGGTGAAGTCACGGGCCGCGTCCGGCTCTCGGTGCCGAACGCGGCGGTCGTGCTCGTCCTCGCTCGTCTCCTGCCGCGGTTCATCGAACGGTATCCGAAGATCGACGTCGAAGTGCGCGTCGAAGATCGGTTCGTGGACATCGTCGCCGAGGGGCTCGACGCGGGCATCCGCCTCACCGAGGCCATCGAGCGCGACATGGTCCAGGTCCGGCTTTCGGGCCCGGGCCGATTCGTCATTGCCGCGGCTCCGTCGTACCTCGCGCGCCGCGGCACTCCGCAGAAACCGGCGGACCTCCTCCAGCACGATTGCATCTGCGTCCGTTCGACGACCAGCGGCGGGCGATTTGCGTGGGAGCTCGAGCGCGGGAAGAAGGATTGGCGCGTCCCGGTCCAGGGACCGATCACGACGAACGATCGAATGCTCATGCGGCTGCTGGCGAAGGCGGGAGTCGGCCTGCTCTATACGTTCGAGCCTTTGATCGCAGACGAGCTGCGCAGCGGGACGCTACGTCTCGTCCTGGAGCAGTACGCGCCGCTCGTGCCAGGGTTGTTCTTGTACTTCCCGAGCCGGGCGCAGGTGTCACCCGCACTCAGGGCGTTCGTGGGCGTCGCGCGAGAACTGGCTGGAGAGTCGAGGCCACGGCCACACTAATGCGCATTGCTCCTCCGCGTTTTCGCCGTGATCGGGGCGTCAAGGGATTGAGGCCCTCGAGCTCTACGACATCGGCGTGGCAAACCGCTTGGCGATAGCTGTCGGCGGTCGATCACCGCGACGCGAGCCGCGATGCGTCCCAGCCGCCGCCCAGCGCCTCGATGAGCTGGACGGTTGCCGTCATCTGCTCCATGCGGAGAGTCAGCGCAGTGCGCTGGTTGGAGAGCAGGATCGTCTGCGCGGTGATGACGTTGAGGTACGGATCGACGCCGAGCCTGTAGCGATCCATCTCCAGCGCGAGGGCCTTCTGGGCCGACGCCACCGCATCCTCCTGTTGCCGCCGCTCCTGCGAGAGGATCCGCAGGGCGGCGAGGTAGTCCTCCACCTGCTGGAACCCGGTCAGCACCGTCTGCCGGTAGCCCGCGACGTAGTAGTCGTAATTCGCCAGCGCCTGTTCGACCTGCGCCTGCCGCTTCCCTCCGTCGAACAAGGTCTGCGCGAGCGACGCGCCGAACGCCCAGATCCGGTTCGGCAACGAGAACAGGGTCGAGAGGGCGTTGCTCGCGAATCCGAAGTCGCCGCTCAGCGTGAGCGTGGGGAAGTACGCGGCCTTTGACACGCCGATCTGCGCGTTGAATTCGGCGACGCGGCGCTCCGCGGCGGCGATGTCCGGACGGCGCTCGAGCAGCTGCGACGGGACGCCCAGCGGCACTCCCGGTGGATTTGCGCGCAGCGGAGCCACGGGGATCGAGAAGCCCGAAGCGGCCTTGCCGACCAGCACGGCGATTGCGTGCTCGTACTGCGCGCGGCTGATGCCGAGGTCGATGTCCTGGGCAATCGTCTGCTCGAGTTGCGTCTGGGCCTGCGCGACGTCGTAGTCGGACGCCGTGCCGTACTCGTGTTTGACCTTGGTCAGCTCGAGCGTCTTCCGGTACGCGACGACGGTGTCGTCGAGCAGCTGCTTTTGCGCATCCTGTCCTCGGAGCTGGAAGTAGTCGACGGCCAGCTGGGCGTGCAAGAGCAGGCGGGTGTTCTCGAGGTCGGCGGCGGTCGCCTGCGCCTCGTTGCCGGACGCGGCGACCGAGTTCCGGATGCTGCCCCACAGATCCAGCTCCCACGATGCGCTGAGCAACGCCTGGTATTGGGATCCGCCGCTCCCCCCCGTGCCTCCCGTTGCCGCCGATTGGTACGAGCCGGACGGCCCCGAGCGCGTCGCGCTCGCCGAGGCCGTCAGGGTCGGGAAGAGTTGCGAGCGGTACTGCGCGACGACGGCTTCCGCCGCGCGATGGGTGGCGAATGCTTGCGCGAGCGTCTGGTTCGCCATGTCCACCTGCCGCTCCAGCTCGTTGAGCAGCGGATCGCCGAACGTCTCCCACCAGTTGCCGCGGATGACGTCGTCCCGCGGCTGGGCCTGCTTCCATCCGTCGGTGCTCGGGAAGTCGGCGGGCGTCAACTCCTTCCAGGCCGCGGGCGGCGCGGACGGAGTGGACGGGCGCGTGTACTTCGGGGCGAAGTTGCAGCTGGCGACGAGGATGGCCACGAGCGGAACGAAGACTGCGCGGGAGGCACTCATGGTGTCGGCTCCGCGACGGTCCCGAGCGCGCGCCCATGGCGCCACCGTTCGAGCCGGTCGAGGGAGAGATAGACGACCGGCGTGGTGTAGAGCGTGAGGAGCTGGCTGACGACGAGGCCGCCGATGATGGTGACGCCGAGCGGCCTTCTCAGCTCGGAACCAGTCCCGGTGCCGAGCGCGAGCGGGACCGCGCCGAGCAGGGCCGCCGACGTCGTCATCAGGATGGGACGGAATCGCAACCTGCACGCTTCCTCGATCGATTGGGCCGGGCTCTTGCCCTCGGTCCGTTCGGCCGCCAGGGCGAAGTCGATCATCAGGATCGCGTTCTTCTTCACGATCCCGATGAGCAGGATGATGCCGACGAGCGCGATGACGCTGAGATCCATCCCGCAGATCAAGAGGGCCAGGACGGCGCCCAGGCCGGCGGACGGCAAGGTCGAGAGGATGGTGATGGGATGGATGTAGCTCTCGTAGAGGATTCCCAGCACGATGTAGACGGCCGCGAGCGCCATCGCGATGAGGAGGGGCTCCGACGCGAGCGACGCCTGGAAGGCCTGCAGGGTCCCGGCGACGGTGCCGTGGATCGTCGCCGGCATTCCGATCTGCCGCTGCACCTCGTCGATGGCCGCGGTCGCCTGGCTGAGCGCGATCCCCGGGGCGAGATTGAAGGAGACGGTCACGGAGGGAAACAGGCCGCGGTGGTTGACGGCGATGGGCGCGGTCATCGGAGCGTAATGCGCCACGGCGCTCAAGGGACCCTGTCCGCCGGCGGGAGTCGGCAGGTAGATGAGATCGAGCGCGGCCGGGCTCTGCCAGAACCTCGGCTCCACCTCCATGACGACGTAGTACTGGTTGAGCTGCGTGTACATGGTCGACACCTCCCGCTGGCCGAAGGCGTCGTAGAGGACGTTGTCGATGAGCTGCGGCGTGAGCCCTAGCCTCGCCGCCGTCGCGCGGTCGTACACGTGAAAACCAGCCTCCTCCTTCTGGTGAAGTCGTCCATCCCATCGCACGCGTTCGCCGCACGCATTGCACCGGTGATTGACGCGGACCTGCGCTATTTCCTACGCCAACCGCTGTCGCGCCTCGGCTCCACGATGCCTCTGGGCGGCGGCGATCAGAAATGAGGTCGACCGCGTGCGCCCGGATGACGTGCCGGACTGGGAGGAGATGCCGCCGAAGGATCGCGCGCACGACTGCTCCTGAAGTGCTTGCGGTACTGGGGCGTGCAAGCTCCGAGCGCCCTGCGGTCCGCGCTTGCGCGGAGGGAATCGCCCTCGCGCTCTGGTTCTCGCCCGCGCCGCCGGCTTCGGACCACGTAGGTGCTGTCCGAAGTTTCTCGGCTCCGGGCAACTCAGGGGCTGTCCGGAGTTGCGGCTGGTCAGCGCGCGGTGTGCCACGAACCGAGCATCGTGCGGAAACCACCAAGCCTCACCCAGGAGTGGTCCTTCCCCGACTGGACCTTCTTCCCCGACTGGAAGCCCGTCGACCCGAAGTTGATCCAGGCGAAGTATGCCGAGCTGGCCCAGCGCCCAGACGTCGATCGCGTGGTCTGGTGTATCGCCGTTCCGCACAAGTCGCACGTCCCGAACAGGGCGAAGTCGGGGAACGGGCTGCGGGAGCGCGCCTCGGTCGTGGACGGCAAGACGTTCTTCCGTCTCTCCTGCTGCTGCATGGCGACGCCCGTGGAGATCGCCAAGGACCTCGACATCCCGGTCGAGTGGCTGCACCCGATTGCGAGCGGCGAGCAGACCATGATGCTGAAGCTGCAGCGCCGGCTGCAGGACGACTTGCACGACCCGGTCGCGCTCGAACTCCTTCGGCTGAAAGGAATGAGCGTCGCGCAGGCGCTCCGCTGGCGACGTCCCGATGCGGGTTGGCCGTCCCCCTGGTGGCAGGACTTCCGGGAGGGACTCGACCGTGGCTGAGCGCGACAAGGACCTCAGCGCCGAGCTGCGCGCCGAAAAGCGAGTGGAGGAGCCTGAGTCGGCCTCCTCGGACTTGGTCGGCAGCTACGCGTACGCGGCGGCGGCCGACAACATCATCATCGTCAGCAAGGAGATGCCCGAGGACCGCAGGCCGGGCGAGGTCCGTTTCTACGTGACCAACACCGACACCCGGAACGGAGAGGAGCTTCCGCGCCAGCTCGCGGTGGTGAAGCCTGGCCCCCGCGGCGACGAGGACTCGATCACGTTCGACGACGCGCTGTCTGGGGTGGAGGTGGCGCTGGAGAAGCTGCTGCCGCTCATCCCGGTCAAGCCGGACTCCGCCGTACTCCCCGAGCAGGTCATCACCATCGACGACCTGCGGGCCAAAGCTGAGATGAGAAAGCCGCTGGTAACCGCCGCGGTGAATCTGGGCGATCGAGGGGGAGGCTCCTGAGGAAAACCGGGAAGGAAGGAGGCGTCTACCGCTCAGAGGCTCAAGCAGCCGAAGATCGCGGTCCGATCGCGATGGGTTTTTCGTCGCGGTCCGGGACCGTGGGACCGCCGAAACCGGTCCAGATGAAACTGCCCTCTGAAAATGACGGTCCGGACCGCCATGGACCGTGACGGTCCGCATCCACAAAACATCGCGGTCCCGTCCATTCTATAGAAGGGACCGTGATCTGGACCGCATGGTCCAGCATGAGGCAGCACCAGGGGCGCGATTCCTCAGAGGTCGGAGGACCCTCTACACCGGGCGCACTCTGGCGCGATTCACGGCGGGCCAGTCCGGTACGCGTTCACCTCCACGGTCGAAAGCTCGATCTTCGCGAACCTCTCAACCTTGCGCGCGCCTCGCCGGCGAGCGCGTAGATATAGACGAACGTAGGCTCGATCTTCTTGGGGGTCTTGCTAGGCTTCTGCGAAACGGGGTGCTCCTTTCCTCGGTAAGGGCGCTCCTAGGGGCCGGTGCCACTCCACGGCATCGAGCTCCGTTTCGATCGAGCGCTAGCGCCTGTGGGCGCGCGAGCTGGGCCGCGTCGGGCGGGTAGATTCAGTTTCCTCCGCGTCGAGACCCTGCGTCAGCAGCTTCGCTGCCGCAGCGGCCCGGCTCACCGGAATGCCAGTTTCCTCAGAGAGCGCGTGACAGGGGCGTGCCGCTGTGTCAGAGAACCATCCGCGCCTGCGCGCAAGAGGAGATCACTATGCCTGCAACCGGTATCTCCGAAACAATGAACATCGTTTTGGTTCACGGCGGGTTCGTCGACGGCTCTGGATGGGCGGCCGTATACAAGATCTTGAAGAAGGACGGTTACAACGTGATCG
>Ga0137416_10000347_pt1 | contig 21247 bp, 17 predicted proteins | sample CZODoug3_1_1_16f_FD_108282 | JGI IMG/M metagenome (GOLD analysis project Ga0137416, IMG submission 108282) | Vadose zone soil fungal communities from Angelo Coast Range Reserve, California, USA - CZODoug3_1_1_16fungal (Illumina Assembly) | ecosystem: Environmental > Terrestrial > Soil > Vadose...
CATCACTGCAGCGAGTTGCGCTTCATTATCCGCGGCTTCGATCGCGCCGCGGTTTATGAACACATATCCGCCAGGCAACGCAAAAGCATTGATGGCTTTGTCGTTCACGCAATGAAATTCGAACGGATATTGAACGCCACCTGTGGGCAGCTTTTGCGCCAAGCGCGTGCCGAGTTGTGTCAGGTAAGTATCCACCTTCGGCGCGTTGCACAACGGCAATTGTTTTTCCGCATCTGTGGCGGCTCGCTTGCCAAGGGTGATGTCGTCTTGTGGAGAAAATTTGTTCCAGCCAGGCTTAAGAGAAGTTCTTTGCGCCGACGCGTCAGGAATCAAAAGCAACGATAGTCCCAGGAAGAGGCAGGTTGCTAATTTAGAATGCGCTCTCGAGGCCCACACCGGTTGCCAAGCGTTCCCTCTGAGACGATCCCATTTCGACCCGCGGATGCCCACGTCAACCTCCGAAAAGACCTGTGAGGAAGGATGGCACTCCTTCGCCAAAGGTTACTTTAGCACTCAGCGGGCAGCAAAGAAAAAGCCCGGGCGGTCGTTCACCCGGGCTTGATTAGAGAGAAGATTGATTTAGCGAACCATGCGGGGCGTAGGTTCCGGCGAAAGCGTCGCGCCAGGCGCGTCCGCGGACTTGCCGCTTTTCGCAGGAGCGGTGCGCGCAGGAACAACCGGTTCTGCCTTGCGCGTTGGGATCGCCAGGTTTTCACCTTCGCGGACGAAAGTCAGGCCGTCTTGCTCCTTATTCCAGTCGATGCAAACAAGGTCGCCCAGGTGGACTTGCTCGGTTGCCAATAGGTTTGCCAGTGGATAAACCACGTGGCGCTCGATGGCGCGCTTGAGGTGCCGCGCACCGTAGCGCTGGTCCGTGCCTTCCTTCAAGAGGAAGTCCCGGCCCGGATCCGTCACGCGGAACAGGAACTGCCCCTTGGCAGTCTCCAGAACTCGCTGTTGAACCTGGCCCAACTCGATTTCGAGCACCCGCTCTAACTGCTCGCGCCTCAGCGGATGAAACACCACCACTTTGTCGAGGCGATTCATGAATTCCGGCGAAAACTTGCGGCGCGCCGCTTCCACGGCAGTACGTTCGATCTTTTCATCGAAGCCAGCGGCAGGCTTCTCGGTTGGCCGAACAAAGCCCATACCACCTTGCATCAGTTCGGTAATTTCGCCTCCACCGAGGTTCGACGTCAGGAAAATCACAGTCTGGGAGAGGTCCACGCGCCGGTTGTCGCCCAGCGTGAGCGTAGCCTTATCCAGCATTCCCAGGAGCAATTGCCACAGGGCATCGCTGGCTTTTTCGATCTCGTCGAAAAGCAGGAAGCTGAGCTTCAGCTTTTCGGTGTGGCTCGCCGCCAGCGCTTCTTGAGTGATTAAAGGATGGGTTTCCCGGTGGCCCAAATAGCCTGGAGGTGAACCGATCAGTTTTGCAATTTCGTGGGAGTGCTGGAATTCCGCGCAATCGACCTTAATCACCGTGCGGGCATCCCCAAAAAGGATTTCCGCAGCCGCTTCCACAATGCGCGTCTTTCCGGATCCGGTCGGGCCCAGGAACAGCAGGTTCCCTACCGGGCGGCCCGGCGAGTTCAGCCCGGCGCAGAAAACTTGAAACATATCCACGAGGGATTGCACGCCCTCTTCCTGCCCGACGATCTTTGCCCGCAAGGAAGAGTGAAAATCACACGTATCGTTACTTCGGATTGTTGGATCCAGTTGATGGCGAACGGCGGCTTTCATTTCATCAACCCTTCTCGCGTCTAGCTCCCCCAAACGCGTCGGCGTCTCAAAAATGGCGCCATCAGGAGACACTGCATGGGGAATGCCATTCTTTCGGACAGCTAAGGCAACCAAAAGCCTATGCAGACTCAACAACATGCAGAATTTGCGTTTCTTGGAACTGTCTCAAATAGAGAGGCATTGTTTCATCCAAGTGCAAAATGAGAGGGTCAAAACAGTTTGTGTCAGCCGGCAAACGACAAAAAGGGGCGTCCGGAGTGGCGGATGCCCCTTAAAGCTAAAGTATCGCTTTAAGAATTTGAGCGATCTTGCTTCTTGCGTCCTTGGGGTGACGTTGCAGGGCCACCGCCGGGCTGTGCCGCCCTCGACTTCCTGTCTTCTACTGTCGCCTCGGTCGGAGTCTCGGCGGATTTGCCGTCCCTGGCTTCACTGGCAGCAGCGCCGACAGCGTGCTGCGAAGCAGCCTGCACGATGGCGCCCTCACCCTCCCGCACAAACGTTAGCTGCTTGTGACTCTCGTCCCAATCAATTCGCACCAAGTCGCCCAAACTGACCTGATCCGTGGCCAGCAGGTTCGCGAGCGGGTAAACAACATGACGCTCGATAGCCCGCTTCAGGTGCCGCGCGCCGTAACGCTGGTCCGTGCCTTCTTGTAGCAGAAAGTCGCGGCCGGCGTCGGTCACGCGAAAGAGAAACTGCCCTTTGGCGGTGTCCAGGACCCGCTGCTGCACTTGTCCTAGTTCGATGTTGAGCACTTCCTGAAGCTGCTCGCGCTGCAACGGGTGGAATACCACCACCTTGTCGAGGCGGTTCATGAATTCCGGCGAGAATTTGCGCCGCGCCGCTTCCACGGCGGTGCGCTCTACCTTTTCGTCTAGTCCCACGATCGGTTTGCCGCTCGGCTGGACGAAGCCCATGCCGCCTTGCATGAGCTCGGCAATCTCGCCACCGCCCAGGTTGGAAGTCAGAAAGATCACCGTGCTCGATAAATCCACCTTCCGGTTGTCTCCCAGCGTCAGTGTGGCCTTGTCCAGCATCCCCAGCAGCAGTTGCCACAGAGCATCGCTGGCCTTTTCGATCTCGTCGAAGAGCAGGAAACTCAGCTTCAGTTTATCGCTGTGGCTGGCCGACAGTGACTCCTGCGTAATCAGGGGATGCGTCTCGCGATGCCCCAGATATCCCGGAGGCGAGCCAATCAGTTTGGCAATTTCATGAGAGTGTTGAAATTCCGCGCAATCGACCTTAATCACGGCGCGCGGGTCGCCAAAGAGGATTTCCGCAGCCGCTTCCACAATGCGCGTCTTCCCCGAACCTGTTGGCCCAAGAAACAGCAGATTCCCTACGGGGCGGCCTGGCGAGTTCAATCCGGCGCGAAACACCTGGTACAAATCCACGAGCGCCTGGACACCCTCTTCCTGCCCGACGATTTTTCCCCGCAGCGCGGTCTGGAAATCAATCGTATCGGTGCTGCGCTTGCTGGGATCGAGATTAAGGATGTAGTCGCTCATGACTGCCTCCTAGCGAACCCGCGAAGACGAGTTCGCACTGCCGAATCGCCCGCGTCCGCGGCCAAACTGGTCTAGCTTGACCTGAACAGTGGACTGCAGGAGCCGCAATTGCACAAGCAACTCCCGTGCCACCACGGGTGACTCAGAAATTCGGAGGAGCGGCGGAAAGACATCCGCCAGTTCGAGATTGAGGGCTCGAAGAGAGGAAACCAGCTTTTGGACCGTCGGCGAGTTGGGATTTGCCAGGTCCACTTGACCGTTCAATTGGTTGCGCAGTGCTTTCCAGTTCAGCTCCACGAAGGGATGCTTCTTGGAAACTTCCCGCACCAGGTCATCGGTAATTCGCGCGCGTGCTCCCAAACGCGCCAGATGGAGCTGGCGCACTTTTCCGCCGCGGCGCACGTTGTGCACCAGGTAGAACGAATTCCCTTTGCGACGGACAAAAGCCACGGCATCACCTTAAACTTCCATCAGTCAGCGTAGTGTAATTCTCTTCCACTACACTCTACAGGATTAGACACATCTTTTCGCAAAAAGTTGCATCCAATCAGTAACGGATTTCAACGTAGAGCAAACACCGGAGAAAGCCTCATCACTAATTTTGCTGTGTTTCATCGAAATATCGCATTGTCGTTTCATCGCGTCGTCTCCGCCATTTCTTCCGTTGCTCTGATCGAATGCTTCCTGTTCTTTGCCGCTTTCTGAATCTGAGGCGCTAACTGCTACCACATCAAACCCGGCTGCGCCTTTTTTCTCTTGTTCTCTCCTCCGCGCACCCGTAGGATGTCGCACGAGTTTCTTCCTATCTCTCTATGGAGCTTGATTTGAAATGTCTTGGGATCCTGTTTTTCGTTTCGTGAAACAAATTCCTCGCGGCCGGGTTCTTACTTATGGGGCGCTGGCGAAAGCCCTGCGCCTCCCAGGCGGCGCGCGCAGCGCGGGACGCGCCATGGCCGCCACTCCCTCGGGAAAAGGTATTCCCTGGCATCGCGTCATCGGCGAGCGCGGCAAAATCCTCATTCGCGAGCCTTACGCTTCCCTCCAACGAAAACTCCTCGAAAGCGAAGGCGTCAAAGTCATTGAGTCTCGTGTGGACCTGAAACGCCACCTCTGGAAACCGCCAAAAAAATCCGCACTGAAACATGGCTCGTCAAAAAAACGTATGCAGAAGTGAAGCCGCGGGCCGTCTCTACTCACGTTACAGGCCGGATGCCTATCTGCGGTATGCTATACCCTCTTTGCCCAGTGCGCCCTAGTCTGGCGGTCGAAGAACATGGCCAATTCCATTCTTCAAGTCGAAAACCTCATGAAGCGTTACGGCGACGTCGAAGCCGTCCGCGGCGTCAGCTTCAATGTGGAAGAAGGCGAGGTTTTCGGCCTGCTCGGACCCAACGGCGCCGGCAAGACCACCACCGTCGAAATTCTCGAAGGCTTGCGCAATCTTGACGGTGGGCGAGTTTCTGTCTGCGGCCTCGACCCGCAACGCGATTCCACGGAGTTGAAACATGAGATCGGCGCCGCTCTGCAATCCACTTCCCTCCCGGACAAACTCCGCGTAATAGAAGCTCTGCGGCTTTTCGCCAGCTTTTACAAGCGTGGCCGCAAGCCAGACGAGTTGCTGAAACGCTTCGGCCTTGAGGAAAAACGCAACGCTTTTTACAGCCAGCTCTCCGGCGGCCAAAAGCAACGCCTCGCCCTCGCCATGGCGCTCGTCAACGATCCCAAAGTCCTCTTCTTCGATGAGCCCACCGCCGGCCTCGATCCTCAGGTGCGCCGCGAGATTTACGACATCATCGAGGAACTGAAGCGAGAGAAAAAAACAATCCTGATGACCACTCATTATATTGAAGAAGCCGAGCGCCTCTGCGACCGCGTCGCCATCGTGGATCACGGCAAGGTTATGGCTCTGGGTACGCCTCGCGAACTCAAAGCGCATTCCGGCGGCACCACGCGCATTGAGGTCCGCCTCTCCAAGCCGGAATCGAACGGCACTCTGAAGAACCTCGACGGTGTGGCCGACGCGCGCGAGCTTGACGGCTCCTATGTGCTGCACTCCAAGCGGCCGCCGCAAACTATAGTTTCTCTCGTCAAACATCTGGAAGCCGGCGGCAACGAACTCGTCAGTCTCGAAATATCCTCGCCTTCTCTCGAAGACGTTTTCATCGAAATGACCGGAAGGAGGCTACGCGATTGAAGAACTTTATCGCACTCACGCGCATGCGCATCCAGTTGGCCATGCGAAACAAAATGTTCTTCTTCTTTCTCCTGGTGATGCCTTTTGCTTTTTTCTTCATATGGTTGGGGGTATTTGCCAAGGGCGTTCCGCAAATGGTGGCGTTTTATCTCGGCTCCGTCCTCGCTTTTAATGTGATGGGCAGTTTCTGGGGGCTCAGCGCGACTCTTGTCACGTTCCGGGAACAAGGAATTTTACGGCGCTTTCATGTCGCGCCAGTGACTGCCAGCGACCTGCTCGCATCGAGCATCGTCGCCAATTACGTTCTTACTATGCCCATGGTGGCCGTGGAGTTGTTCCTGGCCCGTGTCATTTTTCACGTTCCGAGTCTTGGTGATCCCATTTCGCTGTTCTTGCTGATCTCCGTCGGCATAATCTCTTTTGGCTCGCTCGGATTGGTGGTGGCCAGCGTGACCAATACCATGCAGGAGACTCAGGTGCTGAACCAGCTCCTCTGGCTGCCTCTCATCTTTCTCTCTGGCGCCACTTTTCCCCTGGCCTTTCTGCCGAGCGCGGTGCAGCGCTTTGGTCTGTTTCTTCCTGCCACCTATCTCGTCAATGGTCTTCAGCAGACCATCGTGAACTCCGCCACAGCCGGGAGCCGTTATGTGGAGATCCTTTCCCTTGCCGCTTGGGCTTGCCTCACTTTTTTCTTGTCCGCACAGCTCTTTCGTTGGGAACCGGAGGCCAAGACTCCTCGTCGGGCAAAACTGCTAGTCGCGGCCACGGCGATTCCATTTCTACTTTTGGGTGTCGTTGAGAACAGGACGGATCGCATCCTCATCGAGGCCAAGTCGGCATTCCTTTCAATGACTTCGCAGATGTCTGCACCCAAGAACGACGCAGCCGGCTCTTCCGAGAAGCCCGCATCCAGTGAAAATCCATCCGATCATTCGCCTAAACAATGACCGTGCACGCCAATTTGGTTCCGCGTGATCCGCTCCGGGCGCGCACCGCGCATTGACGCTCACTGCCGCGTGCCGTATTCTGCAATTCCGGGCAGCACCACAGCGAGTGGCACTATCGAACAGGAGCATTTATGCCGATCCAGGCAACCGAAAAAATCTGGCACAACGGGAAGTGGATCAACTGGGACGACGCCAAACTTCACGTCCTGTCGCACGTCGTGAGTTACGGCTCCGCGGTCTTTGAAGGCATCCGCTGCTATGAAACCAAGCAGGGCCCGGCGATCTTCCGCTTGCGCGAGCACATGCAGCGCCTTATCAACTCCGCAAAAATCTACCGCATGGAACTTCCCTTCTCCCTCGATCAGTTCTCCAACACCGCTTGCGAGCTGGTGCGCCTGAACAAATTGAATTCCTGTTACGTCAAGCCCATTGTGCTCCGCGGTTACGGCGAAGCGGGAGTGAATCCGCTGAATTCTCCCATCGACATTTACATGGCTTGCTGGAGCTGGGGCGCCTATCTCGGTCCTGATGCCCTGGCGAGGGGCGTCGACGTTGGCGTCAGCTCGTGGACGCGCATTGCCCCGAATACTTTGCCCGCCATGTCCAAGGCCGCGGCGAATTACATGAACTCGCAGCTCATTCGCATGGAAGCTAGCTTCAACGGCTACACCGAAGGCATCGCTCTCGATTCCGGCGGCCATGTCAGTGAAGGCTCCGGCATGAACGTTTTCCTCGTTCACGATGGCACGCTCTACACTCCGCCGCTGGCCACCAGCATTCTTCCTGGCATCACCCGCGACGCCGTCGTGAAGATCGCTGAAGACCTGAACATCCCCGTAAAGGAACAGGTCATTCCCCGCGAAATGCTCTACATCGCTGACGAAGTCTTCTTCGTCGGCACCGCTGTCGAAATCACTCCCATCCGTTCCGTCGACCACATCCAAATTGGCAAGGGTGTCGCCGGGCCGATCACCCTCACGTTGCAAGCGGAATTCTTCGGCATCACCAAAGGCACCAAGCCTGACCGCCACAACTGGCTCACGCCCGTCAACGCCACCGTCGGCGCCGCCACGCGCTAGCCGCCTATCGTTTCCATTATCTTTGTAGTGGGGCGGCATGCTGCGCCACTACCGAGGCACCCAGCCCCCGTGACATCCGGAGGCGCCTGCCCTTGTCACGCCAATATGACCATGGTATAATGACCATAGTTATGCAGGAGTTTCCAAATGAAGAAGATGGCAGCAGGCGTCTTTAAGGCAAATTGCCTGGCAGTCATGGACGAAGTTCAGTCCAAACGCGTTACTGTCGTAATCACCAAACGCGGCAAGCCGGTGGCCAAGCTTGTCCCGGTCGGGCCGCAAGTCGATGATATCTTTGGTTTTCTTCGCGGGAAGATCAAGATTACCGGAGATATAGTTTCCCCCGCATTGACGCCAGAGGAGTGGGGCGATCTCTATTGATTTTGCTGGACACACACGTTGTTCTTTGGCTGACGTCTGATCCTGATAAGTTGTCGAGCAAAGCGAGAGCGGCAATTGAAGCTTCGCGAAAGAACGCAGACGGCATGGCCATCTGCGATATCACTCTCCTGGAGTTAACAACCCTGGCGAGTAAGGGCCGCATCCAAGTGGGTCTAAGCCTCGAATCCGTCCTGCAAGAAATCGAGTCCCGCTTTGTCGTTCTGCCGATTAGTAGCCGCGCGTGTGCCCGCGCCATGTCATTTCCTACAACTTATCCCAAAGATCCCGCCGATCGCATCATCGCGGCCATTGCATTGGTTGAAGGCCTTTCTCTGATTACCGCGGACCGTGAAATCCGTCGCTCCAAACTGGTTCCCACAATTTGGTGAGAAAAACATGAAAGACGTGGGCTAAAGCGGCTCACAAAGAAACCGGTCTTCACCCCGTCGAATTCACGGGTATTCTCCTGTGATGCGGCCATCTGCTCGCAAGGCTGGCGTTCTGCTCTGCATTCCGGCTAGAATGCAGCCGTTCGAATCGCGCGCGCTTTCCCTTCTTCGCACGGAGGATTATCGATGTACAGCACATCGCAAAAACTGATCGCGGAGTTCCTCGGAACGTTTGCGCTGATTTTTTTCGGCGCAGGCTCGATCTGCACGGATCAATATTTGCATGGCGCCGGCGGCCTCGGACTCCTCGGCATCGCCCTCGCCCACGGTCTGGCCATCGGCATTATGGTTTCTGCGCTGGGCCACATCTCCGGCGGACATTTCAATCCCGCGGTGACCGTCGGCATCTGGGTCACCAAGCGTATGAGCACCATTGACGCTGCCCTTTATTGGGTGGCGCAGCTTGCCGGCGCGATTGCCGCTGCATTTGTGCTGAAGTCCGTCGTTCCCGACGAGACCTGGCGCGCCGTCGCTCTAGGCGCGCCTGAGCTCGCTCGCGATTTTCCGGTTTGGGCCGGCATCACTCTTGAAGGTGTGACAACTTTTTTCCTTGTGCTCACTGTGTTCTCCACCGCCGTCGACGAAAAGGGCACGTTTCGCTCTATCGCCGGTTTTGGCATTGGCCTCTCGATTACGCTCGGCATTCTCGTCGCCGGCCCTCTTACGGGTGCCGCTTTGAATCCGGCACGCGCCTTCGGGCCTGCTCTGGCCGCCACACACTGGGCGCATCAGGGCGTTTACTGGGTCGGTCCTCTGGCCGGAGGATTTGTCGCCGGCCTGCTCTACGATTCCCTCTATCTGAAGAAGCCCTGAGCCCGAGTTAGCCTCAAAGAACCTGTCCCCAGGCTCAGTTAACTAGCGCGCAACCTGTCTGTGCAGCTTGCTTGCTCACCCTTCTGGCCAATGCTACTGTCGCCTACGAGCTGCATTCTTGCGGAGTTCACACGACATGGCCATTAGCATTGACGATCTTCTTCGCCGCGCGGTCGAAAACAAATCGTCCGACTTGCATCTGAAAGTCGGCAATCACCCCTATTTGCGCGTCGACGGCCTCCTGGCTCCCATGACTGACGTGCCCCGTGTCACGCCCGAAGAAATGCTCTCCATGGCTTTCAGCATGATGACCAACCGCCAGAAGCAAAAGTTCAAGGAAACGGCGGAATTGGATATGGCCTACGGGGTTGCCGGCCTGGGTCGCTTCCGCGTCAACGTCTTTCAGCAGCGCGGCAACGTCGGCATGGTCTTGCGCGTTATTCCCACGAAAATTCGCACCACGGAAGAATTGAACCTCCCCGCCGTTGTTAACAAGATTTGCGAGGAGCAGCGCGGCTTGGTGCTGGTTACCGGGACCACTGGTTCCGGTAAGTCCACCACGCTGGCGGCGATGATCGACCGCATCAATGCCAACCGCGCCGATCACTTGATCACCATCGAAGATCCCATCGAATTCCTGCACCGTGACAAGAAGAGTTTCATCAATCAGCGCGAAGTCGAAGTGGACACCGCAAACTTTTCCACCGCCTTGCGCGCTGCCTTGCGTCAGGACCCCGACGTGATTCTGGTCGGCGAAATGCGCGACCTCGAAACCATTTCCACCGCGCTGCTCGCCGCGGAAACCGGCCATCTGGTTCTTTCCACTTTGCATACTCTTGACGCTACGGAAACGATTCAGCGTATTATCGCCGTCTTCCCGCCGCCGGAGCAGAAACAGATTCGCTTGCAGCTAGCTGCCACCTTGAAAGCTGTAGTCTCGCAGCGCCTTGTTCGCCGCGCCGATGACAAAGGCCGCGTCCCTGCCTGCGAAATCATGATCGCCACTGGCTACATTCGCGATTGCATCATCAACGCGGACAAAACGCGTTTGATTCATGACGCCATCGCCGCCGGCACCAGCCAGTACGGCATGCAGACGTTCGATCAATCGCTCTTCGACCTCTACTCGAAGCAGCTCATCACCCTCGACGAAGCCCTCGCTCGCGCCTCCAACGCCGACGAATTCAAGTTGCGCATTCAGGGCATCCGCTCGGCCGCCGACGCCGCCCGCGAGGAAATGGCCTCGCAAATGGCCGACTTCGAGCGCTTCGCCCGAAAATAGTCACTTCTCTTCCGCGAGAAAACGACACTGGAGGGCTCCATGCAAAAGAGGATAATCCGTTCGTTAATCATCCTGCTTGCGCTTGTTTGTACAGCTTTTGGTTCGCGCCTGCTCGCGAATACCTCCCTGCGGCCTCTCCGCAAAAGCGAACTCCTTGCTCTCGTTGCTGCCGGGGTCCTCCCTGAAAACACCGCCTATGAGATCCGCTCGAAGGGGCTAAGCTTCGTTCCTGACGAAAGCTACAGGGCATTGTTGAAATCTGCCGGAGCCGACGCCAAAGTTTTCGCGGCACTGGACTCAGCCAAAACCAGTTCCTCCGAAAAGTCGGACAGCGCTGCCGAAATCGAACTACTTCGCCACTTGAGCCGCGCGGGAAGTCTGACTATCTCCTCGCAGTTCGATGCCGCCGCAAACGAACTCACTGAAGCCCTTGCCGGCAATTCGGGAAAACCTGAAATCGGATTTGTCATGGGCAAGGTCCTCATCGAACAGGAACGCATTGAGGAAGCCAGGCAAGTCCATTTAGAGATTTTGCGTCAGGACCCCGATTTTCCTCAGGTTCACACCAGACTGAGCTTTATTTACTTTCAGACCGGCGATTCTGAGGACACGCTCCGCGAAGCGAAAGCGGCTGAGGAGCAGAATCCCAATGATCCGGTGGCCCGCATGAATGCAGGCAACGCCTTGAGCAATTTGCGCAAGTTTGACGCCGCCAAGTCCGAATTGCAGCAAGCGATTCGCAGCAAGCCCGATTACGAGCTGGCCTATGCCAATCTAGGAATCCTGCTAGCCGACATGAACGACCTCGATGGCGCCATTGCGCAGTACAAAAAGGCTCTCACTCTCAAACCCGATGACGTAGGCACACGTTATAACCTCGGTGTTTCTTATGGCAAAAAGGAAGACTATGTTTCCGCCATCCGCGAATACCGCGAGGTCAAGCGCCGCGATCCGAAGCGCCTCGACGCGCGCCAGAATCTTGGCGCCGCCCTTATGCATCAGGATCCCGCGGCGGCTATCAAGGAATTCCGCGAGCTTACTGCATTGGCCCCTGATTTCCCTATCTGCCACCAATGCCTGGGAAGTGCTCTCCAAACAACCGGTAGATTGCAGGAAGCCGAAAAAGAGTACCGCATCGCCGTGGAACTCGATCCCGCGGTTCCGGATCCGCACAATGGTATTGGGAACATCCAGGAGGCTCTAAAGAATTACGACGAAGCGCTTCGAGAATATCGTAGAGCTGAGGAACTCGACAGCAACGATGCCAGCGCTTACAGGAATGCGGGTCGTGTTCTCCTTCTAAAGAAAGACTTTCCCACCGCCATCGCCGAGCTAAAGCGCGCCGTGCAGCTCGACCCAACCGATTGGATCAGTCACGATCTCTGCGGCCAGGCGCTGGAGGGTTCCACCGACCGCGATTCTGCCATTGCTGAATACAGAGAAGCGCTTTCCATCGCGCCAAAGGAACTGCAAGCGCGCTTGGACCTCGCTCTCGCACTCGAAAAAAAGGGAGATTGGGTCGCGGCTCTGGATAACTATCACCGGGCCGCTCTCGATGAACCCCCGCCCAAGCGCGGTATTCCTCAGCGTGACTTTGACGCCCAGCACAAATATCAGGGCGCCCAGCAACGCTTCCAGCAACGCCTCGCCGATCTTCGCAGCTCCGGCAAATCCTCGGAAGCCGCTGCTCTCGAAGCTCGCTTGCATGCCAGCGAAGCAACACCCAAATTGGACGAAAAATTCCATGCCGTTATGCAAGCCTCAACGCAAGCCATGATGGAAAAGCGCTTCAACGACGCGGAAACTTCCGCCAAACAGGCCATCGAAATTGCGGAAAAAATCCAGCCACAGGACGGCCGCCTTCCCGAAGCATTCGGCCAGCTAGGTAACGTCTACGGTTCGCGATTGGACCACAAACAAGCGGGAGAAGCCTTCCACCAACAGTTGCTCCTCACCGAAAAGCTCTACGGCCCGCAATCCCCTATGATTACCGCCGCGCTCCGAAATCTCGCGATGGCGGCGCTCGCGCAAAAGGACTACGCCGGATCGGAAGCTTATTACTCTCGCGCGCTCGACCTCAATCAGAAAACCTATGGAGCGGACAGCACTGAGTACGCGAATCTCCTGCGTGGCCTCGCCCACACCTACCTCATGCAACAGGACTTCCCTAAGAGCGAATCCACTTTGCTCCGCGTCATAGATCTTTACGAGAACATTTACGGACCCGATGACTTCCGTATGGCCGTTCCCCTTACCAGCCTTTGCTACGTCTACGACCAGTGGGGCAAACCGGAAAAGTCCGCGCCTTGTCACGCCCGCGTAGTTGTTTTGGCCGAAAAGCAATTCGGCCCCGACAGCCCGTATCTCGTCCGCGATCTGACCGCCGAAGCCGACGCCCTTCGCAAACTTGGCCGCGCCGACGAAGCCGCCAAGATCGAGCGCCGTACCCAATCCATCCAATCCGCCCAAACAAATCCAAACTGAGCCGATCTGTCAAACTCCTCACGAGCCCCTAGCCACTCGGCACTTTCTCTTCTATGCTTCCTGCATGTTTGGGAAGCCGCGGCAACTTGAGACGGAAGAAGAGCTGTACGAGGTGGCGGTGCGGGCCTTGATGCGCCGGGCACATTCCGTCCACGAGATGAAGCAAAAACTGGGGCGGCGCAGCGAGAAGAAGCTGCTGGTGCAAGTGGTGATGGCGCGTCTGAAAGAAAACGGCATGATTGACGACGCCAAGTATGCGAAGCAGTTCGCCCGTCAGCGCACCCAAATCCGCAAGCAAGGAAAATACCGCGTCGCTCGCGACCTCCGAGCCCGCGGCATCCCCGACCGCCACATCTCCTCCGCACTCGAAGAGGTCGCCCAGACTTCCGACGAAGCCACCATGGTCCGCCAGCGCATCGAGCGCAAGCTGCGCTCCTACCGCGGCGAAATTGACGAGAAGAAAATGGCTTCCATATACGGGAGCCTTCTGCGGGCAGGATTTTCGGCGGACGTGGTGCGGCGGGAATTGAAGGCACTGGTGAAGGAAGATGTGCCTGAGATAGAGCCAGAATAAGACTGTCGCAGCGGGTTACGCGAGGGTCTTTTTCAGGAAATTGAGGGTGCGGTCCCAGGCTAACTTGGCGCTGGGGGCGTCGTAGACTCCGGGGCGAGCTTCATTCATGAAGGCGTGCTGGGCATCATATCGATAGATCTCGAACTGCGATTTGGATTGTTTCAGCATGGCTTCAAAATCGTTCGCCTTCGCGGGGGTAATCCAGCCGTCCTTGTTCGCAAAATGGCAGATCAGGGGAATTCTGATTTTCTTTACTTCGTCGGCGGGGAGTTCCGGGAGACCGTAGAAGCAAGCGCCCGCGTCCATTTCCGGGACGCGCACAGCGGCCAGGACAGTCAGCGCGCCGCCCATGCAGAAGCCGCCCACGGCCACTTTCTTGGAACTTTGCTTGAGGTACTGCACCGCGCTGCGGATGTCCTGCTCGGCGGCATCGGGAAAATCCAGGTTAGCCATCATGTGGCTGGCTTCGTCGGAAGCTTTGGCGACCTTGCCGCGGTAAAGATCCGGCACAAGCGCGCGGTATCCGGCTTCGGCGAACCGGTCGGCGGTCTTCTTGATTTGCTCGTTGAGCCCCCACCACTCCTGGATGCAGACAAATCCGTGCGCGCCCACTCCTACTTTGGGTGTTGCCACATAGCCCGGGCAAGTCTTTCCATCCGGCCGCTTGAACTGAATCATTTCACCCATGAAGCCCTCCGCGATTTGGTGTTCAAGCGCTATGTTATGACAAACGCCTTGCCTTTTGCCTAGAGGAGATGAGACCAGGAAACATGAACGGAGTTCGTGCTAGCTCGCGACAGCCACTGTGAGAAACTGAGGGCAAATCCGTTGCGTGCAGTCTTCGAAGGCGGGTCCCATGGCTCGAAAACTCCATCGAGGCGCGTTCCGAACGGCTCTCGAATACGTCCTCATAGTGATGGGAGGCACGGCGCTTTTCATCACCCTTCGGATTGCTCTGGGAGGCAACTGGTATTTTGACTCCCATGGATACATTCATCCGGGCTTTCGCGCCTCCCTGGTGTCCGGCAGCGTGTTTTTCCTCAGAATTCTGGGCAGTCTGCTGGTGCTGGCTTGGCTTTTGCTCGGAGCGCTTTTGTACCTCTGCGCTCTCGGTCTCATAAAACTGTTCGGTAACGGAATTTTTCCGCGCCTGGCGCTGGCCCTGGTATCCATGATCGTTTCCGGCGGAATCGTCATTTTGTTGCCGCCAGCCGTGTGGCCCAGCCTGCCTGCACTTTATTTCATGATGCTTATTGCAGGATTGCTTGGCGGCCTATTTGGTTTCTTCTTGCCATCGCGTTCCCACACCGAGGCCTTTCAGACTGCCCCCCTCGGGCGCGGCCACTGGGCCCTCATCAGTGCGTGGACATTGTATCTTGTTGTGGCATACGGCCATTGGGCGTACTCGGTTCACAAGGTTCATTCACTGAACGATCCGTCGGTCGATTTGCTCTTTGTCAAATGGGCGCCCGCCGAAGGCGAAATCCGAGAAGTGCCAATGGGAAAGTTCGACGATACATTTCCTCGCCTGCGAGAGTCTGAAATTGAGGAGCTTCGAGCCGCAGGCTTTACGGGAACTCTAAGGTTTTGCGGTAACCACCATTTTTTTGGATCACCGAGCAGCAGTCGCGTGGTCATCGTGATGTCGCGCGGCGTGCATGAAACCATCAACCTGCCGAAGCCTGCTGCCGGAGACGTCCTCTACATTCAAACAGAGGAAGGATGGAAGGCGTTTCCTCCGGCGACTCCCACGGTCCCCAGGACTTTGCGTTTGACCTACAGCGAGCCCAATGCGCACCAGACTGAGCCAAGCACCGACATTACGGCTGACATGGGACTTGGTCATCCCCGCGGAGGTCTTGGCTTTGGGGCTTTCCATTGGCTCCCGGAAGAATTTCAGGCGCCACTGCCCTCCCTTGCAGCTGCAAAACCGGTGTCCCAATAAGCAGAAGCCAACAGAAGTAAATTAATTTCGGTTCATTGCGGGGCCGTGCTGCGTCTGCGATAATCTGGAGATTGAATCCTGCAAAACTGGGGCAGACGTGCCCGGGAAGGGCACGCAATAAAAATGACAAGCAACGAGATACAGCCCCCGGTAAGAGGCGCACAGGCAAACGCCAAGTTCTGGAGTGGCAACGATATCCGCGAGGCTTTCTTGCGCTTCTTTGAGGGCAAGGGGCACCGGCGGGTACGGAGCTCGTCGCTGGTGCCGCATGGGGACGCAACCCTGCTGTTTACGAATGCGGGGATGAACCAGTTCAAGGACGTTTTCCTTGGCCTCGAAAAGCGGGAATACACGCGGGCGACGACCGCACAGAAATGCGTGCGCGCCGGCGGCAAACACAACGATCTGGAAAATGTAGGCTTTACCAAGCGCCACCACACCTTTTTCGAGATGCTGGGCAATTTTTCCTTCGGCGATTATTTCAAGAAGGATGCGATTGCTTACGCCTGGGAGCTAATCACCTCTCCGCAATGGTTTGGAATTTCAAAAGACAAGCTCTACGTCACTACCTTCAAAGGTGAAAAATATCCTTCGGGCAAAGGAGATGCTTTCCCACGTGACGGCGAAGCTCACGACCTTTGGCTTGCGCACGTCCCGGAAGACCGTATTTACGAATTCGGCGTTAAAGAAAACTTCTGGGCCATGGGCGAGACCGGACCGTGCGGTCCATGTAGCGAGATTCACTACGATATGGGCCCCCAAGCTTCCGACCTCGGCCACACGGATTGCAAGTTCGGTTGCGAGTGCGGCCGCTTCGTCGAAATTTGGAACCTTGTCTTCATGCAGTTCAACCAGGTGGAAGTAGGGCCGTTCGACCCTGAGTTGGGAAAAGTCTTTCGTCTCGATCCTCTGCCCAAGCTCTCCATCGACACCGGCATGGGCCTCGAACGCGTCGCCGCTGTCCTCCAAGGGGTCATCTCTAACTACGACACTGATTTCTTTCAGCCGCTCATTGCCGAGTTAGCACTTAAGACCGGAACGAAATATGGCCAGGACTCCAGGAAGGATGTGGCCCTCAGAGTGATTGCTGATCACAGCCGGGCTGCCACGTTCTTAGTCACTGATGGAGTGCTCCCGTCAAATGAGGGCCGCGGCTACGTTCTTCGCAAGATCCTCCGCCGGGCCATCGATTTTGGCCGAGCACTTGGACTCGACGAACCTTTCCTTTTTGTGATGGCGGAAAGGGTCACGCATTGGATGAAGAGCGCATATCCCGAGCTTGCTGATGGCGTTAAGAATACGATGGCCGTGATAAAGGTAGAGGAAGAGCGCTACAAGCGGTCGGTGGTTCCTGCTCTGCAACGATTCGATGCTCACGTGATGCCTAGAGTTCAGGGAGCAATGTCATCAGGTTTTGGCCAGGGTGGGATGCCCCAATTTGAGAACGCAATCACTATCACCGGACAAGACTTGTTCTTTGCGTACGACACCCTCGGTTTACGCCCGGATTTCATGCGAGATGTATTGGGACATCGCGATTGGAAGATCTCGGCAAGTGCTGATGTCGAATTTGAAGAGGAGCTGAAGAAGCAGAGAGAGAAGGCGAGGGCATCGTGGAAGGGCGGGACGAAGGATGCGGCGAATCCGGCTTATGCGAAGTTGGCGGAGACGTTTAAGACGGAGCCGGATTTTTATTTTGGGACGACCGCGAAGGATTCTCGCATCGAGGCAATCATCACAAAAAGCGGCTCGGTAAACGAGCTGAAGGCGGGAGAGAGCGGCGAGATTGTTCTGGACCGCACGGCGATTTATGCGGAGTCGGGCGGGCAGGTGGCGGACACCGGGGCGTTTTACGACAACTCGGAATCGCAACTGCTCGCGGAAGTGACGGGAGCGTTTTATCCCCTCGCGGGGCTGGTGGCGCACAAAGTTGTGGCTAAGGAGACGCTGCGCGTGGGCGATCGCGTTGCGGTTGTCGCGGACGCGGATCGGCGGGCGCGGATCATTCGCAATCACACGGGAACGCATCTGGTGAATACGGCGCTGCGAAATATTCTGGGGACGCATGTGAAGCAGTCGGGGTCGCTGAATGCGCCCGAGCGGCTGCGGTTTGATTTTTCACACTTTGCACACGTGGATGCAGAAGAGCTGCGCGACATCGAGCAGCAGGTGAACGACGAGATTCGCCTGAACACGGAGATCGAGACGAACGTGACTTCGCTAGAAGAGGCGCTGGCTTCCGGGGCACTGGCGTTTTTCGGGGACAAGTATCCTGAGCACAACGTGCGCGTGGTGACGATTCCCGATCCGCGCGCCACTCGCGGCTTCTATTCGAAAGAGCTTTGCGGGGGCACGCATGTGCAGCGCGTTGGCGACATTGGCGTGCTAAAAATCGTGAGCGAAGAGTCCGTGGCCGCCGGCGTTCGCCGCATCGAAGCCGTCACCGGTATCGGCGCGCTGGAGCACTTTCAAAAGCAAGCGGACATCCTTCGGCAGTTGGCCAGCCAACTCAATGTCGGAGAGGATGGCGTCCAGGCCCAAGTCGAGAAGCTCGCCCAAACCGCCAAACAGCTTGAAAAGGAGCTGGAAGCGCAAAAGCGCAAAGGGGCGCTCAGCCAGGTTGATGAGCTGGCGGGGCGCGTGCAAGTTGTTAAGGGGATTAAGGTTATCGCCGCAGAAGTGCAAAACGTTGATCGCGAAGGACTTAGGCAGTTGGTGGACACTTTGCGTCAAAAGCTAGGTTCTGGGGTGGTAGCGCTGGGAATGCCCGAGGACGGAAAAGTCGCCCTGATTGCGGGTGTCACCAAGGACCTGACCGCTAAAGTCCATGCTGGCAAGCTGATACAGGCATTGGCCAAGCAAGTGGGCGGTTCAGGGGGCGGAAGACCTGACCTGGCCGAAGCTGGCGGAAAAGACACAACTGGACTAAAAACGGCCTTGCAGAGCGTCCCGTCCCTAGTGGAGGCGTTGTTATAATGGACTCGGGCCTTGTTGTGCCGTTGTGTGCGAGTGCAGTGCGGTTCCATGAGACGACGCCAATCGGGAGATTCATCGCACTGAACCCGCGGGATGGGGCAGAGATGGCGTTCCCGGGGGTGTTTTGGCCGACCAATCTCGAGGGGGGCCGGTCGTAACTTCCAGCGGCTCAGGGCATGCCGAACGGCAGGTCCAGAGCGCATAGTACGGAAGTCGCATTGACCGCGACGAGGCACTCTAGAATAATGGCCGCGGTGTGGCTGGAACTCGAATGTTGGGTGTGCCTTACCGCAGAGGCATGGTGAATGAATAGACGCGCGACAAACTGGGGATGGTTTCTAAGGGCGACGCTCGCTTTTTGTGCGATTTTCGCGGCATCGTCCTTTGCGCCGTTATTTGCGCAGAACACCAGCGGACACATTGCCTCGGTTGTTGACGATGGCGGACGGCGTTTTTTTGTGAACTCCGATCCGCCAGCAAAAGCTAATCTGACTTCCACGAAGCCACGCCCCAACATCTACTTGCCTGCCGAATCGTCTTTTACAGGACATAGCCGGCCAGCCGTGGAAATCGGCCGCGATGGCGTCGAAAAGATCGTTCGAGAAGCAGCGGACCGCCACAGCGTCGATCCGGCGCTGGTGCGCGCGGTGATCGAAACGGAATCCAACTGGAATCCAAGAGCGTGGTCGCACAAAGGCGCCGGCGGACTGATGCAGTTGATTCCCACGACGGCGCAACGATACGGGGCTTCTGACGTGTTCAACCCGCAACAAAACATCGACGCGGGGGTTAAACATCTCAAGTGGTTGCTGGAACGATACAACGGCAACCTCGACCTGGCCCTGGCGGCGTACAATGCGGGAGAAGGTGCTGTTGACCGAGCTCACGGCGTCCCCGCGTTTCGAGAGACGCGGAATTATGTGCAGAAAGTGCAGAACGCTTACTTCCGGCCGGGCTCAGGACGTCTTGCTGACGCTTACATCAACTCCCACGCAATCCACAAAGACGTTACCGCGGAAGGCCGCATCATATTCACGAACGAATAAAAGAGTTCCCGCTTTCAGTTCTCAGTTTTCCGTTTTCAACCTGGTGGCTCGTTTCTCGGTTTTCACCTCCCAATTTATGGATTTTGCATCTAAGTAGTAGTGAGGCTCTGTTCGTGGGCGGTTATTAGTTGTGCGAGAAGGCGGAATTGGGGCCTTGGAGATTTGAGTTTTTTGCTAGAGTAGGTGCTGGATGCAGTAATGAGTTTGGCCCGTTTGGGGAGATGAAGTTAGATGTTGGGGGATAGAAAAATTTCGCACAGGAGCTTCGCCCGCCTTTCGCCGGTTTTTGCGGCGGCGTGCGTTGCTCTGATTCTTGCGACGGCGGCGCTGGTGAGTGCGGAAGCTGCGGCAACTGCGACAGCGTCGGTGAAGCGACAGTCTGCGTCCGCGCAATTTGCCCGAGCTGAAGAACAACGCGCGGCGCTAAATAGCAAGCCTACCGAAAAACGCACGCTGGCGGATTACAAACAGGTGGTTACGGGCTATCGCCGCGTGGCCATGATTACGCCGCGAGCCCCTGAAGTGCCCGATTCCCTGCTGGCGGTCGCGGAACTTTACAGCGAGATGGGCGACCGGTTTGGGCGAAGCTACTACCAGTCCGCCGTGGATTCCTACCAATTCCTGGTGCACGAATATCCGACAAGCAAATATTGCCAGGATGCGATGCTGCGAATGGCGAAGCTGCAGCGCGAGCAGCTGGGAGATTCCGCGCTCTCGAAAAAGACTTATGAAGATTTCCTGAAACGCTACCCGCGTTCGCCGAGAAAACGCGAAGCGCAAGAAGCACTGGCGGAACTGGCGCTGCTCCAGAACGGCGACGCGCCAGCCGCGGCGAACGGTGTGGCGACAAACGCGAGTGCGCCAACATCCGTCGCTGAGGAAGCGCGCGCGAATGCCGCCGGTCACGCTGGAGGCAAATCCGCAAGCCGGCCGGGCTCGACGGAAATTTCATCCGTGCGGCGGATTCGAGCTGCTGCCAACGGCGACTCGACGCGCGTGACCATCGATCTTGAAGATAGCGTGCAATTTGTTTCCGGGCGGATCACGAATCCGGACCGCATCTTTTTCGATTTGCACGCGGCGCGGCTGACGCCGGAAGTCGCCCGTGGGAATATACGCGTTGACGGCAGGCTGCTGACCGCTGTGCGCGTGGCGCAGAATCACAATGGCGTGGTGCGTGTGGTGCTGGACGTGAACGGCGTGAAGGATTATGCCGCTTCGTTGGCCAACAATCCGCCGCAGCTATTGATTGATCTCTATGGAAATTCAGCAGCGCCGGTGCGAACCGCCAAGGAGAAAAAGGCGCAGCAGGATGCGGCCGTAGACTCGAACGAGAACGCAGCGGTGGCGAAGAACGAAACGCGCGGCGTTACTAACGCAGTGGCGAAGGGCCCCGCAGAAGGCGCGGACTCCGCTAATACGGAGCACACGGCGGAGAAATCGAAGAGCCCGATCGACAAGTCAATTAACGTCGCGACTGCGGGGAGCACTCCTTCAGTAACACCGCGCAATTCCCTGCCGAGCGCAAAAACCGCCAAAGCGAAATCCGCTAGAGTTACGCCGACGAACGCGAAACCGGATTTGATCAAAGCCGCGAGCGCGCCGCAGCCGACGCGTGACGGGCAGTCCACACTGACGCGTACCTTGGGATTGAAGATTGGAAGGATTGTGATCGACGCGGGCCACGGCGGCCACGATACGGGAACGATTGGCCCGACGGGCTTGATGGAGAAAGACCTGTGCCTGGATGTAGCGCTGCGGCTCGGGAAAATCATCGAGCAGCGGCTGCCGGGCGCGGACGTGGTGTACACGCGTTCGGACGATAC
>Ga0137416_10000351_pt1 | contig 21177 bp, 14 predicted proteins | sample CZODoug3_1_1_16f_FD_108282 | JGI IMG/M metagenome (GOLD analysis project Ga0137416, IMG submission 108282) | Vadose zone soil fungal communities from Angelo Coast Range Reserve, California, USA - CZODoug3_1_1_16fungal (Illumina Assembly) | ecosystem: Environmental > Terrestrial > Soil > Vadose...
ATGAACACTTATGAAAAAACGGGGGGAGGGTATCCCAACGAACTCCCGGTTGGGAATTACCAACGTCCCCGTCCGCGGCGCAAGCAACGCCCGTCGTCTGCGCCACGTAACGGCGCTATCCCCTGGGCCCTCGCTCGATTGCGCATACTGCTCGTCACTACAGGGGTGTCCTCCGTTTGTGTGCTTCCGCCGATGCGGTTAAAATGTAGCATTAACACCCATGGCCTCTCCCTTTAACATCATTTCCAACCCGACGGCAATGCCCGTGCCGCCACCCGGCGCGCATCCGCGGCCGGAATGGCTGCGCGTCAAGTTTTTTGGCGGCGAGCGCTACCAGGATTTGAAGCGGATTATGCGGACACTAGATCTGCATACGGTGTGCGAAAGCGCGCGCTGCCCGAACATGGGCGAGTGCTGGGAGCACGGCACCGCGACGTTCATGATTCTGGGGGACATTTGCACGAGGGCTTGCGGTTTTTGTGCGGTGCCATCCGGCAAACCCGTCGGACCGCCGGATGAAGAAGAGCCGTTTCGAGTGGCGGAGGCCGTGGCGCGTATGGGTCTGCGCTACGCGGTGGTGACTTCCGTCAACCGCGACGACCAGCCGGACGGCGGCGCCCACATTTTTGCGCGCACGATCGAAGAGATTCGGCGGCGCGTGCCGGGCTGCAAGGTCGAAGTGCTGATTCCAGACTTCCGCGGCGACTGGAACGCGTTGAACACGGTCCTCGCCACCAAGCCGGACGTGCTCAATCACAATACAGAAACGGTTCCCCGCCTATATCGCCAGGTGCGCAAAGGCGCCCTTTACGAAAGGTCGCTCGAGTTGCTGCGGCGTTCCAAGGAAGCTCATTCGGATGTACCAACGAAAACCGGGCTGATGCTTGGCCTCGGCGAAGAAAAAAACGAAGTGCTTGCGACCTTGCAGGACTTAGCCGCGCAGGGCACGGACATCCTCACGCTAGGACAGTATCTCCAGCCCACCCGCGATCATCTACCCATCGTGCGCTACGTCCATCCCGATGAATTCGCGGAGTTCAAAGTCCGCGGCGAAGCCATGGGATTCAAGCATGTGGAAGCCGGCCCGCTGGTGCGTTCGTCGTACCACGCCTTCGAGCAAACCGAATCCGCGGTTCGGTAGATTTTCTAATTCGAGACGTTTGCTGCGTCTACTGCCAAATTATTTTTTTGCGGGCTGGAACTCAGGCATGCCGAATTGCCAAAACGCAAAACTCCATTCATCCGCGAGTTCCTCTTCCCTTTGCGTCTTGGTTGACCCGATTCCGTGCCCTGCGTCGTAGTCTACCCGCAGCAAAACCGGCTTGCCGCTCGCCGTGGCCGCCTGCAGACGCGCCGCCATCTTTCCAGGTTCCCAGGACACCACGCGCGGGTCATTCCAGCCAGTGGTCACCATTACCGCTGGATACTTGGTTCCATCCTTGATGTGATGATAGGGGCTCATTTCATACAAAGCCTTAAAGCCGTCGGCTTCCTTGACTGTTCCGAACTCGGGAATGTTCGGTGGTCCATTGGGAGTGAACTCCGCTCGGACCACGTCGGACATGGGCACGGCATCAATCGCGACGCCGAACAGGTCGGGTCGCTCGGTAATGGAACGGCCGATGGTAATGCCGCCCGCGCTGCCTCCAATGATGGCCAGGTGGGGCGTCGATGTGTACTTCTGATTGATCAGATACTCGGCGCACGCAATAAAATCCTTCCAAGTATTTGGCTTGGTCAAGAGTTTTCCCGCGAGATGCCAGTCCTCCCCATATTCGCCACCGCCGCGTATATGCGCTACGGCAATTACACCGCCGTGCTCGAACCAAGCGATGTATTTGGGATCAAAGAACGGATCCTCCGTAATGCCATACGCGCCGTACCCTCGCAGAAGCGCGGGATTCGATCCATCGAGTTTTATGCCCTTTCGGTACACGATCGAAAGGGGGACGAGTGTTCCATCGTAGCTCTTGGCTTTTACTTCCACCGACTCGAGGTCAGCAGGCTCGTCAAACTTTCCCACTGGTTGCAGCTTGGTATCCGTGACATTTTTGCGGCTCGGGTCGTAGGTGTAGATCTTGTGGGCTTTCGTCCAAGAGGTCAATTCCACCAGCGTGCCGGGAATACGCCCGTCCGTTGCGGATAATCCGACGCTGCCCTCGAACGGCAGCTGAATCTGCGTGGGCTTGCCGCCGGAATAGGGTAGTTGCACCAAGCGCCCCAGGCCCCCGTCCAGTTCCTGAATGTAGACCGCGTCGCTGGCGGCGGCGATGTTCTGAATGACGGCCTCGCCCGGCGGCACGACGAGCTGCGCGCTCGCGATGTCAGGGGTCGCAAGCTTCGTGCGCAAGACCTTAAAGCGTGATGCCCCATGGTGAGACAGCAGATAGAAGTCGTCGCCGTGAACATCAAATCCGGTCACGTCATCATCGACATCGCAGAACCGCTTCCAGGGCACCGTAGCTCCGTCCAGCGTGTTGATAGGCGCGATGTAAGCAGTAATTTCATTGCGGACTCCGTGAGCGACCACCCCAACGGCATACGCAGCACCGGGCCACGTCGCGACAAACGGAATGTCCGCAGGATCGATGTTCACATTGGGCGTGCCGGTGCCGAAGACCAGGCGATCCTTGTCCGGCTGCGTGCCCAGGACATGTAAATAGGCGCGGCTGTTGAGGTAGCGGTCGGTGGGAGCAGAGGTAGAGGTCAATTCCTGCAAGCGGTTATACACCAATGATCGGCCATCCGGCAGCCAGGAAGGGCTGCCGAATTGGGCTCGATCGATCACATCGCCCGTTTCTTTGCCCGTGCTAACGTCAAACACGCGAAGGACGGCATCCTCCGACCCCGCAGCGGAAATGCCGGCCGCGACGTACTTTCCATCGAAGGAAGGCGCGTAGTAGCTAATCACGTAGTGAGATCCTGGTGTAGTCACGAACTTTGTCGGATCCACCAGGAGCCTCTCATTACTTGTGAGTCCGTCGCGGACGTAGAGCTTGGCTACGTCTTCGGATGCCAGCCGCTTTTGATAGAAATAGCGATCGCCAGGCAGGCGCCGCAAGTCGGAGGTTCGTGCGGGCGCGGATTCGTCCAATTGTTTGATGCGGTTTAAAAACGCGCTGCGGCCGGATATTCGGCTCAAGACGGCACGGGTGTACTCGTTCTCCGCCTTGAACCAGGCGGTCACTTCCGGCTTCGCCAGGTCTTCCATATAGCGATAGGGATCGGCGACTTTAACTCCGAAGTATTCGTCGGTTACTTCGTGGACGGGTGCGAGTGGCGGAGCCGATGGATCCGACTTGCCGGAGTGCGCGACGGACACCAGGGTCAAAGTCGTAACGAGAATTCCGGGCGCAAGAACTTTTTGGAAGAGCGAAAAATTTTGGGACATAGCTGTCCTCCGCTGAAGGTGGGATTTCTATTGCACAGCAAGACTGGAGGGGCCATCTTAGTGCGGGACAGAAAGTGAGTCAACGAACGAGCGTGCGTTTGCAGACTGCGGACGTGGCTGGCTATTTTAGGCCGACGGTGGACCAGTCCGTGAATGGCACGGCTCGTCCGCCGCGCACTACCGTCGGAATCACGTGATCAAATCCTTTGTGATCTTTGGCTGAGTAATCAAGCTTGAGTTGCGGACCAAGGCCGAGATCCTCCTCATGAATGGATTCGATGCCGTGGATTAGTCCCTCGCGGGTCAGTTCTTTACCAGCGCGCTTGAGCCCTTCCACCAGGACCATTGCATCCACGAAGCCTTCCAGGCTCACGAAGTTCGGCCGTCCCGAAGGCGCATATTTCGACAGTGTGCGCCGGTACAGGGCCACGCCCTTCAGGTCGGTAAGATAATAAGGCGGCACGACTTGCGTTATAACCATTCCTTCGGCAGCGTCGCCGGCTTCGAGGATCAGTTCATCGGTGCCCACAAAGGACACCGTAAGAAACAGCGGCTTCCAGCCTTTGGCATGGGATTGTTTCAAGATTGGCGCGACGGTGTTCGGGGGACCGACGACCACCACGGCTTGTGGGTTCGCAGCGCGCACGATGTCAATCGCGCCGCCGACATTCGCGGTTTGCCGTTCGTAGGAGGCAACTTTCGCTGGCTCGGCGCTATGCGCCTTAAGCGCTTCCGTCACACCGCCCAGCACCGCAGTCCCGAATGCATCTTCCGGGTAGATGACTCCTATTTTGCGATAGCCGAGTTTGTCCCACACGCCGTCCATCTGCTCGCGTGTTTCGTCGTAGTAGGAGGCGCGCACGTTCACGATCCAGTGGCGCAAGGGCGTGTAGAGCGTCTGGGCTCCGGTGAACAAGCCAATCAGAGGGATTTTGTTAGTTTCGGCGAGTGGCACGTATTTCACGGCCGTCGGGGTGCCCACGAAAAACCCCAGGGCGAAGACCTTGTCGGTCATCAGGCGGTTGAAGCAAGCCTCCGTCTTCGCCGGGTCGTAGCTGTCGTCGTAGGCAACTAACTTGAGCTTGCGCCCGTGGACGCCCCCCTCTTCGTTGATCAAGCTGAAGTAAGCGTTGGCGCCGGTCACCGTTTCCGCCCCAAGGGAATGCGATGGCCCTTCGAGCGCGGAACACGAGCCGATAACAATGGTCTTGTCGGTCACTCCGGGAGGATTTTGAGCGCGCGCCGAAAGCCCTGTTCCAAAAAGAAACAGGTAAGGCAAACTGCTCCCCAGGAGGGACCGGAAGGCCTTCTTCATCAAGCACCTCACGCCACCGATAGGGATTTCCGAGGGATCCGACAGATGTTGCAGCCATCCTGAATCTGGCTTGAAGGGTTGTCAACGAGGGGGAGTAGATGATGAGGCCAAGCAGTAAAGTCAAAAGGAAAAATGTCTGGCTAGCGAGGGTCAGATGGTAAAGAAATCAGGCCTTCATTCTCGCGCCAATCAAAACTAGCGCTAACCCGGCGATGAGCACCGCAGCCGTCGCAGCGACGGGAATTTGTGCGATTTTTTCTTCGTCGAGCGTGGCCTGGAACGAGCCGATTTTCGCGACTTGCTCTTGCCGATGGTAGGTGTAGGTAGGATGCAAAACCGCGGCGATACCAAGCAAGATGAGCACAACGCCGATGATCATCAGTGCGCGTCTCATGCGACAAACCTTAGCACGAAAGAGTGCGGTTCCATCGGTCCAAGCTCCCAGACACACCCCTGCGCCACAAGGGCGCGGGGAATCGTTCGAAGGCAGGGAAATACTACGAACGGGCGGTTGCAGCGGCAGCAGCGACTTTCTTCGCGGCTTTAGCGGCTTTTGCGGCCGTCGACGCTTTGCGGCGCCTCTTGGTCTTTGGCGGCGTGGCAGGGGCTTCACCGATGAGCTCCGCGGTCATCATGCTGGTCACGAACAGTTTCGGCCCGTGATCATCAAAATCAACCGAGGTGCGCTCCTGGTCGGATGCCGTCACGATTCCCAAGCCGTACACATCATGCTTGATTGTCTGTCCTTCTTGCATTGCTTGCACAACGTCCTCCTGGACCACTCACTCGACGCGGATAAAATTTTTTGGTGGGTGCCCCGGCTTGGGGAGCCAAAGCACCCCAATTTACAGGCTAGAGACCAGTGACATTCTCCGCCTGAAGGCCCTTGGGACCCTTTTTCACTTAAAACTCAACAGCTTGCCCCTCGTTCAGTGACTTGTAACCATCCATCATGATCGCGGAGAAATGGACAAAAACGTCCTCCCCTGTTTGCCGCTGGATGAAACCATAGCCCTTTGAAGCATTGAACCACTTCACTGTTCCTTGTTCCTTTGACACTGCTGCCGACCTCGAGTTTGGGATTGCTTTGCTTCTCTTGGTCCGTTTCCCGGTCGCCTAAGGGTGAACGCCTCGGGCTCCCAAGCGCCGTGACATCCTCCAGCCCGCAAAAAAAGGCCGCAAAGTTTGTCCTTGCAGCCCCCTGAACGAGTCAAAACGTAATACAAGAGCAACAAACGCTGGATTCAAGCATACCACGAAAACCCTATTCTGTCCATGCCGTGTTGAGCAAGTCGCAGAATAGCCCATAAGACTAGTGTTTTTAACACCTTACGATAAGCGCGGACACTCGAGAACACGGGTAAGGTGGAAAAGCGCAAAATTCCTTACTCGAGAGATTCTGGCTGAAGGGTCAAATTGCCCTCGCCGGAAGACTTTTTCTCCCAGTATTTACGCACCCACGCTTCCCAGCTCTTGCCCGCGGCGGGATCGCGCCCGGAGAAAGCCAGTGCCGCGATTTCGGCATAGGAAACCTTGACCCGCTGGTTGGATTCGCGGGGCAAAACGCGCACGAAGGAGCTTTCGAGGTTGGCGCCGGTCACGCGGTCAAAGATATAACCGTCGATCTTGCTTCCGTCTTTTTTGGTAATGGCCACGTCGCCGCGGTAATCGAAGGCCTTCTCCAAAGCCACGCGCAGATCGTCTTCGGTGGCGAGTGCAGGCACCCAGCCTTCGACGCTTTCGTGAACGGTTCCGGGCGCGACCTCAAGCGTTTCCGGGTCAATCTTTGGATCGAGGGCGGCGGCGTTCGAGGCGCCGTGACGATCGGCATGCGTCGGAGCGCTCACGCGCGGGTCTCCTCGAGCCGCGCCTTGCTGGAATTAATCTGCACCAGCGGATTGAACGCGTGTACCGGTTTTGCGGGCTCGTTTAGCATGGACAACGCATCGGAATCTTCGTATTTCCCGGCGAAAGCCGACTTGGCTGCCGCCCAGAGGCCTCGCAATCCGCTGAAGGTGTGATCCATCGCACTCGCCTCGTAGCCGCTGTGCACCATGCAGTTCGCGCACTTCGGATTGCCGGATTCTGTGCCGTAATTCTGCCATTCTGTCGCGTCCAGTAGCTCCTGGAACGTGTCCACATAGCCGTCCTGCAGCAAATAGCAGGGCTTCTGCCAGCCGAAAATGTTGTAGGTGGGCATGCCCCAAGGCGTGCAAGCATACTGCTGCTTGCCCATCAGGAATTCCAGGAACAGCGGCGACTGGTTGAACTGCCAGTTCTTCTTGCGATTGGACAGAATCGCACGGAAGAGCCGGCGCGTCCGGGCTCGTCCCAGGAAGTGCTTCTGATCCGGCGCTTTATCGTAAGAATAGCCCGGCGAGAGCATCATGCCCTCGACGCCCAGCTTCATCATTTCGTCAAAAAACGCGCGCACGCTGTTGGGGTCCGCGCCATCAAAAAGCGTGGTGTTCGTCGTGACGCGGAAACCGCGTTGAACCGCTTCCCTGATGCCCTCCATGGCCAGTTCGTAGCCGCCTTCGCGGCACACCGAGAAATCGTGATGTTCCCGCTGCCCATCCATGTGCACGGAGAAGGTCAGGTACTTGCTGGGCTTGAATAAATCGAGTTTTTCTTTCAGCAGCAGCGCGTTCGTGCACAGGTAGATGTATTTCTTTCGCGCCACCAGGCCTTCGACGATCTTGTCGATCTGCGGATGCATCAGCGGTTCGCCGCCCGGAATCGAGACCATCGGCGTCCCGCACTCATCCACCGCCTTGAAACACTCCTCGGGCGTCAATTCCTTCTTCAGAATGTGCGGTGGATACTGAATCTTGCCGCAGCCCGCGCAGGCCAGATTGCAGCGAAACAATGGCTCCAGCATCAGCACGAAGGGATAGCGCTTCCGCCCCATAAGCTTCTGCTTCAGCACATAGGTGGCGACGGTCCAAGCTTGTGATATCGGTACGGGCATTCAGCCTGCTTCTCTCCGAATTGTCCAGGGGAGGATGCTGACCGGCCCCCCCAGCCTCTTTTATTGTAACCGACAACGCGGCAATTCGCCGCCACTCGTTTTCCGGGGATGTACGCAATGTTCCTGAGTGGCACACCGCGTGCGTTTTGAGTGCCGCGTCCGTCCGTCCGATACCAAAGGCGTAGACTGCTTCAAGGCAGACGCAAACTCATGTCGCGACCCAACCTGCTCTCGCTCTTTGATGATTTCCACCGCCACCGGCGCGACGTCGCCGCAGTCCAGCGCCGCGGCTACCGCCGCGAAGCCTGGTCGTACAGCGAACTGGCAGCAATCGCCTTCCGCCTCGCACACGACTTGAAACAAAGCGGTGTCCGCACTGGCGACCGCGTGCTCCTCTGGGGCCCTAACGGCGCTGAATGGATGGCCGCCTTCTGGGGTTGCCTGCTGCGAGGGGCCGTGGTCGTGCCCATCGATGACGGCGCGACTCCCGACTTCGCCGCACGTGTTGCACGTGAAACATCCGCCGCACTAGTCATCGCGTCAGCCGGCAAGCCCCTCCTTGATGCTGCCATCCCCGTACTGAATCTGGAGGATTTAGCTGACGCCGCCAAGCGGCCCTATGTCGTCGCGACTCTTGACGACCCGCGCCAGGCACCTCGGCCCTTGTACGAATCCCTTGCCGACGAGCCCATCACCCGCAACCACGTCGCGCAAGTCCTTTTCACCTCCGGCACCACTGCTGAGCCGCGGGGCGTCGTCCTGACTCATGGCAATTTCCTGGCAAACCTCGAGCCGCTCGAGAGCGGAATCGCACCTTACCGTAAGTACGAGCGTTGGTTTCATCCGTTGCCCTTTGTGACGCTGATCCCGCTCAGCCACGTGTTCGGACAATTCATGGCATTGTTCGTTCCGCCGCTGCTGGGCGCGACCGTGGTCTTTGAAACATTTCCGAACGCCGGGGAAGTGATCCGCACGGTGAAACGCGAACGCGCCACGGCGCTTATCACCGTTCCGCACATGCTCGACTTGTTACGCAACGGCATTATCCGCGACATGGAGGCGCGCGGCGAAGCGGAATGGTTCGAGCGTGCGTTTAAGGCCGCAGACGGTCAGAAGTTTCTGCGCCGCGCTTGGATTTTTCGCCGTATTCATCGCCGATTCGGGTGGAAATTTTGGGCGTTCATCTCTGGCGGCGCGGCGCTCTCCGCGGAAACTGAGGAATTTTTCAAGCGATTGGGGTACGCGGTGGTGCAGGGTTATGGAATGACGGAAACCGCGTCGCTCATCAGCCTCAATCATCCGTTTCGCGCTGCGCAGGGTTCTATCGGCAAAGTTCTGCCCGGGCGCGAGTTTCGCCTCGCGGAAGACGGTGAGATCCTGGTGCGCGGAGAAAACGTAGCTAGTGGTTACTGGCAAGGGGGCGCGCTGCGGGATTCCAATCCTGCGCAAGAAAACGACGGGTGGCTGCGAACCGGCGACCTCGGCGAACTCGACGCCGGAAAGAACCTGCGTTTCCGCGGCCGCAAGAAGAGCGTCATCGTCACGCCCGCCGGACTCAACGTGTACCCAGAGGACTTGGAGGCGTCTCTGCGCAAACAGCCCGGGGTGCGCGATTGCGTGGTGATTGCGCGACACCGCGACGGAAACGCCGAGCCTCTCGCGGCTTTGCTGTTGCACGAGTCCAGTGCGGACGCCGCGTGCCGCGCGATTGAGAACGCGAATCGCTCCCTAGCGGAATACCAGAAAATGCGCTCGTGGATCATCTGGCCCGATCCAGATTTCCCGCGCACCTCAACCGGTAAGCCCAGGCTAACCGTGATCGCCGCCGTCGCGGCGGAAGTTTCCAGCGCACCACAAAACCAGGAACCTGCGAGCGTAGCGGCCTCCCCCCGCCTGCCCGGAGCCTCGAAGGGTGGCGGGGGCTTTTCCTCAGAATCAACCGACACCGTATCCAAATTGATCGCAAGACTCTCCGGCCTCGGCAACGAGCCGGAAAATCTTGAGCGCGACCTAAACCTCAGCTCCCTCGACCGCGTCGAGCTGATGAGCGCCCTCGAACAGCGTTACCAAGTGGAGCTAAATGAAACGGCCTTTGCGGAGGCGAAAACCGTCGGCGACGTGCAGCACCTGCTGCGGCAGCCAAGCCCGCTCCGGACCGAATACGCTTACCCACGGTGGGCGCAACGCGAGCCTGTGCGTTGGCTGCGCCTCGCTGCTTACTACGCGCTTGTGTGGCCCGCCACGCAAATTCTTGGCCATCCGAAAATCATCGGCCGCGAAAATCTCAAAAATGTACACGGTCCGGTTCTTGTCGTCTCCAATCACGTCACGCGACGCGCCGACATCGGCTTGATCCTGGCCGCGCTGCCCCTGCGGTTTCGCCACCGGCTCGCCACCGCGATGGGCGGCGAATCCCTGCAACACATGCGGCGGCCCCCACGCGCCTGGTTCGTGGGCAAACGTTGGGCGTACCAAATCGGCTACTGGCTGGTCATCGCGCTCTTCAACGTTTTCCCGCTGCCGCAACTCTCAGGTTTTCGGGAGAGCTTTCGCTTCGCGGGAGAATCCGTCGACCGCGGCTACAGCTTGTTGGTTTTTCCGGAAGGAGAAGTCAACAAAACGGAAACCGGGGACATGGCGTCGTTTCAATCCGGGATTGGCGTCCTTGCGGAAAATCTGCGGATTCCGATCGTCCCGGTGCGCCTCGATGGCGTGTGGCAAATGAGGCGACAGGGTCGTCGCCTGGCGCACAGCGGCGAAATCACAGTCCGTATCGGCGCCCCGATTACTTTTCCCCCTGAGGCAACGGCGAACGAAATTGCGCGATCGTTGGAATCCGTTGTGCGCTCGCTATAAGCGTACGACACACCTCACGCAGCCTCGAGCAAGCCAAAGGCACGACTCCTTGTTCTGTGGCAAAATAGAAGTTTGCAGGAACGAATTTTATGGCTCACAGAACCACGCTCGAAGCAGAAGGCCCCGCGAAAGCGCAGAAGAGTGGGAAAAAGCCCGCAGCGGAAGCAGGTGTCTCCAAAGCCGGCTCACAAGAGCGCTCGCGCATCTTCGATGCGTTTCGCCGCTGGGGCTATAACGAAGCTAATCTCGATCCCCTCGGCTTTTTCGGACCGTTTCCCCAACCGGACCTGGAAGGGTTGACTGGCGAGATAGCCCAGGAAGCCCGCCGCATTTATTGCGGCACGATCGGCGCCGAGTTCATGCACCTTCCCCAGCCGGAGCGCCGCCGCTGGATTGCCGAACGCATCGAAAGTTCCGAAGTCGAAGTCGATCAGGGGAAAGTGCTCGAGCGCCTGGTCCGTGCCGACCTTTTCGAGCAGGTCCTGCAATCCCGGTATTTGGGCACGAAGCGTTTTTCGCTCGAAGGTGTGACCGCGCTGATTCCACTCCTCGACTCCATTCTCGATACGGTCGGCGAGCACGGGGCAGTCGAATCGGTCATGGCCATGAGCCATCGCGGCCGCCTCAACGTCATGGTTCACGCCGCCTGCAAACCCCCGCACGAAGTTGTGGCCGGATTTGAAGATGTCGATCCACGCAGCGTGCTCGGCGCGGGGGACGTGAAGTATCACGTTGGCGCCACCGGAACGTACGTCACCTCCACTGGCAAGGAAATCGGCATTCACCTGGTGTCCAACCCAAGCCATTTGGAAGCCGTCGATCCCGTCGCGATCGGCCGCGCTCGCGCCAAGCAGACACGCTACGGCGTAGGCAGCGCCGCCAAAGTTGTGCCCATCGTCATGCACGGCGACGCCGCTTTCGCGGGCCAAGGCATCTGGGCGGAAACGCTCAATCTGGCTGATCTGCATGCTTACACCGTGGGCGGCACGATCCACATCATCGTCAACAACTTGATCGGCTTTACCACGCGGCCTGAGCAGGAGCATTCCTCGCGATTCGCTTCGGATATTGCGAAGCGTCAATCGGTTCCCGTCTTTCACGTCAATGGCGAAGATCCCGACGCCGTGGTGCGCGTGGGGAAGCTTGCCGCTGACTATCGCGCGCAATTTGGCGGCGACGTTGTCGTGGACCTCATCGGCTACCGCCGCCACGGCCACAGCGAAGTGGATGACCCCACGATCACGCAGCCGCGCCTGTACGACCGCATCAAGAGTCACCCGCCGCTCTGGCGCATTTACTCCGAACGCATCGGCGTGCAACCCATGCAAATTGTCGAGAATGTACGCAAGGAATACGAAGAAGAACAGAGTAAAGCCCGCGAAATCAAAAAAATTCCGCACCTGCGGCAGCTCCCTGATTACTGGTCGGCTTACCATCGCGGCCGTTTCAAGCCCGAATATGAAGCGGATACCGGCGTGGACCGTGAAAAGCTGGCGGAGATCACCGATGCCATCGTTCGCGTGCCAGAGGGCTTTCACGTGCACCCGAAAATCGCCAAGTTGCTCGAGCAACGCGCCGAGATGGGGCAAGGCAAGCGCGCGGTCGATTATGGATTCGCGGAAGCACTGGCGTTTGGTTCGCTGTTGCTGGAAGGAAATCCGGTTCGTCTTACCGGGCAAGATACCGAGCGCGGCACCTTCAACCAGCGCCATGCCGTGCTGGTCGACACGGAAACGGAAGAAGAATACTGCTCGCTGGCGCATCTAGCGGCCGATCAGCCCTTTTGCGAAATTCACAATTCATCGCTTTCCGAAGCTGGCTGCCTCGGTTTCGAATACGGTTTTAGCCGCGATTACCCGGAAGCCTTGGTTTTGTGGGAAGCGCAGTTCGGGGATTTTGCCAACGGCGCGCAGGTTATCATCGACCAGTTCATCAGCGCCGGTGAAGACAAATGGGACCTCCCCTCTGGTCTGGTCATGCTTCTCCCGCACGGCTACGAGGGACAAGGCCCGGAGCATTCCAGCGCGCGCATCGAACGTTTTATGCAGCTCGCCGGCGAAGAAAACATGCAGATCTGCCAGCCTTCCACCGCCGCGCAGTATTTTCACCTGCTGCGCCGCCAGGTTCGTCGCCCCTGGCGTAAGCCGCTCATCGTCTTTACTCCGAAAAGTATGCTGCGGCATCCCGACGCATCATCGAGCATCGACGACTTCACGCAACCACGCTTTTTGCCGGTTGTGCCGGACCGCGAAGTGCAAGACGCCAAGCGCATCCTCATCGTCAGCGGTAAGCTTGGCCACGAGCTTCGCGCCGAGCGCCGCCGCCGCAAAGACACCAGCACCGCGATCATCTTCCTAGACCAGCTCTACCCACTGCTCCGCCCAGAAATTTCCGCGGCCATCGACGAGCATCCCAACGCCCGCGAAGTCGTGTGGGTCCAGGAAGAGCCGAAAAACATGGGCGCGCACTTCTTCGTAGTGCCGCGCATCGGCCAATTAGTGCAAAGCAAAGGCCTGAAGATGCGCTCCATCAAGCGCTCCCCTAGCGCCAGCCCCGCCACGGGCTCCGCTAAAGCGCACGAGTTGGAGCAAAAAACACTACTCAGTCTCGCGTTCACCACGAGCCCGACAGAGTGATGGCACTCGACTCTTTAACATTCCATTCATCTTCGCATCATCCCAGCGTCACGCAGCATGCCCACACTCTCTCCATTCACAGTGCTACCCGAAGGCTCAAGTGATCCCAGGCGCTCCAACACCTTCCGCATTCCGCGGGCCTACGGTACACTTCGAACAAGCCGGCGGGCGGAACGTGCCACCTGCATGAAACGTATTCTAATCATTGAAGACGACCGCGATATCGTCGAACTGGTTCGCTACAACCTCGCCAATGAGGGTTTCCAGGTCAGTGCCGCCTTCGACGGCAGCAGCGGCCTGAACACCCTCAAGAAAACGCCTCCGGATCTGCTGCTTCTCGACCTCATGCTTCCAAAACTTTCCGGTCTCGACATTTGCCGGGAAGTGCGCCGGGATGACTCGCTCAATCGCCTCCCCATCCTGATGCTCACCGCGCGCGGCGAAGAAGCCGATCGCGTGGTAGGCCTCGAGATGGGCGCCGACGATTACGTCACCAAGCCCTTCAGCCCGCGCGAATTGCTGGCGCGCGTCAAGGCGCTGCTCCGCCGCGCGGAGCCGCCTTCCGACTCGCCCCGCACCATTGAGGTTGGCAGGCTGGCCATCGATCCGGCGTCCTATCGCGTGAGTCATTCCGGGAAGCCCGTTCCGCTCAGTACGCTCGAATTCCGGCTGCTCTACTACCTGGCTTCGCGGCCTAACCGTGTTTTCACGCGCGACCAGCTTCTCGATGCCGTCTGGGGCACCGATCGTTTCGTCACTCCGCGCAGCGTGGACGTCTACGTCCGCCGGCTGCGCGAAAAGATCGAAGGCGATCCCGAGAATCCCGTCCACCTGAAGACCGTCCGCGGCGCCGGGTATTTGTTCGAAACTCGTGCGGCATAACCTTTTCTGGAAACTGGCATTGACGTTTCTCGCCCTGTTGTTGGGCGTGCTGATCGCGGTGGACTTCTTCGCCGAGCGCTCTCTCCGCGACGAGTACGTTCGCACAGCGTTGGCGCAACTCGAGTCCATTGCGCGTTTAGCCAAAGCCCGGCCGCTACAGCTTTCCTCTGTTCCTCCCACAAGCCCCGAAGACCACGCCGCGCTGAACCAATGGGTCAGCCAAATGGCGGCGAGCGAAGTGCGCGTCACGGTGATCGCCGCTGACGGCCGGGTGCTCGCTGATTCGCAATCTGACACACGCACAATGGAGAACCATTCGGATCGGCCCGAAGTTCGCGAGGCGCTCGCCAGAGGCGAAGGCACGTCGGCGCGCAGAAGCGTGACTGTAGGCCGCGACCTGCTGTACTACGCTGTTAAATACGAGCTAGCATCCGGAACTCCTATCGTCCTCCGCTTTGCCCTTCCGCTCGCCACCGTGCACGAGACTCTCAGGGCCTTCCGCAGCAAATTGTGGTTCGCCTCGGTAATCATCATGCTCCTTGCGGGGACGGCGTCGCTTCTTGTTTCGCTGGGATTTTCTGACCGCATTGAACGCCTCAAGGAATTTTCGCGTCGTGTCGCCGAAGGCGATTTTCGCCCGCTCCCCGTGGATGGCTCCGGCGATGCGCTCGAAAAACTCGGCGCCTCGTTGAATCAAACGGCCGCGCGGCTCGATCAGACCATTCGCACGCTAACTGAAGAGCGCAATCTTTCTTCCGCGATTCTCGGCAGCATGGTGGAAGGAGTCGCAGTGGTAAACGGCGCGGAGCGGCTGGTGTTTGCCAATCAGGGCTTCGCCGGGATTTTAGAGCTCGACGTTCCGCCGAAATCGGGCAGCGCGCTCGTGGAAGTCGTGCGGCAAACGGAAATGATTGAAGCCGTGCGCAAAGTTCTGGCTGGCGAGCCGCGCGTCGAAGCCGAAATCGTCACCGGAACGCTGCGCCAGCATTTTTTCGCCGCCACAGTCGCCGCTGTCCGCGCGGGCGAAACTTCCGGCGCCGTCGTCGTGCTCCACGACATCACCGAGCTGCGCAAGCTCGAACGCGTGCGCCGCGATTTCGTCGCCAATGTTTCGCACGAATTCCGCACGCCGCTCACCGCCATTCAGGGTTTCGCGGAAACCCTGCTCGCCGGCGCCATGAACGATCCGCAGAATCGAGAGCGCTTTCTCGAAATTATCGTCGAGCACTCGCGCCGCCTTGCGCGCCTCACCGAAGACTTGCTCATGCTCTCCAAAATGGATGCCGACCGCCTCGAGCTCGAAATTCGCCGCGTCAGCGTCGCGCAGCTCATCGAATCCTGCATGGAAACCTCGCGCCATCGAGCCGCCGAAAAAGAAATTGAAATTTCCGTCAAGCCATTCAATGGCTTGCCCGACGTCGCCGGAGATCGCCGCCGCCTCGCCGAAGTCCTGCAAAATTTGCTCGACAATGCCACGCAATACACGCTCTCGCGGGGTCGAATCGTGGTCAGCGCGGAAGTGCGCGGCACCGAAGTCGTCTTCACCGTCGCCGATACCGGCATCGGCATCCCCACCGCCGACCAGCCGCGCATCTTCGAGCGCTTCTATCGCGTCGACGCCGCGCGCTCCCGCGAGGCAGGCGGCACTGGCCTCGGTCTCTCCATCGCCAAGCACATCGTCGAAGTGCATGGCGGCCGCATCTGGGTCGAAAGCGAAGTCGGCCGCGGCTCGCGATTCCATTTCTCCGTCCCCATCTACGGCCCCGAGCGCGCCACCCGACCAACTCCGGCGGGCACCGCCCCGCGCGCCACCGGCCGGGGCTCCGTTTAGGGGCCAGAGGCCAAAACTGCCGTCATCGAGAATTAACACGTGCTTGATGACGGTGTGACCCTCGCCTGCGAAAGTCAGCGCGTTGATCTTCACCAAACTTCCTACCCTGGGGACCAGAGCACCCCTGGCTCTGGTCCCCTCTCCTCCCTCCCGGTCCACTTGTACCTGCGGTCGATAGTCACCGAGATGGTTACCCAGACGAGGCTTCCAAAACGCGTTAAGAGTCAGCCGCATGGTAAACTTAGATGTTTGGATGGAGGCGAAATTCTGTGAACTGGGGCTGGCTGTTGCTGCGGATTGCCATCGCGTTGACGATTCTTACCACGCTGTTCCTCTCCCAGCGCTTTTGGTATCGCTCCATCTGGCGTGCCACCGCCAACTGGCGCACCGTCTGGTTGCGCGTTACGGTTCGCCTCTTCTATCTCGCTCTGCTGGTTCTAATTATCGGTTCCGTAGCCGATGGACTTCGCATGAGCCGCAACCACCTGCTCCCGAGCGACAATCTGATCGATATTTTCGCCGGCCTGTGGTTTACCAGCGCGCTTTTCGCCTATTTTGCGGTGAAGGTGGTTCGGGTCATCGAGCGCCTCTGGACTTCGCTTCGTTCCGCTGCCCGGCGTAACTCTGCGCCCGCAGCAAGCTCATCGCCTGCGCTGGTAATAGCAAAGACCCGGATAGCGCCTGCAACGAGCATTCCGGCGGCTGCGGAAATGGTCCCTGATCCTTCCCGCCGCTACTTTTTCCGCGCCGCCTCAGTCCTGGCCGGCGCGACTCCCTTTCTCAGCGCGATGTACGGCTTCGCGGCCGAGCGCCTGGACTACCGCATCCACCGCGTCGAGATTCCCGCCGCGAATTTGCCGCCGGCTCTAGACGGCATGAAGATTGTCCAGCTTAGCGACATTCACCTCAGTGGCTATATGAGCCGCACGGATGTTCGCCGCGCGGTGGAGATGGCCAATGAGCTGGGCGCGGATCTCGCCGTCATCACCGGAGATTTCATTACCGGGGCCGCGGACCCACTGGCCGATTGCGTCGATGAAATTCGCCACCTTCGTGCGCCCCTCGGCATCTTCGGGTGCAACGGCAACCATGAAATTTACGCCCGGGCCGAAGATGCCGCGCAGAGCCTCTTTGCGCAGGCCGGCATGAGGTTGCTCCGCCACGAGAACGTGCAGCTCGCGTTTCGGGGCGCGCATTTTAATCTCCTTGGCGTCGATTACCAGCGCGAGCGCACGCCCAGCGGGCATCGCTTGCAAATGCTTCCCGATCTCGCTCCCCTGGTTCGTCGAGACATGCCAAACATTTTGCTCTCGCACAACCCGAACACCTTTAATCGTGCCGCGGAGCTGGGCATTGAGCTATCGCTGGCTGGGCACACGCATGGCGGGCAAATCCAGGTGGAAATCCTCGATCACAGCCTTAGTCCTGCACGCTTTATCAGCGATTACATTGCCGGGGCGTACTTCCGGCCGCTTTCCATGCCCGCGGTAAATAATCGGGCGATCAGGGATGCAAACCGTTTGGCGAGCAACCAGGCGCCCGCTTCCAGCCATGCCCAGCCGCCTCTCTCGGTGCTCTATGTCAATCGCGGACTTGGCACGGTCGGCGCACCTGTGCGCCTCGGCGTTCCGCCGGAGATAACGTTGCTCACCCTCCGCCGCACGTAGCGTTTTCGTCTCTGCGCTCCTGTGCGTTCTCAGTGTCTCTGCGTTAGCCTCTGATCTTTTGACTTTCGGCTGCGGACTGTTGACCATTTCGGAGCTTGCTTGCGGCTACGCCGCGCTGTGTTATCGTCGAAAAGGTACCGCCATGGACCAATCCGCCGAACCCGATCGCATTTCCCGCGAATTGGACGACGACACATACGAATCGCTCGAAACAGGCTTGTCCACCTCGTCCTTAGGACGCTGGCTTGCCACAGTCGTTTCTCTCGGCGCCAGCGACCTGCTCCTGGTACAAGGCGCTCCGCCTTGCATGCGCGTCGACGGTGAAGTACGCAAGATTGAACCCAGCGTTCTCGATGGCTCGGAAATCGAAGCCGCTGTGATCCCGGCTCTGACCCGCCATGCGCAACGCGTTTATCGCGAGCACCGCATTGCCGACTCCTCGTACCGCATTCTAGGCTTGGGTCGCTTCCGCATCAACCTCCATCGCGAGCAGGGGCGTGCGGCCGCCGCGATCCGCGTCCTCCCGGCCAGAGTTCCAGCCCTTCGCGAGCTCAATCTTCCGTCTACCGTCGAATTACTGGGGCATATCCCTCGAGGTCTCGTTCTCATCGGTGGCCCGGCGGGTGCAGGCAAATCCACCACGCTGGCCGCGCTCATCGACAACATCAATCGCCGCGAAGCCCGCCACATCGTCATCATCGAAGATCCCATCGAGTATGAACATCAGCATGTCCGCAGTGTCATCGAGCAGGTCGAAATAGGCACGGACGCGCCCGATTTTCCGACGGCGCTGCGAGCCGCGTTGCGCCAGGCGCCGGACGTCATTGTCGTCGGCGAAATGCGCGACACCGAAACAATGCGGATCGCCGTGGCCGCCGCGGAAACCGGTCACCTCGTTCTCAGCACCCTGCACACCACCGACGTCGCTTCGACTGTTTCGCGCATCTCCGATTCTTTTCCACTCGAGCGGCAAAACTCCATCCGCCAGGAATTGGCCATGGCTCTCGCCGCCGTCCACACGCAAATCCTACTGCCCAAAAAAGGCGGAGGCCGCATTCCCGCCGCTGAGTTGCTGCTAGTCGGTTACGGCGCCCGCCACCATATCCGTCGTAACGCACTGCAGCATCTTCATCAGGAAATCGCCCTCACCAAGAAGAAAGGCTCCTTCACCCTCGAAGAATCTCTTGTAAACCTGGTCCGTCAAGGCCACATCGAGCGCGAAGACGCGCTCCTCTGCGCCATTCATCCCGACGACCTCGACATCCTGCTCAATTCTCCTCCCTCCGCCACCGCCCACGGTTAAGGCGCAGGCTCTCAAGCCTAAGTCGGGAGGCTGCCGCTATTACTAAGGGCCGCACCGAGGCTCAAACTTGCCGTGACCTCAATCTGCCTTTTGATTCTGCTGGCTGCGAAGATGAGCCGCCACCAGGCGGATCTCTTCGTAAGTAATTTCTTCCGGCAGCGCTTCCTTTACCGGCTTCAGCCGCCCTTTGCCAACCTGTTGAATTGCGGCAGCAATCTGCGCATAGCGCTCTGCGCTGAGCCATTTAGCCTCGAACTTTAGCTCGCCTTCTTCCATCAGCTTGGCGACCATATCAACGACCGAACTGAGCTTCCGGCCGCGAATCTGTGCTATTTCCTCGAACGTGCGTCCTTCTTCCAGAAGCTGCAGAGTATCCTCCCGCGGGTGCGACGCTGCGGCATGCCAGTCGTTGCCGGCCCTTTCGCCCCTATGGAACCGCTGTAAGGCCTCCAAAATTTCCTGCCCATAACGCTCCACCTTCTTATCTCCGAAGCCGGAAACCGCGCGCAGCGTCTGCAACGTAGAGGGCTTCGCGGCACACAACGCATCCAGCGCCGTGTCATGCAACACGACGAACGCGGCTACCCCCAAATCTCTTGCCGTATCGCGCCGCCACTCGCGCAGATATTCACGGAGTTGTGCATCGAGCACAGACAAAGTAGACCCGCTGGTACGCTGTTCACTCCCACCCCCTAGCGTCCGTTGAACGGCGTTGGCGCGCCGTCCGCGAGGTCCGGTCGCTTCCACTTCCAGCCAATCCGGCGTGCCCGCGCACATATCGCAGTCGCCACAGCGTTCCCACTTCGGCTGCTCACCGAAATGCTTGCAAACGTGGTGCTGCCGGCACTCCATCGATCCCACAAAGCGCTCCATCTCGCGATAGCGCTGCCAGCCGCGCTCTTTCTCGGCGGGATCCGCAATCTTTCCCAGGAAATATGCGTGTAATCCTAGATCCTTTCTCTGCCAAAGCAGAATGCAATCAGCCGGCAAGCCATCGCGCCCGGCGCGCCCGGCTTCCTGGTAGTACTGCTCCACGCTCTTCGGCAGCGACAGATGTATCACCGAGCGCACCGAAGCCTTGTTGATGCCCAGGCCAAAGGCCATCGTTCCCACAAGAACGCGCACCTCTTCCGTCATCCATTTTTCCTGATTTTCGCGGCGCGCCTTGGCCTCCATCTGGCCGTGATAACCGATAGCCGCTATTCCATGTTCCGCGAGGAGGTCGACCGTCTCTCCTACCCGTGCAATCGTTGGCGCGTACACGATCACGTTGCCTTCGCTGATGCGCCGCACTGCCCGCAGCAGCATCTCCTCCTGCGTGCGCGAGTTGCTTTCGTGCACAATGTAGTGCAGGTTCGGCCGGCGAAAGCTGGCGATGTGTTTGTGCGGGTCGCGCAGGCGCAGTTGCTCGATGATGTCGTGACGCACCCGCTGCGTTGCGCTCGCCGTGAACGCCGCGATCGGTCTGTCTGGGAAGAGTTCTCGCAATCGGCTAAGCTGGCGGTATTCCGGGCGAAATTCGTGACCCCATTCGGAAATGCAATGCGCCTCATCAATGGCAAAGAAAGAGACTGGTATGCGCTTCAGCCATTCCGGCGTGTCCCCCAGCGCCACTCGTTCCGGCGAAAAATACAGCAGCCGGAATTCTCCCGCCGTGGCGCGCTTCAGGATTTGGCTTCGCTCCGCCCCGCTCAGGGAACTGTTCACGAAAGCCGGCGGAATCCCGCTCTGGTCCAGCTGCGCCACTTGGTCCTGCATCAAGGCAATCAGCGGCGAAATGACCACCGCGGTGCGGCCGGCGTCGAGCACTGCCGGCAATTGGTAGCAAAGCGACTTGCCGCCGCCGGTGGGCATCACGACGCAAGCGTCGCGTCCCGCGGCAATGCTCCTCACCACGGCTTCCTGCCCGGGGCGAAAGCTGTCGTAGCCCCAGTAATGCCGCAGGGTGTCGGCGAGAGAAGTGGCGGACGCACCGTGCATCTCGGTTTCAATCCCTTGGTGAGGTAAGGCGATGGCTGAGGTCATAGCATACTCCAGACACTTTGTCCCAGGCTTTCGCGGGAAGTTTCGCTTTTGTTTCGCTATATGTCAAGTAAGATCTCTGTGAATTCTGTGCCTTGTTGTGGAAACTGTGGAAAAGGACTCTCCACCCGCAAATCGGCCCCTACCTCGTTGATTGGCCCTCGCCGTTCAACCCCTCTAATCTCCGTTGAATGCGAGTTTCCACCGTTCGCTATATCTATATAACGATTGCCTAATCAGTTGCAGGGATGATATCTTTCGCTATGTTTGCCCGGTTCAGCCGACGTCCATCCGCACTAGCCA
>Ga0137416_10000352_pt1 | contig 21168 bp, 22 predicted proteins | sample CZODoug3_1_1_16f_FD_108282 | JGI IMG/M metagenome (GOLD analysis project Ga0137416, IMG submission 108282) | Vadose zone soil fungal communities from Angelo Coast Range Reserve, California, USA - CZODoug3_1_1_16fungal (Illumina Assembly) | ecosystem: Environmental > Terrestrial > Soil > Vadose...
TGCGCAGGGGTACCGGCGACCACCTTTCGCAGCTCGTTGCTGGAAGCGATGGCCAACAGGCGCCACAACTCCCCCGCATCGGCCCTGCCGCTCTGATGACACCGGTGGGCAACCGCTGAGAGAAACGTCCTGGCGTACCCTCGCCACTCGCGACTCGATGCGTCCTCGGTTGAAGGAATGAGACCGCTGGCCAACTGCTCAACGTCGTAAGGCGTGTGAATCTCTGCGAACGGATTCCATTTAACCGAACGAGGTTCAAAGGGATTGAGGATCACGTCTCCCCGGTTACGCTCGTGAAAGCGGGAGAGATAACCCCCGTCCGGGTCAGCAATGACAGCGCGGTCACCGCGTTCCAGCGCGCCACCCAACAATTCAGTTATGGCGGTGGACTTGCCCGTCCCAGTGGTTCCGATGAACTTGAAGTGCTTGGTCTCATCCGCTGGGCCAACCGACATTCCGGCGAGATGGAGCGATTGATCATTGCTCCAGAATTTAACGTTATGCATTCCGCGCCGGGCACGCCACCCAGTCACGACCAAAGTTCCGCGCTTGTACCATTCCATGGCATCAATACCCTCTAACGACTAAGTAGTCCGATTGGTCTCCGTACGTAGGCGCCTTGCGGTCGACACGAACGCAGAGCCGCGCTGAGTCGCCGCAACGCCTCAAATCAATCCGCCCGCCACGTTGTTCGAGGCTCGCGATCTTCGTGGCAAGCTCGTCGTGCTTCGCTCGGAGTGCCGATATTTCGCCCCGTGAAGGGATGATCAAACACGTCAGCACGAGGGGGATGGCCGAGCAGAGCGTGGTTATCCCGACGCTCCAAACCAGAGCCCGGACATTTGCCGCGCGTTGCACTTCATGAAGGGCGTCCGAGGCGCGTTTGCTGTCGGCCGCGAGCAATTGGAATTCGTCGATGACCACATGCCGTACCTCGTCGCGAACGATCCCGGCGAGGTCGTTGGAGGTGGCCTTCAGTTTCTTCAGGGTGGATTCGGCGGCCTTTTGATGGGCTTGCGCCGCTTCCATGAGCAGTCCCAGCTTCATGGTGGTGTCGTCCATGACGTTGCTCCGTTACTCGTAGTCCATGCTGTCGCGTGTCAACGAAGGTTCATGGGACGCGGCCATGTGCGATGTGGGTGGCTTGGCCGCGAAGTGATTGGCGTTAGTTGCCCCGGTGGTTGTGGCGGCGTCCGGGGCATGATTGGTGCGCCAGTGCTGCCAGAAATGCCGAGCTTCGTGGTGTGTTTGAGCGCCGTCGGGAGCGTCAGGAGCTGGAAGCGTCACGCGCTGCCAGTTGGGCAAGGATGCGAATTTCAGGTACCCGGACAGATCTGGAAGTTGCTCGATCTGCGAGTCCATGACTGCCGGCTCGATCCCGATGTGCTCGGACAGCGTTGTCGACGAAAGAAGCTCGCCGGGACGTCGACTTCGTGATCTGTTCGTACGAAGAACCTCACGTTGGCCAATGAGGCGTGAGGCAAAATTTGCTGTCCCGCCCTGGTCGCTGCCAGAGCAGCGCAAGATTAGCGAATTGCCGCAGTTTTCTGTGATCGTCTGCGCGTCGCCCTTCCCGTACGTGCTGGATACCTGCGCAATGGATTGGAATCCCAACACGCAGCGACCCCCGAACTTCCGCAATCGCGCCAGAGCATCTTTGAGACCGTCGATCTGTCCCAATGCGTCCAATTCGTCGACTACAAACCAGAGGCGCTGATCGCCTTCCGGCTGGCTCATGGCTTCGAAGATCGCCAGGCGCATCCAGGCGGAAATGGTGGAGCGCAGGGCTGCGATTTGGCCTGCTTTGTAGGGGATGAAGAGGACACCGCCTTTGTTTTGCACATCGGTTTCGTGGTGGACGCCGCCCGAGCGTGGTACGCCGCTCGAGCGCGGAGCACCGCTTGGGCTTTGGGCGCGATCCGGGACGTGCGCCGCGCGTCCTTCTCGGACCCATTGCCGAATAGACAACGGACCGGTGGTCTGTTGCGCGATGTAGTCGAGAGACCCGACGGCGGAACTGGTGACCGATCGGATCGAGTCAAACATCCGGCCGTTGTGCTCTTCCAGAAATGGCTGGGCCGGTGTACCTGCCAGCAGGCCGCGCAGTTCCTTTGCGTCGGCCACGACCAGCAGGCGATAGAGCTCGCGAATGTCCGTGACGCCTGCCTCGTGCGCTTGACGAGTAACCGAGCCGAAAAAAGTACGCGCGTAGCTGGTCCAGCTTCGATCCGGACCACCCTGATCGGGCAGGAGCGACCGTGCCAGTTGATCAACGTCGTAGGGGTTGTTGATCTCTCCGAACAAGTCCCACTTGAGCGACTCAGATTCGAAAGGGTTGAGGACAATGTCGCCACGCGACGTGTCTCTAAAACGGGTGAGATAGCCCCCGTCGGGGTCAGCGACAATGGCCCTGTCACCACGCTCGAGCGCACCTTTAAGCAACTCGCGGATCGCTGTGCTTTTACCGGTGCCCGTGGTACCGATGAGCTTGAAGTGCTTGGTCTCATCCAGAGGCGTAACCTGCAATCCCGCAAGGGTTATAGCCTGACCTGTTTGCCTGCGGTCGATTGGGGCGCCCGTGCGGGGTATTCCGGTGCTGGGAGCCCTGGTCGGCCCTTCATCGATCAGCGTCCCTCTTTGATGAGCGGTCGCAGGCCGAGGTGGACGAGCCAACCCTCGTGCAGCCGAGTAACCGATGCCAATGCACACTCCCGCCCCTACCGCGCCCTCGAGGAAACTTCCGCTGGTGACACCCAACCCGTGGATCAGTGGACCCATTGCGGCGGTCGCAATCCCTGCCGCTGCGGTGAGAGGCACTGCTAAGGCTGCAGACGCAAGTACTTTTCCGTAGTCAGCCGCGCGACGCATCAGCGTCACAGCCATAGAGATCTCAACGGTGGCGTACGCTAGCGCTAGCCCCGATAAACCGTGGGTTAGCGGGCTCATTTGCGAACCCCGCCATCGAGCCTGCGCCCGGGGTCGTACCAGATCTCGCGAATGAAACGCTCGTGGTACTCGATGCCGCATTGGATCACCACATCCACGAGGAGATACAACAGGCTCTTGATGTCACTCCTGGCCAGCTCACGACCGCCAGCACTCTGTTTCACCAGGAGCACCAACTGCTCGAATGCCAACTCCGCGCTTGCGGCGTGAACGCTGGTGATGGATCCAGGGTGGCCGGAGTTCACGTTGCGCAGGTAATCGAAAGCCTCCTCCGCACGAAGCTCCGCCAGGAGGATGCGATCAGGCTTCATCCGCAGGCAGGACTCCAGCAACTGTTTCGGCGTGACGCGCGCGAGACCCTGACCGTCCTTGCTGTAGAACAGCCGCACGTGATTGGCGTGCCGGTCGAGGACCAGTTCCTGAGCGTCTTCGATCACTATCAGGCGCTCTTCCGCGGGGATCTCGCGGATCAGCGCCTTGGTCCAGGTCGTCTTACCTGAGCCCGTGGCGCCCGAGACGAGAATATTCTTTCGGTTGATGACTGCGAGTCGCATGAACGACTCGTAGTCCCTGGCCTCGAGAAGACGGAGCAACTGAGTCTCCGTTGCGTCCAGTGAATCGGTGGCACGGCGTGTCATGCGAAAGATGCCGCGCTTGCAGAGTTCGGAGATCGACCAGACTTCGTCGGATGGGCGGCGGATTGTGATCGCCACACAGCCTTGGGTCGTTGCCGGCGGCAGAACGACCTGGATTCGCTCACCACCCGGGAGCGATGCGGACAGGAGTGGAGAGGTCTCGTCTATGCGTTGGCGGGTGGAGTTGGCGACCAGCTTGGCTAGTCGGCGGCACCAGTCGAAGGTCGCGAAGGGTAATGTTTCGCGACGCCATCCGGAGCTGGTTTCGATAAAGGCTTCCTGGGGGCGGTTGATGCAGACCTCGGTGACCTCGGGGTTGGACAACAGCGGCTCCAACGCGCGGAGGGTGAGACGGAGGGCTGACACGTCGGTGGGGCTGACAGGGTGGGCTGGCGTCGGGGCCACGCCGTGGGTTGGCGTCGCGGCTGCGGCTTGGGCTGGCGGCGAGGGCTTGGTGTTGCCTGACGCCACCGTCACGGGGTGCGTTTGTGGGGGCATTGCCATATTGATCTCAGCGACCCGTTGTGACCGCTCGGAGCTCATAAACCGACCTGAAGTCGAGATCGCGGGCGACGAAGATCTGGATGCGGTCGCCGTTCCGTTTGGTCACTGTCGGTGGGATGTTCACCGAATTCTTCAGGACATCCGTTACAACGCTTTCCGACGTTGACGGGTTGTAGATAACTGCCCCACCCCCACGACCCGCTGACTCCACAGCCGTCTGGACAGCGCCATCCAGGGTTGAAATGAGAATGGCCGCGCCGAATCGATCCCAAAAGTGTCGATTCACTTCACCGGGCAGTCCCGACCGCCCCAGTTCGTCGGCGCCAGGCGAGTCGAGTGGCACAACGATGCCGGTCGGAGTTCGGGCCTCCGTCCACAACACGAAGACGCGCGCGGCCCCTTGCTGCACCTGCCCCCGGGTCTCTCCAATCAGTTTGGAACCCCGTTCGAGTAGTACAACGGTGCCATCTGAACTGAATGTGTCCGTCGCGGTGATACAGGTCGTCATGCCAGGCAGCATGGAGTTGATTGCGGTCTCGAGCGTGCAGTCGATGAACGCTCCTTTTGCCAGGAGAAATCGTTGAGTCGGGAGCACCTTTGCGTGGGCGGATGCGATTGCAGTTGGCCGCAACAAGGTGGCGATGTCCCCACGAGCGTCAGTGGTATTGTCGGCCGCCGACGTCCCCGTGCCCGCCGACGCCACCGGCCCCGTCGGCGCGCCTGCCCCTGCCCCCGCCGTCGCATCGTTGAACACAGCGGGCGCCGAGTACTCGCGGCCGTCTTCGGCGGAAGTTGCGAGGCTGGAAAACGCAGCACGAGCCCCCGACTCACGCGCGAACGCGGCGCCAGACAACAATCGCTCCTGCGCGAGTTGCTCTGCGGATTTGCGATTGCCTGGACCGCGCGGGGGCCGTGTGGATCCCATCAATGCCCAATTGGATTGCATCAAGGGTAGCTGCGCCGGCTGTGGTACAGGCGTTTCCGGTGCGGGTTGCGGAGCCACGGGAGTATCAGGTGGTAGACGCGAAGCGTCGCTGGTCGATGTCTTGACCGAGTTGAATCCGTCAAGCGCCGGAAGTGGCATCTCTCCTTGAGCTCGGTGCGCGACCGCCGACTGAGCGTTCTGCTTGGCACGCGATTGTCTGGAAATCGCACCTGAGTAGTACCAGGTGAGCATTCCAGCTCCGAGGATCATCATCAGGCCGCACGCCATGATGCTGCTGACTCTCGACTGCAGTGAGCGGACTGTGCTGACCGACGGCGTTCCGCGCTCGCCGCGAACGACCTGTTCGTCTGACATCGAGCCCGGGGGAGCCGGGTCAGCCGGCCGGTGCTTTTTGCCGCGCTTCATGGCCGACGACCTTCGCCGACTCGCTCCACACTTGGCGACACGGTTCCGGATTCGAGGCGCTCGCCGGAGCCCGTGAAACCCTTGTTCACGATTTTCCCAGTGAGTTTCCCGCGCCGAATGATGAGCTGTCGCACAACTCGGTGAATGACGACGTCTCCCGCATCCATACTGAAGTTCAGCAGCGACTCGGAGCCATCATCGTTCTGTACGAAGATCGCCGGCTGCTCGGCTTTGGCGGCAAAGCGCAAGCGCGAGTGTATTCCGTCATCCGAAGCTGCTGTCGGCTGAATTGTTGGGCTACCGCAATACCAATAGTCAACGTTGTGCGTGCGGGTCGCCCCGGATTGTTCGAGCATCCTGTTAACGCCGTCGGCAACGACGTCGCCGGGGTTCGGCGGATAGCTGAAACGAACCGCGAAGATCACGTCCGGATCAGAGGCATCCGTGTGCAATGGCGAAGCCGTGTATGCAAACTGATACGGTCTTCGCGTAGTGATCACAGTCAGATTGGTGCTGACTCGGGTCGCCTTCGGCTTGATAAACAAATGGTTGTCCTGCGATACAAATGAGAGCGCATCGATGTCGCCGGCTCCCAATCCAACGAAGGACTCTCCTGGCTCAAACTGGAGGTCGATTTCGTAGCCAACGTAGCCTTGAATGCGGTAGACCTCGTTGGTGTCGTAGACCGCCGTACGAATACGACCGTCGGCTACGCCTCGCGTTGGGATAGCTTCCGGCAACGCCGGCTCAATGTGCAGAAACAGAACGGCCACCACCGCGAGCAGACTCCAGCCGAGACGGACAGAAACCGGGCAGTGCTGACCTCTCATTGCACTGACCCCGCAAAGGTGGAATTTGACGGCGGCGCGGGTGTCGCCAGCACCTCTGGCTCCGACCCGAGCTCAACTATCTTGAAACCCAGCGGATTCCATCTGCGGGTCGCAGGATCCCTAGACGGGGAGGCATACGCATACTGGATGGTTGCAATCCAATGAGTCGTGTGTTCGGCAGCGCCACCGGTTGGGTGATCGGACTTTCGGTACCGAACCTGTGCCAGGTCTTCCGCGCCGTTGGATCGCCTAAAAAAGCTGACTGACTCGACCTCCACGCGAACACTACTGCCGTCCTTGTGCATGTTGAGCGGCGATCTGGGATTGGTCGTGTTCCACAGCGCGTACCACGCTTGATTGCGCTGGGCAGTATGAAAGGCGCCGCATTCCTCGTAGTCGCTCTCGGCGGTGACGAGGTTAAATCGCTCACATACTGTGATGTAGTGGGTCAAAAAGTATCGAGTGACGGCCTGCTCCATGGGGACGTGACCCACATAGACAGGCACTACATCAACGATGCCAGTGGTGTTGTCGACGCGGATTACGAACGGTTCGACACCCTTTAATGGCGTGAGAACTGCCAACGAGATGGCGCTGGCTATTGCGCACAGCCAGCCAGCGCCTGCCACCCACCATGCAGTCCGTTCGCTTCGCTTCGTTTGCGCCGCCCGGTCACTGTCCCAGGAGACAGCTTCCTTCAGATAGCGTTCGAGTGCGGGGTCAGCTTTCACGGCCGTGGATCCGCCTGACTGGTCGCGGGGGCGGGCTTACTGGTGACGGCGGGTTTGCCGGCAACGGCTGGTTTGTTTATGGGCCGCAGCGCACCTCTGCACCGAACCGGGTGCGTGGAGCATGCGGTTATCACAACCGCGACACCGACTATATAAAAGAGTTTCATGAGCCTTCCTTGGCGTCTATCGAGTAAATCGAAATCCGAAGCTTCGTCAGCCCCTTCCCCGGGTAAGAAGAGCCACTGCCGTTCGCGCCCCGAGCTGCATCGCACCGAATCCGGCACGGGCACCCCAATTGACCGTACGACTCACCGTTCCCATCGTGTTGAGCGCTGCACCGCTGGCCAGACTCGATGCGATCGGCATCACTTGTCGCATGAACAGGAAAACGAGCACGGCGACCAGCACCATGTTGAGTGCATCGACTGTCACGAGTGCCGTCCCGCGTGCAGCGGTCTGGATTGCATAGTTATTCACGATTTGCAGCAACAGTGCGGCGACCATGATCGTCAGCAGCGTGATGAGCGCGTAGTTGGTGAGCTGCGCGAGCCATGCCTCAAACAACCGCTGGGTTCTTTCGAACAGCAGCATCGCAATGAAAAAGGGTCCCAGCGCCAGCAGAATCGACAGGGCCACGTGTGAGAGGGCAATCAGAAACATCGTGTACACACACAGCAACCCCATGATCACCCACACTACGATCCCCGCGATGAAGAAACCAATGTCGCCATGGAATATGCCCCCGTTGTTGAACAGGTACCCGGCTACCGCGCCGCCCTGCTCCCAGATCGAATCGATTGTATGGACGGGGTCGGTAGCACCAATGACGGCCGCGGCGAGCTCGGCAGGAGCCGAGTAAAAAGTGTCGACGATCACGGTGTTGTAGAGCCACAGGTGCAAAGCCACACCCAGGACGACTGCCAATGTGAGGATGCGTTTCAAGCCCACAATGAACGGCTCTTCAATCCTGCCGGTCAGCTGCAGATAACCCCAAATCATCACGTACAGGGTCGCGAGCGTCACAATCGCCGGCTCCATGGCCGTGGACACGTGTGCGGTGTTGTCACCGATATATTTGGCCAACTGCTCATTCAGCCACGACCAGAAGGTTTCGAAGAATCCCATGATGTTTACCTTGGATTGCGTGCGGGTCAGGGAACTGGCTGAAAACGCTCCACAAACTGGCCGTGACCCACGAGTGCGCGCTCCCGGACCTGCTGCTCATTCGCACGCTCCTGGGCCTGGACAATCTCCGCCAGCGTTCGCAACTTATTCTGCTCATTCAGCAACATCGCGTTTTCGGAAGCGATCCGCGCCTGTAGATCGAGCACGGCTTTCTGGTCTGCCGCATCCGGAATCGCCGCAATCAGCTGCTGCAGCGAATCGAAGCGCTCGCTGGTGGTCTGCAGTGCCTGACGGCTCAGATTCTGTTGCAGGGCAGTCAGCAGGCGCCGCTCCTGGATCTGCTTGCGAACATCGGGCGGCAGAAGCGCCAGCGACGGGTCGGGCAGGATGGAGTTGATCGCCAGAGTGGCTGAGACGCCACCTGCCAATCCACCGAAGCCGCCGCCTCCTTGCATCACGGCCTGCAGATCCGCCCAATTGGTCGGAAGATAGTTGCGCGGGGCACCGCGGAGAAGTTGCTCCATTCCGCGGCCGCCCGTGATCGAGGCAAACTCCGTCTGGGCCTGCGCCAGATGAGCTCGGGCGGTGGTTAGTTGATCCTGGAGCAACTCCACCTGTGCGATGAGTTGGGTGATGGCTCCGACGTCAATTACAGCGAATTGCGCTTGTGCGGCGGGTGCCGCCAGCAGAGTGATCAGCAGCGCTATCGTGGGTATCTGGCAGAAAGTGCGATGATTCACGACTCACTCCTTCGCCATGAAAACCGGCAGCCAACGTGACGGGTCTCGTCCGTGCTCAGCGACGATGTGCTCCATTCGCCTGACCTCGGCGAGTCGGCCTGAGATAACCCGCAGCTCCGCATCGAAGCCGGCGAGATCGAGCTGACACACCACACTGTGAGCGCCCTGCTTCACCAGGAAGCGTCGCGATCCCGGCGCAATTTGTTCCTTGATCAGCTTGAATTCGCGCTCAGTCAGTCCGAGTCCCGCGTATTGCGCTGAATTCCCGTTGGCATTCGGGAAGAACACTTTGGTCGGCGTCTGTTCAATGAGTGTGCGGCTGATAGGACTATCGAGAACATCGCTCGCACTCTGGGTGGCCACACACATGACCCCATTCAGCTTCCGCCACGTCTTGGGTGCGTCCTTGGCGAAGCTCTCAAACGCAGGGTCCGCCAACAGCCGCCAGAACTCATCCATCCAGCACACCAGCCTGCGTCCATCGAGGAGTTGCCGTACGAGATGAAACAGATACAACGTCACCGGCGGACGCGCGACCTCGTGGTCCAGGAAGTCCGTTACATCGAAGCCCACCACGGGATGAGCATTCATCCGCGGCACGACAGAGTCCTCACGGTTGTCGAACACCCAGGCGTAGTCGCCTTGACTCACCTCGCACCAGCGGCCCAACCGCGCGTGGACTCCCTCAGGGTCAGTGGGGTCCAGAAATTCGATGAGCCGCGACAGGCGGCGCACGGGACGCTCGAGCGCCAGCGTTCCATGCAGCGCCTGGTCGAGATCAGCCTCCTCCTTGGCTGCAAGTGGACGACCATCGGCCGGACGAACGAGCGTCCTCAACCACGTCTTCAGAAACTCCACATGCGCCGCCGTATCCGGCAGCTGCAGCGGATTGAATCCGGTCGGCGCCCCGTTAGAGAGCGGCAAGTACTCGCCGCCCAGCGCCCGAACGAGAATTTCCAGACCCCGGTCCTTGTCGAAAATCACCTGCGTTACTCCTTGTCGGTCCAACATCGCGATGAGGAAGCCGATGAATACGGTCTTGCCGGATCCGGTCGGACCGCAGATGAAGGTATGTCCCGTATCTTTCGCGCCGGTGCCTTCACGATCGGCAGGATCGCTGGCGTGCAACGAGAAGTAGTAAGGAGAACGCGCACCGGTCATCAATACCGTCAGGGACGCGCCCCAGTGATTGCCCGTGGCACGCCCCGTGGGAAAGTTGTGGAACGGCGCCATCGCCGCGAAGTTGCGCGAGCTGATCGGCGCCTTCCGGGGGCGCATGCGAAAGTTACCCGGCAGTTGGGCCCAAAACGCAGCCTCCAGCGCAAGGTCCTCGCGAGCGACAGTCATCCCAGTATCGGCAAGCAATGCGCGCGCAAGCGCTACGTGATCGTTCAATTCCTTCAGTCGCAGCGCACTGTCATCCGCGTGATCGACTGGCACGTCACACATCACTTGGAGCGAAAAGTGATGGTCACCCATCACGAAGTCGTTGCTGGTCAGCGCATCGAGCGCGTCTTTCAACTCCTCCGCCTGCGAGACAGCAAAATCTCCCGCGTTCATCATCCGGTGGAATTGACGTTGCAGCAGACCCTGGCTGGTTTGCTTAGCCAGAAAGGCAAACGACTGAGTGAGCACTAAAGGAAACGGTGCTGAGAGCAGCCGGTCGTACATGCCGGCAACGGTGGGAGTGGGATATTCCTTTATACCCAGCATCGCTCCCACCCGCGTCTCGCTGGGCATGCGGTATTCGATTGCTTCCGTACCGAAGAACAGACGGGTCGTTGCCAGCACTTCATTCACAGCGCAGCGAGGCAGCGGGATACAGCGCCATTCACCGTTGACGAGCAGGCCCAGATATTCGAGCAGCGACGAGCACCAGACGTCGCCCATTCGATAACTGCCGAGCATTTCAGGCTCGTAGCGCGCCAGGGAAGCTCGCAGTGCCTGGGACAGCTTCTCGCACGCCTCCAAAGCTTCAGCCAACTCCAGCCGCGAGCCCGTCTTCTGTACGTTGGACAGCAACCGCGACACAGTGCCCGTTGCCAACCCGGCGGTGGGTCGATAAACGATCGCCACAAACAGCTCGTTGACCATCAATCTCTCCCCTGCGAGCCGGCGCGCATACCTTGCTTCGAGTGAATCCGCGAAGCTCAGCATTTTTTCGGAAGCGCTGAGCGCCCGCTCGCGACGACGGACGACGTGAGTCCACAATGCGACATTGGGGCTGGCGATATTCCGCCACAGTACGTTGAGCAACTCGTGCCAAGTGTTGATGCGATCGTCATCCGCGCTCTCAAAACTCGCACCGCCGAGACGCAACACCTGTAGATAATCCCCGAATGCGGTCTTGACCACGTTTGGAGCGACGTGTGCGCTGCATGGGATCCTTTCAGCCGCATTCGGTTCGCGCCGAAGTGCGGACATCCGGCTGCGGCTCACCATGACATCACCCGCTTACGGCGAGATCCATAGCGCGACGGGATGTCGATGATCAACGGGCTGTAGCTACTCGCTCGCCACAACCGAAGGTTGCCAAAAGCGGCCGGCAACCGAGTCCGACCCCACAACAGGACTAGGTCGAAAAAGCGCGCATCTCGCGAGCACAGGATCACGAATACTCCATGGATGGGTGCACAACAGAGCAATGTCAGGAGGTTCTTCGTCAACAGGAACGCCTCCATCGTGAACACGAGGTTGAACAGCAATGCTGAATAGCTCACACCCCAGCGCATTGGCGGACGGGTAGCTCCTACGAACAAAGGATCAGCCTTCAGGCCGTTTTTATCGGTGCTCATGTGGTTACACTCCGAACATCCCGCGAACCCACGCGACAATCTGCGGGGCGCCAAAGGCGATCGCGATCCCAAAGATGGCTCCAATACACCATGCCCAGGAAATTCGATTTGCCATTGCCATTCCACCGAGCACCATTACAAGAATGATGGCCACAGGGGTTAGCCACTCGAGAATGTTCTCCTGTAGGGACGTCACTCCGGTCAGGAAGGGTGACGCTTGTGCGAAGACCAGACCCGGAAAACCCGCCGCCAGAATGATCGGCCAGCGACTGTTTTTGATTCGAATCATAAGCTCACCCTTCCTCAGGTGAGTCACCGCGGAGCGCATCAAACTCCTCGCGCTTCGCCGGCCCCGGAGCGCCGAAGCGGAAACTCTCGAGAATGAACGAGTGGTCGTATTGTTTTTCGCCCTGTTTGTCAGTCCAGTTGTTGGCCCGGACCCGGGCCTCCACAATGAGTTGATCGCCCTTGCGACAATTCTTGGCAACGGCTTCGCCCATTGAGCCGAATGCCACAAACCACAAGCTGGTAACGACTTCGCGCGGGGCACCTTCTTCGTCCCGGCCGGCGTAGTCGTTTCCCACGAGGCAGAAGCGCGTGTACAACGTGTCGCTCTTTGCGACGAGATCGGGATTTCTGAGCAGATTTCCGACGGCAAACACTTTGAAGCTGTTCATGACGATCCTCCATGATCGTGAGCGAAAGATTTCGTGAGAGCGCGCAGTCTAGCGGTCCACATCACGCCGGGAAGGCGATCTGCGTGCGTGTTTGCCCAGAAACGCGGGGAGCTCACGGGTGTATGGTCGGTGGATCAACCCGACCCGGAGAGGGCCATGTCGAGAGTTTCAACACCTGGTACGTTTGAGGAATGCGCAGACGAGTTGAATGACTTCATCAACACGCTGGAGCGCTATCCACACACCCTGTTGGCCTTCGTCCTGAGAACTCATCTCTCGGGACTGTTGCAGGCACTGGTGGCACAGGGTCTATGGACGCGTGAGGAGGTCGCGACCTTTCTTGGAGATATGGAGCAGGAATCACTCCATGCCGATACGAACTAGCTCAGGGCACCCGCGGTAACGAACGGCTGGTCCAATTCGCCGGCGGGTCCGCCGGGACACCCGCCTTGGCGAAGTAAGCCAGCGCGACGTCCTGCTCCCGCTCATGAGCGCGGAATGCATCCAGGGCGTCAGCGGGAAACTCATCGAGCTTCGATGAGGAAATGTCGAGGCGGCTGTATTCCTGCAGACGATATTGGAACACGCGCCGTAAAGCCGTGATGCTCTGGCCTTCGGGCGAGTCCTCGGGCCACAGCCGTTGTTGCAGGCTCAATCCGAGCCCCTCGACGATGAATGTGTCGGCACGCGCGATGGCCTGGGCGGCGCGGCGGCAGCGGTCGAGCCGGCCGGACACTTGCTCCAGCGCGAGGCCTTTGCAGGAATAGGAAAACGACTGCGAGGGGGGCAGCACGCTCGCCGCGATGGCGCCGATCATTTCCACGGTGGCGCGGGATAACTCCTTGCGCGACGGCGCGGCCCGCTGCCGTTGTGCCTCGACCAACTCCGCGGCCGTCGCAGCCACCAACGGATCAAAATACACATAGAACCGCTCGGAACTGCCCATCGCGGTCAGCGCGGCATCGATCGCCGCAGCATCGTTCTTCCGCTGGGCGCGCGTTAGTGCGCCGATTGATCTGATGCCGTTGGTGGGATCGACGTCACGCAGATGCTTCTCGGGTACGGAATCGTCGCAGTCGCTCGAACTGGCGCACAGGCGGACCGCAAGCCATGCGAGATCGCGACGCTCAGGTGCGATTTGGACTGCCCGGGTTATCAGCGGGTACGAGCCCGTGTCTGACTCTGCGCCAAACTGTTTGAGCAGGGCCACCGTGGCCAGGGAATTTGCAGACCCCTTGGCGATGAGCCGCTCGATGATCGCAGCATGTTCGGCGGCGCCATCCGCGTGGGCTGGCTGAGCCACGGTCACCAACGCGAACAGGGCAGCGACTGCTGCCGCGACAGGCCGCCACACGAACTTCATGTGGCGCGCAGGATCGCGGCTTCCCGTCCCGCCAACCACAACGCAAGGTTGCGGACGTATTGCCTGGTTTCCTGAAGTGCTCGCGGAAAACCTACGAGCTTGCTCCCTGGTCGATCGGTCACGAAGCTCGGCGCGCCCTTGTTGATGTCCCAGTTGTAATCCACGAAGTGATGAAAAGTGGATTCAGCGACGGCGGGTCCGCCGGCATCCGAAGGCTCGAAAGCAACCATCAGGTTGAATTCCCTGCCGGTCACGATGCTGCGACCTGTCGCAATCACTCGCGCGCTCGGGTCATCGGAAGGCGCTCCAACACCACCCTCGTGAGGGTGGGAAGGAAGGTAGTGAATTACGCCGTCCGCAGATGTGGGATCTGACAGGAGCACATGTGGCGCGCCTGTGATGTGAATCTCCTGGTAACCCCCGTTGGCGCCCGAATGGTAGTTGGGCCACTGGATGTCAGGGTTATCCTGGTCGTCGTTGACGTGCCGGGCCGGATCGGGATCCGCATTCTTCGAGTGAAAGTAATGCGCAGCCCCGATGCCACCCAGATTGCATACCGAGCTGCCGAGGTCGTTGTGATCGCGGGTGATCATCAGGCCACCGCCTCGTTTGCGGAAACGGGAGATGCCCTGGCAATCCTCGGTCGTGAGCCCGTCGCCGGTATCGACTGCAAACAGCCACAACTCGTCGTAGTCGGACCTGTCCAGATCGGCGAGCACGGGGTCGGGTTGCCCGATCGGGGCCCGGTCGCGTGCGTCGACCCTGGTCAGCGGCTTGCCATCGAGGCTCTGCAGGCCGGCAAGATAATCACGCAGCAACCCGAATCGCCCGATGTGCCAGTCGTCCTGCGTCGGTGCGATCGTGGTCTGCAGGAGGATCTTGATCGGATCGGCCAAACTACTGTCCTCTGGATCGTACGAGCGCCCCCAGCTCATAGATGGCGCCTACAATGTGGTAGAGATTACCAGCGGTCACCGTTTCCCGCTTGAACTCTCCTGCTGTCGAAAGCCTGTCGTACCAGAGGCCCGGAATGTCTGTGGTGAAATATCGCAACAGGCCGGCCGCGGCTTCGGCGGCCCTCCGCCAGTACTTGGAGTCACCGTAAAGCCGGGCTGCCAGGGCTGCCGAGCGCAGGCGTTCCGTCTGAGCCCAGAGCCTTGCGGAAGCATCATGTATGGAGGTGTCATTTGTGATTTCGTAAATCGCGACGCCGCCATGAACACCGTGCTGCTCGGCCACTTCCATCAACCGACAGGCGGCCTCCCGGACTTCCGCCCGTCGCTGTCCCCAGCGCATCAGCAGCCATGCCCACTCAAACTGGTGTCCGGGCTCGATCAAACGCCCGGGGGCATCTGCCGTTGGCTTCCAGGAATAATTGAAGCTTTCATGCAGCATGCCGGTGGCCGGATCGATCAGGTGCGTGACGGCCAGCTCTCCGAGCTCATCCGCCAAGGCAAGCCACTCGCTGCCGCCGCCCACGTCCATCCAGGCAAGGGCCGCTTCCAACAAATGCATGTGCGGGTTCGAAAGCAGCGGCGCCGAGTGGGGCAGCCCCGTTTCGAATCCGGGGCCGGGCCGCTTCAAATGCGTGTACAGGGCCTGGCGCAGCTGTTCGCCCTCGCCCGCCAGGTTGTATGAGCTGCCCAACAACGGGCTGGCGGTCGCAAATGCAAGGAGCGCAAAAGCCTGATCGTACAACAGTACCCGATCGTCAATCGGCATTCCGTCCGGTGTTACGAGGGTTCGAAACAGGCCATCGGGACGCCGATAGCGAGTTAGAAAGAAACTCAGCCCCTGAGTGACAGCTCCAGTGGCATCACCCTTCCAACCGAGGGAGGGTGCGCGCGCGAATGCGTACACCTGCCGGGGCTGCACTCTCGCTCGACGCGCATCGTCGGTAGGCTCGCCCGACAACGTCAGCCGTTCCTGAAAACCGCCCCGCACCGAGTCAATTCCACGCGTGGACCATAGCGGATAGGCCGCATCGAGAAGCCAACTCGTCAGCCGGGCACAAGCAGCTTCTACTTTCGTAACATGGGCCGCATCGTCGGCGCTTGCGTCGGTTTTCATCAAGTTACCCTCGACCCGAAACTCAGTGCGCGACGTTGCCGGCCGGCTGGCCGACATCAACGACCCGGGCCCTGGCGGCACTCATTGCAAAGACTGTGATGGCCACGTACGCCGCTGCCGGCAGAAAAAATACCGTGTGCAATGTCGATGCATCGGCAATCAGCCCGGCAACCCTGGGCAACAGGGCGCCACCGATGATGGCCATGCACAGTAGCCCGGAGGTCGCCGCTGCAGAGGCCGTACTGCGCTCCAGCGTAATCGTGAATATGGTGGGAAACATGATGGAGTTGACCAAACCGACGGCAATGGCACAACCGCCGGCCACGACGCCCGCTCCCTGGCTCACTGTCAGGCACAGGAGCGCCGCAATGGCGGCCGCAATGGCCAGTAGAAACGTGGCGCGAAACCGTGTCAGCAGCGCACTACCGGCGAAACGTCCCACCATCGCTCCCAGCCAGTAGAGAGCCAGCAGCTTGCCCGCCCGCTCAAAGGAGACATTCAACACATCGGGCTGGTGCAGGAAATTAATCATTACGCTGCCGATCGACACCTCGGCACCGACATACAGAAAAATCGCAGCCGCACCGAGGAGCGCCCAGCGAGACTGCAGGGCGTGCAGCACGGAATCGTGTGCCGGCGCGGCCGGCGGAGCTGCGCGGCTCAAGCGCCCGGAAAATCGCCAGATGAATATCAACAGCAATGCAATCATCGCCGCGATCGCCAGGAAGCCTGTGTCAATGTTGTGCAAGGAAGCGGCGCGGCTCGCTTCGTCCGCCGCGGCTCCATTCGTGTCGAATACGCCACCCCGCAGCAGCAACATGGATCCCAGGTACGGAGCAATGACAGTACCCAGGGAGTTGAACGCCTGTGAGAATGTCAGTCGAAAGTGCGAACGCTCCGGCGGCCCGAGAACCGCGGCCAGGGGATTGGCCGCCAGCTGCAGCACCGTGATGCCGGAGCCGATAATGAACAACGCAACCAGAACCAGCTCGTAACGCTGCACGTAAGTCGCGAAGGGCATGAAGAGGCAGCCGACAATCATCGCCACCAACGCAATCAATATCGACCGTCCGTACCCGGCCCGCGCGACCAACGCCGCACCGGGCAACGACACGATCCCGTACGACATGAAAAACGCGAACTGCGTCAACATCGACTGCGTATACGTCAGATTGAAAATCGCCCGCACCGATGGAATCAGCGGATCGATCATGGCAGTGATGAAACCCCACGCAAAGAAAAGCGTGGTGACGGCGATAAATGCCGCACGCAGCGTGTTTGGCGACTGGTTGTTCAAGAATCTACCCCCTAAGAAACTTTCATCAACGCCGAGCGGGTCGGCAGGAGCCTGTGAGTAAATGGCAGGATGGCCGCGCCGACCGCCGGCGCATCATCGGACATCACCGCCCGTTCGACCGGCGCTATCGCCGGCATCGTGGCGGCATAAGGCTGCAGTCGCTCATTCAGCCGGCGCGCGAGGTCGTCGACGACACTCGCAGGCAGCCGTCCCCCGATCAACACCGCCTGTGGATTGATCAGACAGTTGATGGCCAGCAGAGTTTCGAGCAGCGCTTCGACTGAAGTCTCAACCCATTCGTTGACGAGAGTGCGGCCACCCTCGTCCAGCCGCGTCAGCCCACGAGGCGACGAAACTCGATATCCCTGGGTGGCGAGCCGGCTGTACAACGCCGACAGTGACACGATGTTCTGCAACTGCCGCGTCCGTGAGAATCCATCATGGCCGCGCAGCCAACCCAGCTCGGCGCTGCGACCGTTGGCACCCCGAAAATAATTCCCGTCTATGACCAGTCCGCCGCCCAGGGCCGCCGTGATCAGGATATAGAAAAAGCTCTGGTACTGGTGACCCCGGCCAAACTGCATCTCACCCATCGCCGCGGCGGCGGCGTCGTTCTCCACAAACACCGGTACCTTCAGTGTCTGTGTGAACAGTTGCTCCACCGCGACCGAGCCCCAGGCCGAATACTCCTCCGGCTGTTCCGGCAGACCCGCTCGCTGGATGTCATCCGGAAACGCAACCCCGACGCCTACCAACTGGGAGGCGTTGATTCCCGCCTTGTCGAGCAAGTGACCGATGGAACGCTGAAAGAAGGTCTGGACAGTTGCCGGCAGCGCAAACGCAATCTCGCGCGACGAGCGGGCTCGCACGGTCCCCTGGAAATCCAACACCACCAGCGTGATGTGATCGCGGTCGACGTTGACCCCGACCGAGAACCAGCTGTCCGGATTGATTACCAGCTTGATCGGCGGCTGCCCCCTAGCGCCGCGCACCCGGCCCGCCTCTCTGATCAGGTTGTCCTGCATGAGGCGCTTGGTGATATTGGCGATGGCGGGCGGCGTGAGCCCCGTGATGTCGGCCAGGTCCGTGCGCGTGATGGGGCCGTTGACCCGGATGGCATGCAAAGTCACACGCTGATTGTGATCCCCGGCGCGCTCCAGGTTCGTACCCGACAGAGACATGCCGCCATCGCGGCCCTCTTCCGGGGAGCCGTCGCTTTTCTGATTATCAGCCATATGCTTTGCTGTAGGGGGTCGCGCGCACCTTGCGCCGCAGCCTGCGGCATGTCAACGATTAATTATATATACTTTCTTTATTCCGTGGGGGGCGCTCGATCTGCGCAGGTGCCGCCCGCGGGCAGGGGGACGGAACGTTGGGCTTCTCATATGTGAAATCAGTGGCGGCCTCACTGGGTGTTGGAATGCTCCTGTTCTGCCTGCCGCTGAGCGCGGCGCCGGCCGCAAGAAGCGCCCCGGCCAAAGGCGTCGCCCCCACTGAAGCTGCGCCGCTCGTGTCAGTGGGACGCACACGCCTCCAAGGCTCCTGGACTCCCAGCGGGAGCGCCGTGTTCCGCGGCATTCCGTTCGCTCAGCCGCCCGTCGAATCACTGCGCTGGAAACCCCCGCTGCCCCTGACCCTGCCGCCCGGAGTTTTCCCGGCCACTAAACCAGCGCCCGCCTGTCTGCAAGCCTATGTTGGTTGGAACCGCAGTGACGCAGAGCGCAGCGCGGAGGACTGCCTGTATCTGGACATCCGTACACCGCGCCCCAACCGCAGAGCGCGTCTGCCGGTCCTCGTGTGGATTCACGCCGGCGCCAACTGGGGAGGATCGCCCGGCTGGGTTATCGATTCCGGGCTGGCTGACCGCGGCATCGTCGTCGTGACGCTGCAATACCGCCTCGGCGTGTTTGGGTTTCTCTCCCATCCGCAGCTCACCCGCGAGTCGCCGCATGGGGCCTCCGGCAACTATGCGTTGATGGACCAGATCGCTGCGTTGGAATGGGTGAAGCGCAATATTACCCTGTTTGGTGGCGACCCGGCGGCAGTGACTATTGCGGGACACTCGGCCGGTGGCCAGGACGTGGGGCTGCTACTGCTGTCGCCGCGGTCACGCGGGCTGTTTGCCCGCGCGATTCAGCAGAGCGGCACGGCCGGCTTTGGCCTGCCACCCCGGTCACTGGCGGAGAACGAGAAAATCGGCAGCGCGCTTGCGAAGTTGGCTGGCGTGCCCGAGGGCGACTCCCAGATCGATGCCTTGCGCAAGGTCGATGGCCACAAGTTGCTCGATGCGCAGATGCTGCTCGAGTCACCGACCCTGGCGGACAACAGCTTTATCTTTCTACAGGCCGTGGTGGATGGGTGGATGATGACGGCACCCCCGGCGGATCTGTTGCGCACTGGCAAGTCCGCGCGGGTTCCCCTGTTGATCGGGAATGCTGCGCAAGAATTCACGTTGTACGGCGGAGAGTCGGCAGTACGCCGCGGCGTGGTGCGAATCTTCGGTGCAACCGCCGATCAAGCGATGAGCCTGTATGGCCTGCAGGAAGGCTCACAACCACCGGACGATCCGATCCTGGGCAGCACCGCGATGCAGGTTGCTGCGGATGACACTTTCCGCTGCCCTGCCGAATTTACGGCCGCGACGCACGCAGCCTCCGGCCAGAAAGTCTGGCGCTTTCAGATGGAACACGCGGCACCGGGACAACCTCGGATCGACCATGGGTCCGAGCTGACATTTATCCTCGACAACCGCCCCCTGAATGTCGCGTTGGATGGTGTCCGCCCTCTGCTACAAAGTTATTGGGTCAACTACATCGTCCACGGTGACCCTAACGGGCCTGGTCTCCCCCAATGGCCCTCGTATGGCGGCAAACGGGCCTACCTCGCCTTCACACAGGCGGGGCCCGAAGCGCGCACAGCGCTGCGCGCCCCCATCTGTGCTCTGCTCCCCCGTCCTTAGGATTTCAGCCAGGGAACCTCGCATGTTGTTTTCGATCCGGCAGCGATTGACACCGGTGCTTGCAGTATGCGCATTGAACGCTACCGCCGGCCTCGGAGCAGAACAGGTCACTAACACAGGGCCATATAACCTCACATTTCTGGAGGGCGGCGTCGGGATGACCCGGTCTCTCGCGCCCGACAATCCGGCATTGAGCGCCAATGCGTCGTGGTCTATCACAGGCTGGTTGCGACCAACGCTCGCGCAATCCGGGGATGTCGTCATTGCCGCAGTCGGGGGAACTCGACGCCTGGCGCTGGCCGATCAGCGACACGCTGGCCTATCACGACTGGCATTTCGGGGGAAATGGCGATGTTGCCAGCTTCATGAGCGCACTCGAACGGCAATTCGGCGCACCCACGAGCCTCGCCGACTTCGAGCGCAAGGCACAGATGATGAATTACGTTTCCTATCGACCAAAGTCAGCAAAAGCTGAACTCCCTGCCACCGCAAAGCTCGTCCGTAACAACTCAGACCGCCCAGCAGGGCGGGCAGACCGTTGTCAGCGTGACCCTGGAAAACCACGGCAACATTCCGGCGCTCGCGACCAAACTCACGGTGGTCGACAGCAGCGGTAAGCGGCAGTTGCCAGTTCTGTACAGTGACAACTACCTGACCTTGCTGCCCCACGAGCCCCGCAAGGTCGAGATCCACTGCCCGGTCGGGGGACAGTGCTCGCAACTGCAGTTGCGCGGCTGGAACGTGGTGCCGGCGGTCGTCAACATTGCCGCCGCCGGCTCCTGAGCGCTCGCAATCATTCCGTGGTCTGCCTCTCCCGCTGAATGCTGTCGGCCTCGTCATCTTCGGCCTTCTGGGCCGCCAGCTTTTGCACGATCCGGTCCAGGGCGGCGGTGTTGATCGCTGCACTGACCGCTACACCCTGTCTGTTGGTTGTGACGCTGACGGGATCCGCCTGGTTGACGAGTGTCGGGCAATCCAGCAGTTGATAGGTGGCCACGAAACGCTGCGCAAGGAAGGTATACAGTGAGTTGGCCGCGCCCGCATCCGGAGTGGCGAAGGCACTCAGTGCCTTCTGGTTCGCCAGCATCCGTTGCGGGGCAATCCGCAGCAGCTGCCGACAGTAGCGCCCCGTATCCACGTCGAAA
>Ga0137416_10000357_pt1 | contig 21081 bp, 17 predicted proteins | sample CZODoug3_1_1_16f_FD_108282 | JGI IMG/M metagenome (GOLD analysis project Ga0137416, IMG submission 108282) | Vadose zone soil fungal communities from Angelo Coast Range Reserve, California, USA - CZODoug3_1_1_16fungal (Illumina Assembly) | ecosystem: Environmental > Terrestrial > Soil > Vadose...
TGTGTCAAGGACTATGAATCTCATCCACTTCATCATCGGCCCGCGGCAGGAAACTCAAAATCGACTCACAAAAGCGAAGGGGCCGTCGAGTAAGTGACGGCCCCTTTGGCTAAAAGTTTGCGCAGTCATTATGAAGTGATCTTCGCAACGAGATGCAGGTTGAACGCCTCGCCGGTGCCGATTCTTAGCCGTATAAATCGGGATTAATGTTTTCGCTGCTGGCCAAACAACCGGATCAGAACGAATAACGCAGCGCGAACTGGAAAGCTCGCGGCCCGCCAGAACCAAAGAATTTCCCCGCCGTGTCAAGGGCGTGGTTGAAATCCGAGGCCGTGATGGTATTGTTGCGTCCGGAGTAGTTCCTGTTGGTCGTCCCCCGGATGTTGGTTATGTTGAGCAGGTTGAAGCCCTCAGCGATAAACTGGAGTGTGTGTCGTTCCGTGAAGTGGAACGTCCTGGTCACACGCATGTCAATCGAGTTGAAAGAGTCGCCAAACTTCGGATTGGTGCTGCAGACCGGACACGACAAAGTAAGTTTACCGCCAGTTCCATCCCCCACGTTACAAGGAACCGGACCTGGAGTATTCCCTGTAGCGTTACACAAGGGCAGCACGTTATAGGCTGCGATTGCGGCATTCAGAGCATTTCCATTTGGTATCTGCCGTCCCAAGGCGTTCCGGGGAATGTTCGGCAGCCGGCCACCCAATGCTCCTACTACGGAATCCATCGGAACACTGGAAGACCATGTCCAGATGGGTGAGACGTTTACCTTCCACGGAATTTCCATGTTTCCGTAGAACACGAAACGATGCCGTTCATCGGTCACCGAATAGCCTTTGTCGATCCTGATATTGTTGACGTGCATGGCGAGGATTGCAGAGTCTTCCGTGTTCGCCCCACTGGGGCTGACCTGGTCATCCGGCTGCTCGTCAAAGGTCTTGGAGAGGGTATAACTGATGTTATATCCCGGGTGCCATGGCCCGCTTCCCGGGCGCTTTTGGAAAGATACCAGCATGGCGTCATACCAGGTTTTCGCTGCGGACTGGAATTCAGTAATCTGCTGGCATGTGGGGTCGGCGGGACATCCAGCTGCTGCTGTCTTTCCGGTAACGGGATCGATGATTGTGCAAGGGTCCCTGCCATTGGGACAGTTGATATAAGGAGTGGTTACGCCCGCCGGCAAACTGCGCAATAACCTGGGGACCAACTGGCGGTTGCCTCGGTTGAGGAGCCCGTCCACCGAAATGATATAGTCCTTTCCAAACTGGTGCTGGCCTCCCAAGGTGAACTGCTGGACGTAAGGCGTTGCGGCTTTGGGGTCTATAACGTTAACTCCAGTGCCGATTGGGATGAGGGTGCCTGAGAACGGGTTAGCCAGAGTGGGAGTCCCGGTGTCATACATCGCACCCGGCTTGCTACAATCTCCTCCGACGTTGCTGCAATTCGAGCCGGCGTGACCCAATAGGGGCAGGACTCGACCGTTGAGTACCTCTTCCAGCTCGGCCGGCTCCAAAATCACCCTGTCATAGTAAATGCCGTAGCCGCCGCGTACCACGGTCTTGCCACGGTGGAATGGATCCCAGGCAAAACCGACGCGCGGACCGAAGTTCTTGTATCTGGCCGAGGAATTATATGGCCCGAGGATGTTGCGGATGAACTCGCAGTTAGGGTGCGTAGGGTCAAGAACCGTCAGCGACAGACAAGGTTTGTCGCCATCGGTCCCGCCCAAGGAGTCGAGATCCCCATCCCAACGAAGTCCCAAGTTGAGTGTCAGCCCGGGTCTGAATCGCCAGTCATCCTGCACAAACAACCCCAGATAGTTGTTGTGGACAAATGGTCCGGTAGGCGGGCTAGGCGGTGTCGCGAGTTTCGAAGGCGCAGCGCTCTTTAATGCAAAGCCTATCGGAATGTCCCGGTCATCGCAGGGATTCACGGAGCAGGGAGTACCGAGGCGGAGATTCTGGGCTGGGTAGTCCAGGGCCATGAAAATACTTCCGCTGCCGTATAAGTCAAAGAGTATGTCGGACCCGTAATACTGGTATTCGCCTCCGAGGCTCAAGCTGTGCCTGCCTAAGGACCAATAGAGGGTGTCGCGCAACTGGTCGCGGGCTAACCTGGTGCGTTGCGGGACACGGTAATTGGCGCCGTCCTGCAGCGATGGGAAACGAATTTCGTTGCCCGGGGCCAGCCCGGCCGGATTGGTCAAAGGGTCGTTGGGCGAGAATGCCGGAATATAGTTGAGAAAATAATTTTTTTGGTAGATCAGGGTGTTAACTTGACGGGATGAAAGATTTCTCGACCAGTTGATGAGAACGGAATTATAGCGGTTGAGGGACTGCTGGCGATTTGCCGCCGACCCCGCCGGCCGCGTCAAGAACCCGTTGTCCACGTCCAGGGAGCGTTCAAAAGCGTACCGTATGGAGACATGGTCCTTCTCATCAGGGACCCAGTCGCCTTTGGAAGTCAGCCGGAAATCGTGCACGAAGGCCGGCGCGGAGCCACCGGTTGGCGCCGTGCCCGTGCCAATGCTGGTGAAGTGTCGCACCGCGATAGGAACCGCGTGGTCCTGATAGAGGTATTCCATATTGAGGAAGCCGAAAAGCTTGTCGGGAACGAAGGGGCCACCTAAAGAGCCGCCGAACTGTTCGCGTGAAAAGCGCGGCGTAGGTTGTGTCCGGTCGAAGGTTGCCGGGAGCCCTTGCAGCGCCTTGTGGCGGAAGAAAATATACTCCGTGCCATGGACATCATTGGTGCCGGATTTTGTGGCTATGTTGATGATACTGGAGGAGGACCGCCCGACTTCGGCGGTATATTTGTTGGTGGCAATCTGAAACTCTCCGACTCCCTCTTCGGGGAGATTCATCAGGGTGCCGCCAACCACTTCGTCATTGTTGTCAGCACCATCGATGATGATGTTGCCCCCTCTTCCGTATGCCCCTGCTGAGGAAACCTCCACGGTGTTTGTTTTGGTGGGGTCAAAGCGTGCCGCCGGGCGATTCCCCGGAATTAGAAAGGCCAGGTCGAGAAAGTTCCTGCCATTCAAAGGGAGGGTCTCAATTGCCCGGGATTCCATCACGCCCTGCACCTCCGACTGCGTGAGGTTCACGGCGATTTCACCCGCGATCACTTCAACGAACTGCCCAGCTCCGGCAATCTTCAGCGAAACGTTCAAGGTGCTAGCGCGCCCTACCTCGAGACGAAGCTCTTTGAATTCGCTGGTGGCGAACCCCGAGGCAGTGACGCGCACGGAGTAGTTTCCGGGAGTCAGATCGGTGACCGCGTAACCGCCATCAGCACCCGTGGTAACTTCTCGGCTCGCGCCGGTTGCGGTGTCGGTAATTACAACTCTTGCGCCAGCAACTACGGCGCCTTGTGGATCCGTGACGCTTCCATTCAATGTGGAAGTGGGGAGCTGGGCCATTGCTGCGAGGGAAAGGATCAGACACGCGAGAAAGCAAGTAAATGGACGATACATGGTTCCTCCTTGAAATGTCAGTCCAGGTTGACGATCGAGAACCGATACTCGCCCGCGAGTAGGGTTTAGTTGAAAGTGTTCGTGCGACCCCGTCCAGAGCGCTTATCCCCGTCACTCTGTGCGAACGATGGACCGCATCCTATTCCAACTACATACGAAGCGCTATAAGTTTTTTTGGAGAAGATTGTTCGCGCGAGGTAGCTTACTGATTGGCTAACGTCATCGGCCGACTCTGATGCAATGATCCGATTGCCTCAAACTTCTCGCACACACTATCCAGTCGCACCGCTTCCTGCTAACTTCTTGGAAGACACGCACGCAAGCATTTTTGGAGACCCTATGGCCACCTTCGGACTTATCGAATATAGAGACGCGAGCCCCGAAGTGCGCGCGATTTACGACGACATCATGGCCACGCGCAAAATCGATTGGATCAACAATTTCTGGAAAGCCATCGCCCACGATCCCGCCTTGCTCAAGCGCACCTGGGAAAGCCTGAAGCAAATCATGGGCCCCGGCGCTCTCGATCCGCTCACCAAAGAACTGGTCTACATCGCCGTCAGCGTCACCAACAACTGCAACTACTGCATCGCCTCGCACACCGCTTCTGCCTTCGGCAAAGGAATGACCGACGCCATGTTCAAGGAACTGCAAGCCATCATTGGCATGGCCAACGAAACCAACAAACTCGTGACCGGCTATCAGGTCGAAGTCGATCAGCGCTTCCAGCCCCCTCTTCCGCGTTAATTTTTGCGATTCCTCGATCTTTGTTCCTCTCCTAATCCGAACCACCTCACGCAATTCCCGGCCCTCCGCGAAATCTTGACCTGTCCACAAGGGCAGGTGTTTCCACTGTAGTACGCAGGTACTATAGCTGCCCCTCCCCCGGCAGGCCCACCATATAGATGTTTACGGGGAACCCTGCTTCGGGCAGGGCGGATCAGAAAATTCAGTTTCGCGAGTGTGCCAGCTATGCCTCCTATCGCCAAAGAGAACCAAATCGCAACTGCCAGGCCGGAAACCGCGCAGCGTCCCGTGTCAACCTCGCCCGGTGATGCGGCCATCAAGCCGCAACCCGTCGCGCTGGAAGTTTCGGTCACCGTGAATGGCGCGCGCGCCGTCGACGGCAGCGACAAGCGCGAGCCTTTCTCCGAAACCACCAAGACCGTTCTCGTTTTTGGCAACGGCGCCGTCATCCGTCTTTCTTCTTCCGTTGCTCCGGGGCAATTGCTTTTTCTTACCAACGAAAAAACCAAGAAGGAAGTCGTCTGCCAGGTCGTCAAGTCCAAGAATTACCGCAGTGTGAGCGGATACGTTGAGCTCGAATTCACCGAGTCCGTGGTTGGCTTCTGGGGCATGCGTTTCCCGAGCGATCGTATCGTTTCCGGTCCGCAGCCCGTGGCGCCCAGGGTCGAAGCGCCCGCGACGGCGTTTGCTCCCAGCGTCGTTGCGGCGAAGCCTGCTGCTCCAATTTCCGTGATGCGAGTTGCCGAGCCAAAGCTCACGGAATCGAAATCCGTTATTCCCGCGGCGCCAGCGACTCAAATTCCCGCAGCCCCCCAGCTGGAAGAGCTCCTCCCGCAGAAGCCCGTCGCGCCCGTCGCACCGCTCTCCTCCACCTTGTCCACATCCTTCGACCCGGAAGCCCCATTGAGCGTTCGCTCGACAGCGCCGCCTGCGCCTGTCGCCCCGGTTGTGCCTGCGACGCCAGTGGCCGCCACTCCGGAACTGTCGGTAAATTTCCCGCCCGCGAACTCTGCCGCGCCCGCTTCCGTGCTCCTTGATTCACCGCGCGCCGCGGACGCGCAGGCTTCCTTTCTCGAGCCGGCCAAGTCGCCTTCCGCTCCGGTCACGTCAATTCCGAATTTGCTTTCTCTCTTCGAAGCCAAACCGGCTGCACCAGAGGCTATGCCTCTGCCTACCGCGGCGCCTGCCGCTGACCCGGAAACCGAAGCGCTCAAGCAGCACACCGCGCGCCTCCAGGAACAGCTTTCGAGCATGCAGTTCTCCGACGCACCCGCGGAGCCTGCCACGGTTTCCGTGAAAATTCCGCACGCGCCTCCCGTCGCCATACAAAAGGAACTGGCGAAGAACGCCGCAAAAGTCTTGGAGAAGTCCCAAATTCACGCCCCGGAAGCCGTGCCCGCGACGCCCGTGCAGCCGGTGAAACAGGATCTTCTGCGCGCGAAATCTTCGCTCGGAGACGAAGAGTTGAAAATTCCAGCGTGGCTCGAGCCTCTCGCTCGCAACGCGGCCGCGCCTTCCTCGACCCAGGAACTGATCGAGAAGGAAAAAGCAAAGCGCCTCGCGGAACAACCCGAGGTGGAAGAGACTTCTCCGGAGCCCGTCACGGCCGCGGAAGAACAGTATATTCCCGAGCTGCCGCTTCCCACGTTCGGCGACGCACTTTCGATTGACGAAGAGATAAGCACACCGGAAGCCGGATCGGGGAGTTCGCGCAAAGGCATTCTGATCGGAGCGATTGCAGCCGGTGTTTTGCTCCTCACGGGCGGCGGCTGGTGGTATATGCAACAGCAGTCCGGCGGCGTCCATGCTGGTTTGGCGCCGGCGGCGAATGTGCAGGCTTCCGTGGCCTCCCTTCCCGTGGCGAGTTCGCCGCCACAATCCCAGGGGAATTTACTGCCGCAGACGAAACCTCCGGCCCCATCGAATCCGGCGGTCCTCACCGATACCTCTGCCAAATCCAATCCTGCCACGAATACTCTTAGCGTCGTGCCGGCAAGTGCGGCGGCCGCGACAGCGCATAAATCGCAACCCACGTTGAATCCGGCAAGCGGTGGCGGCGGTTCGACGAAATCAGCTTCAGCCGAGCCTGCAGTGGAGCAACCGAAGAAGCCCATGCTCGGCGAAGTTCATCTTGCGACTCCGAAAGTCATGCGAAACCGTCACGCACAGAACGCTGCAGTGGCTGACACAGGCGTCGACTTAAGCAACGAAGAACAGCCCGACTCCAGCGCGGAAGCGCTCAACGCCGGTCTCGTCGGCGGCAACCGGCAGCCTTCCGCACCCGCAGCACCGCCTCCCGTTGGCGGTGACGTGACTCCGGCAAAACTGATTTCTGCCGTGCCCCCGGCATATCCGGTGCTCGCCAAGAACCAGCATGTTTCGGGTAACGTCCTCATCGACGCGTTGATCGATGCCAACGGACGCGTGACCACTATGAAGGTTGTTTCCGGCCCCACGCTGCTGCAGCAGGCAGCCATGGACGCCTTGAAACAGTGGAAGTATCGCCCCGCCAAGCTTGACGGCAACCCTGTGCCCATGCACTTGACCGTCACCATCCAGTTCCGCTTGCAGTAATCCTTTACGAATCCTCGCGCACGCCCCCATCGCGGGTGTGCGCTCTCGCCGTTTGAGGAGGCCACATTGGGGAGCCCGCAGGTCAGCTTCCGATGCGAGGTTAGGCTGCCGAGTGGATTGCTTCCGGATACGTCGTCATCCAGACACAATTCCGAGGGGCACCGCTATTCCCCTGCGAAGAGGTCGCCTCTACGTGTATCAAACTTATCATTCCCAAGTCGTCTTGAGTGCTCAGAAACGAAATGATTTAAGTCAGTCGGGTGTTTGCTTATCGGCGGAGGGAAGCGGGCGAGCGGTGCGGATGCGCTTCACGATTTCGGCCGACAGTCGCGGCGCAGCACAGCCAACACCGTTCGCCCACGGGATCACGCTGTTGGCGGAACAGGATGAACACTGCGGATCTGGTTGACAATATCGATCGCCAGCCGCTGCGCCGCGGCGGGACCGTCAATTGCAGTGACCTTCCCCGTGCCAAGGAGCATGCCCGTTTTCGGGTTAATCATTTTGAAAATCCAGTCGTATGTCAGGAAGGGCCGCGTGACATCAATATAGATATCGGCCCCGTTGCGGTCGTCGACGACGCGGATGCCCCACTCCCGCATCTCGGGACGCGTGTAAAGCGCATCCTGGAGCAAATCGCCCTTCATCCAGATCGTGTGGGATTCCACAAATATCGATCGAGCAGAGCGAAGAATTCCTGCCGGATCGTTTCCTGATTCACGAATCGCCGTGTCGTTCGCCGCCGATGTTCCAGTCGGTTTGTCCAGCTGTTCGCGGGGCAACTGCACGGCGGTGGCGAGCTGCTCCACAATTACTGCCGCCAGCTTCGGACCGGCGTCGAATTCATCGGTCGCTTCAACCATGCCCGAAGCGAGTGTCAAGGACTTCGGCTGATAAACCAGCGTGTAGGTCCAGTCAAACGTCATAGCCGGGCGGTCGACCGTGATCGCAATATCGGCAGTTTGCCCGTAATCGGCGAAGCGCAATCCCAACCGCGGGAACATCGCTGTTTTATGAATATCGTCCAGCAGGCGCTCGCGGCGGATGTAAATAGTCTTAGAGTGGACCGACACAGTCCTTGCTTGCAGTTGGTCGGGGCGTGGCAACTCCGCCGCGGGACTCTGGGGTAGGTTGCGAGCCGCCATGCCCGGTGCGGGGGCGTTTCCAATCGGGGAGGCAGACGGCAACTGCAGCCGCGAGCCGGAGGCGAAAGGCGTACCACCCGATACCGACGCCAAGCCGGCGATGCTGTCCACCGGGACAGCGAAGTTGACGTTCTGTCCCGGCGTGATGAATCCGACTACGATACCGAGTGCACGCGCTTGCGCATCGACCAGCACGCCTCCGCTGGACCCTGGGGAAAGCGGCGCGGTGAACTGGAGGAGGCGGTAGCCGCTGCCCGCCCTTGGCACATCCTCCGCCTGACGCGTGGCGCTAAGCACACCGGAGGAGGCCGTCCAGGGCAGACCGGCACCGTTCGAAACCACATAGACCGGAGAGCCTGCGCGGACCTCGACAGAATTGGCCATGGGCAGCACCGGCAAACCAGTGGCGGGGATGCGAAGGGCAGCGACGTCGCGGCGCTCATCGGCCGAAACCAATTCGACGTGATCGTAGACGTCGCCGCTTTTGAGGCGTACCTGCACCTCGCGCATGCCCTTAACCACGTGGTTGGCGGTGAGTACAATTCCATCAGAGCGGATGATGAGACCTGAGCCGATGCCCGACACCTGACCGTTGCCTGAGGAAACGAGGATAAGGACAACCGCGGGGGAGACCTGATCAACGACTTGGTCGCCGAACAGGGCTGGAACGGTTGTCTGCGCGCTCGCTCTGGAAAGAGCGATTGCGAGAAGAGTGACCGTGGCTATGATTTTCGGGGAGCGCATAAAGTCCTCCTTGGAGTGCATTCCCAATCGCCAAACTACCTGGCACCGTCCGTGGCACTTTTCAGTCCATAACTTTGAGAACCAATGTGGCGGCGTCCTGCCGCGGTGGCTGCCGGGCCTACAACGCCCCTTGGGATACCGCGCGGCGCGGTCAGCGCGCTGCTCATGCTCATTCAACTCGGGTACCTGGCGATGTACGCGCTCGCACTCTACAAGTTTCACGACGTGCTCCGCGTCAGCCACGAGCTATACGCGTCGGTTACAATGGGCAGCGTGTTGCTGATGGCTGCCGTGATCGGCGTTCCAGTGCGTCTTTACCAGTTCACTGCCCTAGCCTTTGATTACCCCGACCTTGGCCTGAAGTTCCGCTGGTTGTTTCCGGCCGTATTGTTGCTCGACGCGGTCTGGGCCGCGACACCGCTACTCCTCCTCGTTCAGCTCCATGGGCTTGTCCTGTTATGTGCTGCTGCGCTTGCCTACCTCCCATTCTGCCAGCGCACGCTGCTCTACGCTGCTTATGACCATGCCGGTGGCCGCTCCTCCGCCATCCAGATGCCGAGCTCTGACTGACTTGGCTAACAGGTGGAGGTCACATCTTTGCTTTTTGTGTTAGCAATGTAGACGTTTTTCTAAATGTGCTGAAACAGCCGGTGGGATCAAGCATCGACCTTGAGGTTAGCGTCTGATGAGAGTCGGATGTGTTGAAATGGAGCGAATCTCTGTAAGGTAAGCAAAGAGATAGATTGTTTGGAGACTACGAACACCCGAAGAGGCTTGTGATGAGGAATTTAAGACTGCAGTTATTTGTTCCATTATTGCTGCTTACCAGTAGCCTGGCATTCGCGGAGCAACCTCGGAAAGTCGTCATCAACCAGGACTGTTCGGGGCCCGGCGGCAGCAATATGCAAACGCTGTTGACCTTAATTCAATCTCCCCAGGTGGAAGTGCTGGGCATAACCGTCGTCAGCGGAAACCAATGGCGCGACGAAGAGGTCGCGCATACTCTGCGACTGCTGGAGCTAATTGGCCGCACCGATATTCCGGTCGTGCCCGGAGCTGTATTTCCGCTCGTGCATCGTCGTAAGGAAGCACTTTTGTGGCAGGCAAGGTATGGAAAAGTCGCCTTTGCCGGCGCCTGGGATGATCGCTGGTGGCACGAACATGACGAAATTCCGACGCTGCCTGAAGGGCAGCCCACTACCCGCCCGGCCGATGAGGACGCCGCGCACTTCCTGATCCGCATGGTCCACAAATATCCGCATGAAGTGACGATCTACGAAGGCGGCCCCATGACGAACCTGGCGCTCGCCAACGCCATCGATCCACATTTTGCCGAACTGGCCGAAGGCCTGGTCTTTATGGGCGGAAGCTTGAGCCCGCGGACTGACGATCCGGAGTTCATCAGCAGCCCACGCCACGAATTTAATTTCTGGTTCGATCCAGAGGCCGCGAAGAGCGTGTTACAGGCGCCGTGGAAGAAGATCGTCTGCACGCCGGTTGACATCTCCGTCAAAACCAGAATCACTGACGAAATGGTTGCCGAAATCAAAAAGAGCAAAAGCGCCGCAGCGCTATACGTAGTCAAGTTCTTTATGGCAGAGGAGGGCGGTTCCTATATGTGGGATGAACTGGCGGCCGCTTCATGGATTGACCCGACGCTGATCACCAGAAAGGAAACCCGCTATATGAGTGTGGACATCGACCACGGCGCGGCCTACGGAAACACACTGACGTGGACAGACAAAGACAACCCGAAGCTTGGCGCACAACCGGTCGAAATCCAGATGGATTTGGATCTGGCAAGATTTAACAAGATGTTTGTGGAATTGATGAAGGCGCCTACCCCCCAGGCCCATTGAGCCGCGTATTGGTGTTGTGCATCGTCACTAACGCGGGACTAATCCGGACACCTTCAGTGCTTTGTCCCTGCCGTCCAGAAACAGCGTTGTGGGCAGTGAAAATCGGGATTCTGGGCGAATTGCCGGCCACACGGAAGCTAGGGTTCAGTTCTACATGGCCGTAAAGACGGCTTACGAAAAACTGACCAACTGCACAGAGGCGGGCGCGCTTGCGGGATGTGCAGCGGGTTCGTATACTGGCGGCCCGGCCAATTGGCAGGTCTGACGGGTGGGTAGCCCGCCGAATGCCGCACCTTCCTTGGCTTTTCCAATCGCGCCTGTGATTGCCGGAGTTTGAATGACAGGCCGGATTGCGCAATGAAGTCTGGCTCCGATAGAGTCGCGTAGCCTTTCCGTTGACCCGGCGGTGATGGGCTCTTCACGCGGGCGCAGACGTAGCCTGGGCGCGAACGAAGGAATGCCGCGCCGAACCAAAGGAGAATTTCGCATGTCGCAAGTTCCGATGCCGGAAGAAATGAACGTCTACCAGAACGCGGAGGCGCGCTTCGAAGTCGCCGCGAGCAAACTGGGTCTCGAGCAGGGCCTTTACCGCTATCTCAAATATCCCAGCAAGGAAATCACCCTCTATATTCCCATCGGAATGGATAACGGAACTCTGGAGGTGTTCACCGGATACCGCGTGCTGCATTCCACGGTGCGCGGGCCGGGCAAGGGCGGTATCCGCTTTGCGCCCGATGTTTCCATCGACGAAGTGCGCGCGCTGGCCACCTGGATGACCTGGAAGTGCGCGGTGGTAAATATTCCGTTTGGCGGCGCGAAGGGCGGAGTGATCTGCGATCCGCGGAAGATGTCGCGCGGAGAACTCGAGCGGCTCACCCGCCGCTATACCGCGGAGCTTTCGAACTGGCTGGGTCCCGAACGCGACGTCCCGGCCCCCGACGTCGGCACAAACGAGCAGACCATGGCCTGGGTCATGGACACTTACGCGATGCACCTCGGCCAGGCAACCACGGCGGTGGTAACCGGCAAGCCCATCGAGCTGGGCGGCTCGCGGGGAAGGCGCGAAGCCACGGGGCGCGGCGTGATGATTTGCTGCGACAAAGCTCTCGCGAAACTCGGCATCAAGAAAGAGGGCTGCCGCGTCGTCGTTCAGGGTTTTGGCAACGTGGGCTCCCTGGCCGCGGAACTCATGCAGAAAGCCGGTTACAAAATTGTGGGACTGGCAGACATCGGCGGCGGACTCTACAACGAAAAAGGCTTTGATGTCCCGACGGTCATCGACTGGGTTTACAAACAGAAAAAACCGCTCCAGGATTTTCCCGGCGGTGGCACGAAGATGTCCGCGCGCGACGTGCTCTTCCAGCCGTGCGAGATCGCCATTCCCGCGGCCATCGAAAACCAAATCACCGAGAAAAATGCCCATCAGGTGCAGGCTAAAATTCTCTGCGAGGGCGCCAACGGCCCCACCACCTGGCAGGCCGACGCCATTATCGATGCCAAGGGCATCTTCACCGTGCCGGACATTCTCGGCAACGCCGGCGGCGTCACCGTCAGTTATTTCGAATGGGTCCAGGACCGCCAGGGGTTCTTCTGGCGGGAGAGCGAAGTGAACGAGCGCCTCTTCGACATAATGGACAATGCCTTCGATGAAGTGGTGCGCTTTGCGGAATTGCACAAAGTCAACAACCGCATCGCCGCCTATATGCTGGCCATCGACCGGGTCGCCAGCGCCCTCAAGCTCCGCGGGATTTATGCCTAGCGCCAGCGCAACTTGAAGAGCGTGCACATTCACTGCTCGCTTCGCGTTGCAAGTTTTGCGCGTAATCGCTAGACTGAAGAGGCCTAGAAACTGACAAATTCGCTTTCGGGAATCAGCTTTTTGTGAGGGGGGCTGCTGGGTGTCTCTTCGGTCGCTTTATCTACCGCGCGTATGGATGGGCAGCCAACTGTCGGCGAAACTCTTGCCCTCCTCCATCAGGCCATTATCCGCTCATATCAAGCTGACTGAAAATTGCCAGGCCGGCTGCATCAGCTGTGATTACTGGAAGTCGCGATGGCAAGACCGGATCAGCACCGATCGCGCCGTCGAACTCCTGAACGAGATAAGCGCTGCCGGAATCGGCACGCTGCGTTTTACCGGGGGCGAGCCTTTACTCAGGCAGGACTTCTTTGACGTTTTGCAGAAGACGAACACTTCCAAGTTCAAACACATCATCCTCCAAACCAACGGGCTGCTCCTGAAGAAGCTCCATAAGGACATCAACGCCTCGCCCATCACGAAAGTCGCCGTGTCCATCGATGGTCTGAAGGAGTCAAATGACCTGATCCGCGGGATTCGGGGCTATTTTGATTTGGGCATAGAAGGAATTAAGCTGCTCCGGAATAAGCAGATCGCCATCTCCGTCACCCTCAATCGAATTTCCGCAGGGGAACTTGGCAAGCTCGCGGATCTGGTGCACGGGCTGGGTGCAGACGTTGAGGTCAATATTTTGAGCCGGAGCCTCTCTTTTCTCAAGGATGCGGACTACGCTTCCATGTGGCCGGAGCGCGGCGACGTGGCCGAAATTGTGAAGTTCCTGCGCGACAAACTTAAGCGCCCCGCTTACGAGGTGGATTACGCCACGCGGTATTACAACAATGAGAAAATCGACGAGCCCGCTTGTGTGCTCGGTTATCTTCAGGTATTTGTCTTATCCAATGGCGATGTGTTGACGGGCTGCTACCCGCTGAAACCTGTCGGAAATATTTTGCGGGACAGCCTCGCAACTATCCTGGCTTCGGAGGCTTACTCGCGCCAGTGCGAGGCCATGATCCGCCGGGAATGTCCGGGTTGTACTTGTGGCATTGAAAGTTCCCTGGCCATGAAGCATGCCGCTTCCAGTGCGTTATTCGAGATTAAGCGTCTGATGCCCCATCAGAACGCCGGCGACAAGGCTCTCCCCGTCGGGGTGACGCAGGCGGAAAATACATCGCGTACATAGTTTGCCAAGCAGAACGTCCCCAAAAGGGCCGCTTTCCGACGGACCCCATCGGCTTCTTAAACAAGCATCAGATGGAATCGCTCTTGTCCAGCGTTGCGTTTGGGATGGCACGGCCGGCGCATGGAGCGAAGGTTGAAAATCTGATCACTTGCGTCTTGCCAGGGACAGCACCCTCCCGTTCCCCTCAAACACGACGCCAAACTGACGCCAACTGGGGCCCCATGTAAATATTTGGAATGGGACTAGCTTCTGGGGCAAAGTTGTATTAGTTTCTTCTTCGTTCCTGCCGCTCTAAAGGGGGTAGGCATGAGCCAGTCCGTAACTCCGCTACGGACTGTGCCAGGTTCAACTCAATCTGATCGGCTCGGAAAACGTTCTGAGCCAGGAAGGAGTCCGCCCGTGACCTCGGACTCACTCTTGTCAGGCCACGCAAAAAGCGAAGAGCAGCACCGACGCGACATCTGTGTTGCCGGGCGCTGGATGTATGAACGCGGACATATCGTCGCCTGCGAAGGAAACATTTCCGTGCGGCTGGATGACGGCAGCGTGCTCACGACTCCTACCTGCATGAATAAAGGGATGCTCGCCCCCGAGGATCTGGTGATTACCGATCTGCACGGACGGCAGCTTGCCGGCGACCGTAAATTTTCCTCCGAACTGGCCATGCATCTCCTGTTCTACCGCATGCGGCCGGATGTAATGGCCATCTGCCATGGGCATCCGCCCACGGCCACGGGATTTGCGGTCGCCGGGCGCGCGCTGAATCGTGCCTTGCTTCCAGAGGTGGTCGTGGGACTGGGACAGATTCCGCTGGTGCAATATGCCACCCCGGGAACTCCGGAGTTGAGCGAGGCCATCGAGCCGTTTGTGCCGCACTACGATGCGCTCCTTCTTGCCAACCACGGCGCGGTAACCTGCGGCCCGGATCTGCTCACGGCGTTCTTTCGAATGGAGACCATCGAGCACAGCGCGAAGATCACCCTGGCTGCGGAAATGGCCGGCGAGCCGGCGTTGCTCTCCAGCCGGGAAGTTTCCAAGCTGATGGCGGCGCGTCCGCGCTACTTTGTCGCGCCGCCGCCGGGCGGAGGCGCGGAGTTGCCCATCACCCGCGACAGCGGAGAAAACGCGGGCGACGACGTGACGCTGACGCGCAGCGAACTCGATGCGCTGATCGACGAGGCCGTACGCAAGGACCGCACGCGGCGCTAATTCCCTGCATCCCGGATCTTCGATATCAGCCGCGCCCAACGCACCAAGGAGCTTCTGCGTGAGCGACATCGCTGCATTCTTTCACGCCGTTCAATCCGGAAACGCAAGCAAAGTGCAAGCGCTGCTCGATGCGGATGCTTCGCTGGCGCACGCCAAGAACGAGAAGGGCCAGTCCGCCGTACTAATGGCCGTGTACACCGGCAGAAATGAGATTCGCGACCTGCTGCTTGCGCGCGAAGCTGCGCTGGAGCTGCATGAAGCCGCGGCGGCGGGACAGCTTGCGCGCGTGAAGCAAATCGTCGAAGAGGATCCGCAGCTCGCGAAGAGTTTTTCGCCGGACGGATTTCCCGTCTTCGCCCTGCCTGCGGTCTTCGGCCATTTGGAAGTTGCCCAGTACCTGCTCGGGAAAGGTGCGGACGTGAACGCCGTCGCCACCAATGGAACGGGCTACAACGCGCTGACGGGCGCCGTAGCCAGCGGCCACACTTCCATTGTGGCGTGGCTTCTGGCGAACGGCGCCGACCCGAATTACCGCTATGGAGCTGGCTATTCGCCGCTCCTCACTGCCGCGGCCAATGGCCACCTGGGAATCGTGAGCCTGCTGCTGGCGAGCGGCGCGGATTTGCACGCCAAGGCCAACGATGGAAAGACGGCTCTTCGTTTCGCGCAGGAGCGAGGCCACGCGGAAGTCACCGAGTTTTTGAGCAGCCACGGGGCTGCCTGAAACCTCGCGACTCCTGCCATCTCAGCTCCGCGTTGACGGGCGAAGGAAAAGCGGCAATACTGGCAAACGATGATTGGCCAGCTTCGCGGACGGCTCGCCGAAAAAAGACCGAATCAAGTGCTCGTGGACGTGGGCGGCGTGGGCTACGTCGTCCAGGTGCCGCTCTCGACATACGCTGCGCTCGGCGACCTGCACGCCGAAGTGACTCTCCTGATCCACACACACGTTCGGGAAGATGCGCTGGCGCTGTACGGGTTTGTCTCCGCGCGGGAAAAACATTTTTTTGAGATGCTGCTTTCAGCGTCAGGCGTGGGGCCGGCGCTGGCTTTGAAAATTTTGAGCGGGATGAGCGTCGAGGAACTCGTGCCCGCAATTCGCGGTAGCGACCTGGCGCGGCTGACGAGAATTCCCGGCGTGGGGCGCAAAACGGCGGAGCGCATGGTGGTCGAGTTGAAAGACAAACTGGAAGCCGTGACCGTGGCGACGGAGAAACCGGCGGCGTCTTCGCCTCCTGGAATCGAGGCGGACGTCATTTCGGCGCTGGTGAACCTGGGGTACGACGGCCGCGCCGCGGAAACCGCGGTGGCCGAAGCGAAGAATGAGGCCGGCGCATCGAATTTTGAGAAGTTGTTGCGCGGGGCGTTGCAGTCGATGAGCGCGCCGAAAGGTCGAGCGGCGCGCGGTATGTGAGAAAAGAAACGAACAGAAGAAGATAACGCAGAGAGGCAGAGTGCGCTGAGGAAACGCAGAGAAGAATGACGGATGGAACGGCAAAGCGGATGATGCAACAGCGGCAGCCAGAGCGCATTGTGTCCGGGCAGGCGTTTGACGACGACGCGCGGACCGATGTGAGCGTGCGGCCAAAGCGGCTGGACGAATACATTGGGCAGAAACGAGTCAAAGAAAATATCCAGATTGCCATCGACGCGGCGCGCAGCCGCGGCGAGGCGCTGGACCACGTACTGCTCTACGGACCGCCCGGCCTCGGGAAAACCACCCTGGCGCAGATCATCGCCAACGAACTGGATGTGCCGATCAAGACCAGCGCCGGGCCGCTGCTGGAGCGCAAAGGCGACCTCACGGCGATTCTGACCTCGCTCGAAAAAAAAGAAGTTTTCTTTCTGGATGAAATTCACCGCTTGCAGCCGGCCGTGGAGGAAGTGCTGTATCCGGCGATGGAGGACTTCCGCGTGGACCTGATCATCGGGCAGGGGCCGGGGGCGCGCATCCATCCCTTTCCGCTGGGCCATTTTACGTTGATCGGCGCGACCACCCGCGCGGGATTGATTACCGCGCCACTGCGCTCGCGCTTTGGCATCGTGCACCGGCTGGATTTTTACGAGCCGGCGGATTTGCTGATTATCATTCACCGCTCTGCGAAAATTCTGAACATCCCCATGGACGAAGGCGGCGCCGAAGAAATCGCGGGCCGCTGCCGCGGCACCCCGCGCATCGCCAACCGCCTGCTGCGGCGCTCCCGCGATTTTGCGGAAGTGCGCGCGGCGGGCCGCATCACCCGCACCGTCGCGCAGGAAGCTTTGCAAATGCTGGGCGTGGACGAAAGCGGCCTGGACGAAGTGGACCGCAACCTGATGATCGCCCTCCTCGATAAGTACGCCGGTGGACCCGTCGGTCTTGGGACTCTGGCCGCAGTCCTCTCCGAAGAAGAAGACGCCATCGAAGAAATCTACGAACCCTACCTCATGCAGATCGGCATGATCGACCGCACCCCCCGCGGCCGCGTCGCCACCCCCCGCGCCTACGAGTATTTTGGACGGGAACTCCCTCGGCGCCAGCCGCGACTTTTCTAGAGGAGTCGCGTTGGTTCTTCTACGGTTCGCGCCCAGCGTGCACCTCTAGAGGTTGCACGTCCCGAGCGACCTTGGCGGCTATCTCGTCTTCGGCAACTTCCAGGTCGTAACGCGTTTGGAGATTCATCCAGAAAGTTGGGCTATTGTTGAAGTAGCGGGCAAAGCGCAGCGCCGTGTCTGCCGTTATGCTGCGTCGTTCGTTCACGATATCCGCGATGCGCGTCACGGGCACGCGCAGAGCCATGGCCACCTTGTTCATGCTCAGTCCGAGAGGGCTCATGAACTCCTCGCGCAGAATCTCTCCCGGATGCACCGGCTTCAGTTTCTTTGCCATTTGCTTCCCCTAGTGATAATCCACGATTTCAACATCATAGGCGTGCCCTTCGTGCCAGGAAAAATAGATCCGCCATTGGTCATTGATGCGGACGCTGTAATGGCCCTCTCGATCGCCTTTCAGTCGCTCCAATCGGTTTCCCGGCAATGTCGAGAGCGTCCGGAGATCCGGCGCAGCATCGAGCATGTCCAGTTTCCGGAGAGCTTGGCGCTCGATGGCCTTGAACCGGCGCACGGCTTCCCGGCGGAACAAGCGCTCGGTGTCAGCGCACCGGAAGGACCGGATCATCTCTGAAAGCTATACTGCGATACGGTAAATGTCAAGCAGTACAGTACGGTAGTCCTTATTTGTGCTTGGTTTTCTTGCGGGTGCGGGCGTACTTGAGGGCGATCAGGCCTTTCGAGAAGGTTTTGTTTTCGAGCAGGGCAAATTCGCGCTGGGGGAAGCCGCTGGGGAAGAGCGGGAGGCCTTCGCCGATCAGGACGGGAACGATGCCGATATATAGTTCGTCGACCAGGTCGTCTTTGAGGAAGTCGCGGGCGAGCTCGCCGCCGCCCATCAGCCAGATGTTTTTTCCGGGGCGCTTGCGGAGCTTCTCGAGGAAATTTTTCGGGGATTCGTTGATGAAGGTGACGCCGCCGCGCTCGCCAGGCGGCTGGGAATGGGAGAAGACGTAGTTCTTCATTTTTGAGTCGCCGAATCCTCCTCCGCCCATTTTGAGGGCCACGTCGTAGGTTTTGCGCCCCATGAGCGCCGTATCAATGGTGGCGAAAAACGGGCCCATCGAATAGTCCTTGGGCATGAAGAGGAAATCGACCGCTCCATCGGGGCGGGCGATGTAGCCGTCGAGGCTGATGCCGAGGCCCAGAACGACCTTGCGCATGGAGGCATTCTAAACGACGGATTGGAAATTCTTCAACGGTCGGGACCGACGGGTCGGCCGCGAGTGAGGGAAGCACGCGGCCGGTGCAAAAAGGATTGCGCGGGAGTTTCGACTTGGGCTAACGTGCGCCTCGACGGGAATGCGTGGAGAGCCCAGATGGGAGGAATTCGCCATGAGAAAGCTGATTCTTGCAGCGGCCGGTACCGCTTTGCTGTCGTGCGGAACTTACTGCCAGAATGCGCCCTCCGGAACACAATCTTGCGAGAGCCTGGCGCAACTCAAACTGCCAGGAGCGAAGATCCTTTCGGCTCAGACGGTCGCGGCCGGAGCGTTCACGCCGCCACCGAATATGAGTCCTTGGATGGTGGGAGACCCCTCTTTCTACAAAACGCTCGGTGCGTTTTGCCGCGTAGTGGTGGAGGCGACACCGAGTGCGGACTCCTCGATCAAAATCGAGGTGTGGATGCCCGTAAATGATCAGAAGGGGAGTGGGTGGAATGGAAAGCTGCACGGCCAGGCCAATGGAGGTTTCGCGGGAGAGATTGGCTATCACGGGTTGGGGATCGCGGTGCAACAAGGTTATGCAACAGCAGGCACAGATACCGGCCACTCTGGAGAAGCGACTCACGCGAGTTGGGCGCTGGGACATCCCGAGAAAGTGACGGACTTCGGCTACCGCGGAATCCACTAGATGACGCGGGTCGCCAAAGCGTTGGTAAGGACGTTTTATGGCAACGACCCGCAGCACTCGTATTTCGCGGGCTGCTCGAACGGCGGGCGGCAAGCCTTGATGGAGGCGCAGCGCTTCCCGGAAGATTACGACGGCATCCTCGCGGGAGCGCCGGCCAACTTCTGGACGCACCTGTTGACCAAGGGGCTTGCCGATGCACAGGCGACGACATTGGATCCAGCGAGTTACATCCCGTCGAGCAAGCTGCCGGCACTCGCTCGCGCGGTGAACGCTGCTTGCGACGCGCAGGACGGAGTGACCGACGGCATATTGAATGACCCGAGGCAATGTCCCTTCGATCCGGGCACGATGCTTTGCAAAGAAGGCGATTCGGAGAAGTGCCTGACGTCGGCGCAGATAACAGCATTGAAAAAGTTGTATCAGGGGCCGCAAGACACAAAGGGGCAGAAGATTTTTCCCGGCTACCTGGCGGGAGCGGAAGAGGGACCGGGAGGTTGGTCAACTTGGATTACGGGAGCGGCACCAGGCAAGAGCCTGTTGTTCGCTTTCAGTGGCGGATATTTCTCCAACATGGTCTATGAGAAGGCGGATTGGAATTATAAGGATGCCAGCGTAGATGAAGCAATGACAGCGGCGGACAAAAAGAACGCGCAAGTCCTGAACGCGACGGAGGCAAACCTGGTGGCCTTCAAAACACGGGGCGGAAAACTAATTCTCTACCATGGCTGGAACGATCCGGCAATTTCGGCGCTCAACACCATTGACTATTACAATGATGTGCTAAACAGGATGCGTGGGCAGGGGCCAGAGGAGTTCGTGAGGCTCTACATGGTGCCGGGGATGCAGCACTGCGGCGGTGGTCCCGGACCTGACGCGTTTGGACAGGGCGGCGCGGGCGCGAAGGATGCACAGCACAACATCGAGCTGGCGCTCGAACAGTGGGTGGAGATGGGGATTGCGCCTAATGCGATCGTCGCGACGAAGTACGAAGGTGGCGCCCCGGCGAAAGGCGCAAGGATGACCCGGCCGCTCTGCCCGTATCCGCAGATTGCCAAGTACAAGGGCCAAGGAGAAACGAATGATGCAAGCAATTTCGTTTGCGTGGCGGAGAGCAAGTAAGTGAAAAGGATCGCGCGGGAGTTTCAAGGTAGTCTGAGGCGGATTGCAGGACGTGCCGGCGACAGGCGGTGAAGCAGGCGCCCCGATGACAGACTATGGCTGAAAAGACGGTTTATCTTTCGTTGGGATCAAACGTGGGGGACAGAGAGGCGAATCTGCGTGCGGCGATTGATGAGTTGCCCCATGCAGGTGTGCAGGTGACAAGAGCGTCGTCGTTCTATGAAACCGAGCCTGTGGATTTGCGGGAGCAGCCATGGTTTTTGAATTGCGCGGTGGAAGTGGAAACGCATTTTGACGCGGCCATGTTGTTGCGGGCTTTGCGGGAGATCGAAACGAAGATGGGGAGCAAGAAGCTGGTGGCGAAAGGGCCGCGACTGATTGATATGGACATCTTGCTTTACGGCGGAGACAGGATAGACACACCGGAATTGCAGGTGCCGCATCCGCGGATGCATCTTCGCCGATTCGTGCTGGTGCCGCTGGCGGAGATTGCGCCGCAGGCGTTGCACCCAAGGTTGAAAAGGACAGTAAAACAGTTGCTCGAAGAGATTGCAGATCGCAGCACAGTGCGTCGCTTTGATCCCGCCGAGTAGGGACGCAGCAGGCTGCGTCCCTACAAGCGCGGCATCCCGATCGCGTCAACTGGTGCGATGCAAGAGCAAACGGTGAAGGGTCATGGGTTTGGGCTGGAGGGCGTCGAGCTCGATTTGGGCGAGATGGCCTTCCTTGATTTCGCGCCAGCGGTAGACGCCGGGCTCGGTTTCCTGAGTTTCGCGGCCGTTCAA
>Ga0137416_10000359_pt1 | contig 21072 bp, 18 predicted proteins | sample CZODoug3_1_1_16f_FD_108282 | JGI IMG/M metagenome (GOLD analysis project Ga0137416, IMG submission 108282) | Vadose zone soil fungal communities from Angelo Coast Range Reserve, California, USA - CZODoug3_1_1_16fungal (Illumina Assembly) | ecosystem: Environmental > Terrestrial > Soil > Vadose...
GTTCGGAGTCGCTCTTGATGGGGACCACGTAAATCGTGTCCGGCTCATGCGCGTGTACGTCGATGACGAAGCCGAAATCTGTCGGCAGGTTGCCGCCGACATCTTTCCAGTTGTCGCCGGCGTCATCAGAGCGCATCACGTCCCAGTGTTTCTGCATGAACAGCACGCCTGGTCGCTCAGGGTGCATGGCGACGTGGTGGACGCAGTGGCCGACTTCCGCATCCTGATCCGGGATATATTGCGAGCGCAGTCCGCGGTTGATCGGCTTCCAGGTCGCACCGCCATCGTCGGTGCGGAAGGCGCCCGCGGCCGAGATGGCAATGTACATCCGCTGCGGATGGCTGGGATCAAGAATGATGGTGTGCAGGCACATGCCGCCCGCGCCCGGCTGCCACTTGGGGCCGGTGCCGTGGCCACGCAATCCGGGGAGTTCCTGCCAGTTCTGTCCGCCGTCGGTCGAGCGGAAGATGGCGGCATCCTCCACTCCGGCGTAAACCGTAGCCGGATCGGTGAGCGACGGCTCGAGATGCCACACCCGCTTGAATTCCCAGGGATGTTGTGTGCCGTCGTACCACTGGTGCGTGGTGAGCGGCTTGCCGGTCTCTGGAGACGCGTCGTAAGCGAACTTGTTGCTCTCACTCTTGGGGGGACCCGGGGCGGCCGGCTCGCCAGGGGGCGTTCCGGGCTGGTGCCAGGTCTTGCCACCATCATCTGAGCGTTGAATCATTTGCCCGAACCATCCGCTCGTCTGCGAAGCGTAGATGCGATTCGGATCAGCGGGTGATCCCTTGAGGTGATACATCTCCCAGCCCGCAAAATGGGGGCCGCTGACGTCCCACTTTTCGCGCTTGCCGTCCGATGTCAGGACGAATGCGCCCTTGCGTGTGCCAACCAAGACTCGTACTTTGCTCATCCCTCACTCCTTTCTGTATTTGCGATCTTCGCACGAAGCTTCTTCACAACTATCGCGACCTCCTGCCCGTCCAACTCGCACCGGGCGAAAGCCACAATTGTGATCTTGCGGACGATGTTAAACACCCGTGTCTGCTTTATCTTTATCATTTCTTGATTTTCCACAGGCCCATCATGCGGCCCTCGGGATGGGTGAAGAGAGAGAACGAGCCCATACCGGGCACTTCCTGCTCCTCGACGTGGATTTTTCCTCCTTCCGCCAGAATGCGCTGGCGGTAGGCCGCGAGGTCATCGACATCAATGTACAACGTCATGTTGCCGGGCCAGGGCTCTTCGCGCTCCGGCCTGAGGATGCCGCCGTTGATGCCGCCCGTGCCTCCGGTCTCGACAAGGCGGTAGTTCATCTCTGGCATGTGCTGGATCTTCCAGCCGAAGATTTTCTCGTAGAAGGCCGCGACTCTTGGCGGATCCTTCGACATAAGCTCCCAGTGAACAACCGGTCTACCCATGGCGATCTCCTCTCGACGGTGGAGCGTTTATGTGCGGTCCCTACAACGGTTATTGTTTTGCCTTAGTAATATGACGAATGAGCAAGCCTTAGGACACCCGCGTTGCATTCATCCGCCTCAGTCGTCGATCGACTGGTAAGCCAAGGTCCAGAAATCGACTGGGGGATGTCCAGGCACGCTGGGTCATCAGAAAGTCGACCGTGCCCTCCTTGGGATCCGCATACCAGGAAGTGCCCAGACCGCCGTCCCAGCCGAACTTTCCAACCGGCCGCCGCCATGTCTTTGTGACCGCGGCAGACGTGCCCTCGTGCGGGATCATGGCTTCGATTTTGCCGCCCAGGCACTTTTCGTAGAACTTGAATGCGGTCTCGCATTGGCCGTTGAAATTTAAGTAAGGATTTCAATTGCATAGCACACTCCGGTGATACCTAGTGATTGAGAAAATCCTTCAGGTGTGGGATTATTCCTATATCACTTGCGAAATGCAAGTTAAATTCTGTGGAAAATATGGCGAACCAGCGCAGGGCCGAGCGGCGGTCGGGGTGCCCACTGAATGCTTCGGTGGAGATGCTGGGCGACCGCTGGTCGCTGTTGATCATTCGTGACATGATGCTGCGGGGGGCGGGGACCTTCAAGGAATTCCTGGAGGGTGACGAAGGAATCGCGACGAACATATTGGCAGATCGCCTGCGGAGACTGTCCGCTTATGGAATCATCACCACCAAATCAGATCCTTGGGACGGACGAAAGGTGATTTACCAGCTGACGCCCAAGGGGATCGATCTTGCCCCGGTGCTAACGGAAATGGTCTTGTGGGCGTCCGCGCACGAAGACACCGGCAACCAGGCTCTGGTCCGGCTGATGCAAAAGGACAAAAAGCAATTTTTGAACGCGATACGACAACGTTGGGAACAAACCATCCGTTGATGGCTGACCATGTGTGCGCGGGCCGGGGCGAGGTTCCTGTCGCGGTTGTGGGTTTGCGTTGCTGGCCCTGAAGAGGTGCGTTGCTCCATGAGAAAATGCGCTTGAGAAGTTTCATCCAGTGAGGTCAAACTGAATGTGCCGGAATATCAAAACCCTTTTCAACTTTGATCCGCCCGTTACTGACGGCGAAGTTCGAGCTGCTTCGCTCCAGTTCGTGAGAAAGATCAGCGGTTTTAACAAACCGTCGAAGGCGAACGAAGGCTCGTTCCTGGCTGCCGTCGATGAAATCGCCGGCATCTCGATTCGTCTTCTTCGTTCTCTCGAGACGAACGCACCACCGAAGAATCGAGAAGAAGAGGCAGCAAAGGCGAAAGCTCGCGCCGCAGAGAGATTCGGCGCTTGAGTCCGTCAAGTGCGTCCGATGCCCAAGCTCCCGCTCACTCGAACCCTTTCCGGAAACTCTCAAACTGCTGCTTCAGATCGGCGATTTCTTTGCGAAGCTGCTGGACTTCGTCTTCCAGGCGCATGAGTGGCTCGTTGCCCTCGGGGTGATTGGCAATCGCGGACGACGGCGCCATGGCCAAACTGAGCTCCTGCAGATCCGCAGAGAGCAGATGCATGTAGCGCGCTTCCTTGGTGCCCGGCTGGCGGGGCAGCACTCTGACGATGGGTGGTTCTCTCTGCATCAGGCGCTGCAGGGTGGACTGCACTTCGTCGAGAGCCTCGAAGCGGTGCATGCGCTCGGCGCGTCCACGGAGTTCTCCTGGTGTTTGCGGACCGCGCAGCAACAGCACGGACACGATGGCGATCTCACCGCGACTAAAGTTGAAAACCTCCTGCAAACGATGCTCGTACTTGGTTACACGGCTATCGGCGCCACCGGCCGGTCCGGCGAGATTCTGAGCATGTAGTGCAGCGAGCGCCTGTCGAACCACGTCTTCATCCAGATTCATCACTGGTTCGCGGTTGTTCTTCTGGTTGCAGGCGTTGACCAGTGCGTTCAACGAAAGCGGATAGTAATCCGGAGTGGTAATGTCCTTCTCAACCAGCGCGCCCAGCACGCGAGCTTCTACTTCATTCAGCAAAGGGTTCACGGCAGACGCCTTCCTCACCTCGTTGCTCATCTCATTGCTCTTTCTGACCCTACTTCGACTGAAAGAGCAGCGGCGCGAAGTTGGCGAGATTGTCGCGCCAGACCATCCACGCATGCATCCCTGGAGTTTGAATTGTGATAGGCTGCAGGCCTTTTTCCTTTAACCAGGCGATAAATTTCTGATTTGCGGCCAAGAGACCGTCTTCAGTTCCACACGCGATCCAGAGCACTCGCAGCTTGGCATTGATCTCCGCGGCTGATCGCGCCGTGATTCCCGGAAAGGACGGACCATAGTCGCCTTCTCCCAGACCTCCGGCGCTGAAGCTTCCGACATAGGCAAAGTCCCCGGCGTGATTGAGACCCACCAGCAGGCTCTCCGAACCGCCCATGGACAGGCCTGCCACGGCATGTTCTTCACGTTTATCAGAGATTGGATATTGCTGTTTCACCCGGGGCATAACCTCCTGAAACAGCGCGTCTGTGAACTTAGTGAAGTTGCGGCCAGGCAATTCCGGATCCCGCCAAGCGATCCATCCACGGGTAATCATGTCCATGGTTCCGTAGCCGAGCGGCATGACCACGATCATCGGCACGGCCTTTCCCTGGGCGATCAGGTTATCGAGTATCACGTTGGCTTTTCCCATGCTTGTCCACGCGCTCGGGTCGTCGCTGTATCCGTGAAGCAGGTAAAGCACTGGATACTTCTGGTTCCTCCTTGATTCGAAGTTGGGTGGCGTATAGACGTAATACTCACTGTTTATGCCCACGATGTTCGACCGGTAGTAGTGATGATGCAGCGCTCCATGCGGAACGTTGGACGGCTCCCATGGCATCGGTGGTTGACCGGGCACCAGGAAAACATTTTGAGTGTTGAAGAAGCTGGGCTTGATGGTCACGTTGTGCGGGTCAAGGAGAGCGGTGCCGTCAACATCAAAGGTGTAGCTGTAATACTGAGGGGCAAGCTTGGGCACGGTGACGCTCCATACGGCGTCCGCCCCCTTCGCCATCGGAAAAGGATGTGCTGCGCCTTCCAGATGCAGTTCCACTTTCGCAGCATTTGGCATGGCAAGGCGAAAAATGATTGTTCCATCCGGCTGCAATTGCGGGCTTTTGGGAGGCGCAGGCGCGAGCGGAACCGGAGCTTCGGATGCAGCGGGTCTTGCGGCCGGCTGCGCCTTTGCCGGCGGAGGCCACATCCCGAGACAGAACGCCGTCACTGCGACCACACACAAGACGGTGGATCGCGAGACCGCGCGGAAGGATCGTGACATCAGGCGTTCCTCCAAGGGATGGAAGTGGTTGCGCGGATAGTGTACATCCCCAACAAACCACGATTCGGGGCGGGAATGAAGAGCGTGTCTCCCAGCAGGGTTGACGGGGCATGCCCACCCGCCTATTGTCCCTGCGCTTTGGAGTTGGATCGAGTCGGTCATTTTCGGGTCCTCAGCGTCGAGCGCCTAGCCAGCGGGATGGCTTGGGACGCAGAGACACGGAACTACTCCTGGAGATGCCACGCAGAGAGATCGAGGGGTTAGCTTCCCCGGAAGCGCCAGAGTTCGGATATAAAGGAAACGCATCAAGCTCGCTGTTCGAGAACAGTCGTCATCGTTGTCCTTAATTCGTACGGAAATTCGTACGGAGATCAGTCATGGAACTGCGAATTGAAGGCTTATCCAAATCGTATCCCCATGGGGTACGAGCGCTGGACAACGTTTCTCTTATCTCTTACCGATCTAGCTTAATTAGACACGTTTTTGACGCCAGTCGAGCACCCTGACGTGCCCTTGCTTAGGTGCCACGACGGCTCGATTGCGGTCGAAATCCGACCTACAGGGCAAGTCCCTGTTACACCGAGCTAACCTGCCAGTTCTCTTCCGCGCCTCTGGACTCTGGGCTTTCGTGGGGCAGGGGACTTATGTCTTCAGAAGGTAGAATGAAGCCTCCATCACCCGCACGCCACGTTCCCCCAATGCCACGCTGTCGAACACTCGTCGCCTTACTGTTTTGCTGCGGCGTAGCCATTAGGGTTACGCCTCAGACGACCTCGAAACCACAATTCAAGGCCACTGCTGACCTGGTTCGAATCGCCGTGATCGTCCGCGATCCTCATGGCAAAGCAGTGCCCAATTTAGATGCGGCCGATTTTTCCGTAACTGACGATGGTGAAATACAGGGCATCGATTCTTTCTTGCGAGTTGAGCGAGATAGGAAGAATCGCGGGCCCCGGTCCTACTCCGCAAGGACTGTCGATGGTGTCGTGGACGCTCCACCCTACGGTGAGGCGGGGCTGTCCCCATACCTCGTAATTGCGTTCGACTCGATGGGTGGCCAGTTCCGGGAAGACAGTGAGGCCAAGCTCACTACAGGATTTGCCTCTCGATATTTCGCCGTTCGCGCGGCGCGAAAGTTCTTGCAATCGAGCAATCTACGGAATTACCGGGTTGCCATCTTGGGACCTCGGGGCCTCGTCCAGAACTTCACCCAAGATCGAACTCAGTTGCTGTGGGCACTGGATCAGGTCTCAGAGAGCCTACCCAATCCGGCCGCTACGCCCTTGATGAGCGCCGGCTACGATCTGCTGCAGCAGCTGAAAAAAGTACCTGAAAGAAAATCGATGGTCATATTCACGGATTTCCATGCCAACGGGCAGGACGCGTGTTGCTTGTTCTTTCCCGGTTCGGCTGACTCACTACCCGAAGAGGCTTTTGACGCGCCCGAACGATTCGTCAGGGCGGCGATTGATGCCAATGTCGCACTGTACCCGGTTGATACTCGTGGTGTGGTCGCGGTGATTCCGTTTGGAGATGCCACAACGACGACAGGCGAGATGAACTCGGGTGAGTCCACCGAGGCGGCACAATCAGTGACAAGCCAGATTTCGGCGCAGAATAGCGAATTGGCTTCGACGAACGGGTTGCTGGAGTCCGTTGCTCTACAGACCGGCGGTCGTGCTATCGCCCACTCAAATGCTCTGGAGCAGGTATTCAAGCTTCTCGTCGAAGACTCGGAATCTTACTATGTTCTCGGTTACTACAATCGCCAATTGGTCGCAGATGGAAGATTCCATCGGATCATTGTGCGCGTTAACCACTGCACGTGCAGTGTGCAAGCTAGGGCAGGATACTTCGCACGCTAGAGCATCACCCGCACGGACTGGCTACACACGACGCAACTTTCCGGGAATGGCACTTAGGAACTGCCAAGGCCAAATAACCGGCAGCTGGAAAACGTCGCCCAATGTGCTGGCGGCGGTGCCCAACCCTCAGAGACTTAAGACGGCGATAAAGATCGGCAGCGATAGCAAGACTGCCTTTCGCTCGGGCCCGGTAGCCCGCGCGAGCTGAGGGTGAGGCCAACTTCTGACGCCCTCACTCAGACTCTTGTTTTTCGCGGCTGTCGGACGCGCCTTCCAGCCGGAACTGCCCGCCCAGAATCTTTGCTACCGAATCCAGATCCTTAGCCAGCGCGACCCGCCACCGTCCCACGGAATCCTGCGCCAGGGCATCCATGGTCTCCCCGAAGGACAGCAAGGTGGCGGCAATCTGAGTTCTTACCAACTCTGAAACTGAGGTTTCGATGCCCTTCTGGACGGTCTTTAGCTTTCCGCAGGCGTCGTCGAGTTGAATGCCAAGTTCCTTGGCGTTGCGCGATCCCAGCTCTTTCAGAACCACATCAACCTGCGTCTCGAGCTGAATGCGCGCCCCGGATATTGCGTCGTTGGCCATTTGGCTCAGGCGTGCGTCGAGGCCGGATTCAAGCCGGCATGCACAATCATCAAGCTCGGAGATGCGGGCGCCCAGCCCAGTGACTTGGGTTTGCAGCCGGGAGGACTCTGACGCGGCGGCCGCCTGGACTTGTTGCATCTCGCGCCGATAGGCTGCATGCTCCTCGCCCAAGCGTTGCTGCAGGGATCGCAAGTGCTCTTCACCCTGATGCTTAACCCGGCTTCCGGCTTCCGACGCCTGCTGCTGAAATCGCTCTGTTCCAGATTGGAGGTGCTCCCCTACCGTGCCCGCGATCTCTTCAGACAGAACCTGCGCCTGTTGTTCGACCTTTTGCAGTTCTTGCGTCACATGCTCCCGGAACTCATTCTGGGCTTCGCGTATCTTCTTCCCGATGGCCTCTTTCGTTGCCTCCAACACCTGCTCTGACTGCTGGCGGGTTTGTTGCAGGACCTGTGCGCCAAGATCCTGGCGCAGGCGGATCCATAGCTTCTCCTCCACCTCGGGAGGAATATGTGTCAGCGATATTTCAAACTGGCTGCGTTTGGGCGCGCCCCGCGCCAGCCGTTCCTTGAGCTCGGCCACCTCGGCGTGCAAGGGCTGAACCATCTCGGCAAGCATGGTCCTCAAGTCCTGGTCCGTTAGTTGTGAGGAGGTCTTCTCGCGTACGATTTTGAGGGAAGGCACAGCTTGATCGTGCGCGCGTCCCTTATCGTCTCTGGTTCCGGCCGGCAGTTTCCGCGAGAGTTCGGCAGAGTGCATGCCCAGAATTTGTATCCAATCTTCGGGACAAGCTTCGAGTCCCCAGAAATTTTCCGGGCGATCCAACCTCGCGCCCAGCTGCCAGCCCTGTTGACCAGATCCCATCGGCTGACAGTCCACCACATGAGCCATGGTCGCTCGGCCTTCTTTTCTTTTGAACTGCACCGGGAGACCAGCGTCCAGTTTTACTGGAGAGTACATAACGCAGCCATGGGCACTGACCACCAGAGTCTCGCAGATTTCGGAGAAGGGTTTATCCGGCTCCAGGCTGGTGACGACTACGGGGAGGGTTACCGGCACTCTTGAGCTGCGCCGTACTGCGTTGACCGCGTTCGCACTCTGCATAGTCTCCCTCTTCTGAAGTCCGCGTGCCGCCAGGCACACGGACCGGCTCGGCCTTTCATCTCCTAAGGTAACCCAAGCTTGTCAGGAAGGTGTGTTCCCGTAGTTCTTGTCGGGACGCGCGAGTGGACAATATGGTTACGCCCCCTAGGTAACTGAGTAATGAGACCAGGTACTGGCCTTAATCGCGCGGCCTATGGCCAAGAAACTAGCCTGTTCGGGGGACTCAGGGAGTAGTGTGTAGAGACCTTGGCGAAATCGAAAACCTCATGGCAAGCATGACGAGTCCAATCCTAAAGCGGTTTTTCGAAATGTGCTGCCGGCATCGTTTTTCCTGGCCGCATACTGGAGTGCACGGCCAAGCCTACCAGTCCTACCAGGTATGCCTGATCTGTGGCGCCGTCTACGCCTATGATTGTTCCACGATGCGTCGGACTGGCCGGTTGGTAGCGCCCATAGAGAGCCACGCTGACTTGGAAACCGGGTAGATCGGCGCCTTGCGGGTTGGGAGTGAGGCCTGGGAGAAGCTATCTTTCCGGCCCTGACCTGCTTGTGCCGGCGAATGGCACGCTGGTGCCATTTACCTTCTTCGGCTGTGCCCTTACATTGTCTTCGAGCAGTTCTGGGGGAGGGCTACTCAGTTAACGTCCCACGACTCTAACCGGAGTCTGGGGCGTTTTCTTTTGGTCTATATCCACAGCCATCCCGACGCTTGGATTCCCGGACGTCGAGCTACCCGCCGGTTGGCCAACAATTTCCCGCTGCCCAGCCTGATATGATTGGCATATTGGGGCGGCTACCGTGGTCGCCATTCGATGTACTCATCCGATGATTGACATCCATTCCCATCTCCTTCCCGGCATTGACGACGGTTCGAAATCCTGGGATATGACCCTCGAGATGTGTCGCCTGGCGATTGCGGATGGCATTACCCATATCGTTACGACTCCCCATGCGGACGATACCTACGCCTACAGCCGCGATCGCGTACGGGGGACAATCGCCGAACTCTCCGATAAGATCGGCGACCAGCTGGCTTTCAGCATCGGTTGTGACTTTCACCTGTCATTTGAAAATGTTGAAGACGCCATCGCACACCCACGCCGCTACACCATCGCCGCAGGGCGATACTTGCTGGTCGAGCTAAGCGACTTCGGGATACCCCCACAGATAAGTGACGGTATATTGAGGCTGCAGGCGGCGGAAATGGTTCCCATTATTACGCACCCTGAACGAAATGCGATTCTGCAGCGAGGGCCTGAACGAGTTCTGGAGTGGGTGGACACGGGATGCCTGGTGCAAGTCACGGCGTCCGCCTTAACCGGCCACTGGGGAGCCGTCGCCCGGCGGGTCGCCTTGTGGCTGCTGGACCACGATGCAGTGCATGTGCTTGCCACCGACGCCCACGATGACAAGAACCGTCCACCCATCTTGTCGGAGGCTCGCGACGCCGTTTCGAAGCGTTTCGGCGCCGATGCGGCGCGCGCCCTAGTGCTTGACAATCCCGCCGCCATTGTCGCCGGAAGGCCCCTTCCGGTTCTGGGCCGCACTCCGCTACTAAACTACCAATCCAGAGAACCGCTGAAGGGTGCCGGTGAGGACCCGATTCAACGAAAAAGGTATGCAAGTGACTAATTCAGCCTAGCCGGTCAGGCGGATGGTCGGCATCTAGCGTGGGCTCGATTTGCTCATTAGAAAGGAAAACCCGGGAAATCTGTGCTCCTGCTTGCCATTTTTGGGCACGGCTTTTAACTTGCCACTGCGCACCTGTTCCATGGCCTCGACGACCCGCGGTAGAGAGACGGGTTCGGCGACCGGGACGTTGTGAGCGGGCAAGAGCAATTGAAGCCTCGGCGCCAAGCTGGCCAACTTCTTCACCGAGACCACATAAGCGTCCAGGTCGGTCTCCGGCCGGTACAGAAAGATGGGTCCGGGATAGAAGGTGTCTCCAGTGAACAGGAGACCATTCTTTTCATCCATGAGCGCGATGGAATCTGGAGTATGGCCGGGAGTTGCAATGACCTCAAGAATGCGTCCACCCAGATCAATCTTGTCGTAGTCATGAATCCAGTGAGAAATATGGAAGGGCTTGGTGACATACTCCGCAGGGTTGAATCCAGGAGGAAGATCGCCGCAGACTTCACCCGATGCAATCTCGGCCTGAGCGTCGTCTCTTGAGCCTTTGGCATTGGCGCGGGTGAACTCGGTGTCCATGCCGTAGATGTCGGTGAATCGCCAGTTGTCTCCTACGTGATCATCGTGGGTGTGGGAGTTCAGGACGCTGACCGGCAGCCTGGTCAGGCCTTCCACCACATCACGGATATTACTGATGCCCATTCCTGTATCGAACAACACCGCTCGGGTCGTCCCCAAAACCAGGTAGGAGATGACTTCTGCCGATTGATGGGGTTCGTAGATGGCGAACACGCCGGGACTGATTCTGTAGACCTCGAACCAAGGGTCCTGAACGGCGATTCTCTTTAGGGTGCGATAGGCGGGGCGGCTGGCACCACTCAGGCTTCTGCGGCGGAGCAGAATACAGTAGCGCGAGAACTAGGATAATGGATTTCACGAGGTGATTCTCAATCAGTGGCTTGGTGTGCTTATCTTTAATCTCCAGTCTTTAATAATCTCCAGTCTTTAATCTCTCGTCTCCAATCTCTAATTTTCTGTCTTTATTTTTTCATTTCCCCCAAACCGTATTCAAAAACAGGTAGCGGTCTCGGACAACATCTTTACCGGCGTTCGATTGTGGCCCTAAATACATCACCTGCCAATCACTGGCTGACTGGTAAGCAGGCCACTGCGGCAGGCCTGGGCCGTTGGGATTTCCCGTGCGAGCGAAATTGGCCCAGTATTTCTGCATCAGATCGCTGAGAGCCCGATCTTCGGGCCGCCAGGTGATCCCAGCTTTTGAATCAAGTGTTCCGAAGACGTACTCGATCTCTGCTGAGTGGTACGCCCCGGGGTCGGGAGCGCTCGGATCGTGCGGTAGGGCAAGGTCGAATCGATATCGGTAAGCGGGTTGTTTGCCGGTCGTGGTCTGAGCTTCTAGCCATCGCCACGTTGAGCACGCGATGAAGCGGTCACCGGCGAAGTCTTCCAGAGAACGTCGGGCTTGCGCATCGTTGTTCGCAGGATAGAGGCGCAGAAATTCTCTCGCCTTCTCGCCGAACTCTTTGGCAGCCGTGGCCTTCAGGCTATCAAGGGTGGGAGGCTGCGGAGTATGTATCACTTCGAAACTGGCCTCGTCATGATTCCATCCGGCCAGCAGCGGAACATCATTCTGTTTTCCCTGGGCAAACGTTACCGGCACCGATTCGGGCAGGAGGTATCCGTCAATGTCAGGAGAAAAACGCGGTGTGCCGTTGACCCCGGCTTTCAACGAGGCGTCGAGCATCTTCTGCGCAGGAATGGCGCGCAGTTCGTTAAGGGTTTGGACGCCGAAGGACGAGATGGCAAATTGGGAATCCCGCTGGGAACGAACCGCCAGCGGCTCGAAGAGCAGGGGCCTGTCGGAAAACGCTGCTCCGCTTTCGCCGATAGCTTTGTTAAATAGCCCTTTTGCGACTGGCGATGCCATGAGCGCGCTCGCGGAGAACGATCCAGCACTCTCGCCGAAGATCGTGACGTTTGCGGGATCGCCGCCGAAAGAAGCAATGTTGCGATGCACCCACTCGAGAGCCGCGACTTGATCGAGCAGACCGTAGTTGCCAGCGACCTTTTTGTCCGACTCGACCGCAAGCTCCGGGAGCGCGAAAAATCCGAAAATGCCAAGGCGGTAGTTCATGCTGACCACGACTACACCTTGCTTGGCGAGCATACCGCCATCTTGGCGGGGCTCGGAAGTTGCCCCAGCCATGAATCCTCCCCCGTAAATCCAGACCATGACGGGGAGTTTGGCTGTGGCGCCGTTCGCAGGAGTCCAGACATTCAGCGATAGGCAATCTTCGCTGCCTCCGACATCGCGAAAGACCATGTCGGGATAGACTGGCCCCTGCATGCAACGTGCCCCGAATTCGGTGGCGCTGCGGACCCCGGTCCATTTGACTGCGGGCGCGGGAGGCTTCCAGCGGAGTTTCCCCCCAGTCGGGGCAGCGTAGGGAATTCCAAGAAACGAGCTCACCGGCCCGCTCGCCTTGCCTTCGATTGTGCCGGTTTCGATTTGCACACGCGGGGACGACGACGCGGCGTACGATGCGAAGGGAATCACTGTCATTAAGATGGCCAGCAACCTGCGACCCACTCCCATGCTCTGTGTCCTCCAAACGCATGACGATACCATAAGGGGACGGCGGTGAAAGCCTGGGCGAGCAGTCGCAGCGGGGAGATCGGGTGGGAAGCTCGCAGTTGCTTGCGGTCTGCCGTCAGTGCGACGGCGAAACGACTTCGAGAACCCGCAGGCCGTAGTTGCCATTCACCACCACCACTTCTCCGCGGGCAATTAACCTGCCGGCCAGGAGCAGGTCGACGGGTTCTTGCACCTGGCGGTCCAGTTCCACCACCGAACCCGCATCCAGTTCCATGATTTCTCGAAGCAGCATGCTCCGTTTTCCGAAACGCAGGGTCACCTCCAGTTCCGCGTCCATCAGAAGATCGAGCTTGGTTGCTGGCGGAGCGACTCCTTGGGCTGGTTCGCTAGCCGGTGCCTTCTCAGCGATTGGACGCAACGCCGTAACCAGCGCGGAACTCAACTGCCATTCCACCAGCAGGCGGAATGGAGCTGCGGGCGCGGAGACCAGCCAGCCGCGGGCTGCAGCCGACCAGGTCGGAGACTGCCCAGGTTCGACCCTCAGTTGCACATCGCCCCAGCGAGAAGTCAGGGCTGTGGCAACCTGGCCTGCCACCTGGCGCAGCAATTCTTCGAGGGCGTCGCGATGATCCGGCGTGAGTTCGGCGGCCTCCTCATGGGGCTCTTGGAGAAACAGTTGTCCCAGGCCAAGAACTGCAAATCGTGGTATCCGCAGGCTCATTTCGCCACGCAGTGATCCGGCGGCCGCTACTGTGACTTGCAGATCGTGTTCTTCGGGAGCGGGAACCTCGGGCGGCGGCGCGAGTGCGGATTCCAGGGACAGAGCCTGCCATGCGCTTTGCAGCTCGCGGCCAATAATGTGCATGACCGTCTCCAGAACCTGCTCCTCGATCTCGGTCGTCCCGCGCTCCGGGGTGGCGCCTTTGCCCTCTCCGCCCAGGAGCAGATCGATGAGGGGATACGCCACTGCGAGATCCAATTGCAGCAGGACAGAAATTCCCACCGGCATCAGTTTGAAGGAAGCCAGGTAAGTGACCTCGGGGATGCTTTGGAGGAATTCCCCATAGGTCAAATGCTCTCCCGAAACCAGCGCCGCTTCGAACTGAATGCGCAGATACGCGCCCAGGGAATGAGTCAGGTTGAGCGCGAAGGTCTGGTGCAAGCGATTGATCGCCTGCATATGTTCCTGCCCGATTTGACCGGCTACGCGCCCGTCCCAGGCAGTGACGGCAGGCGGCTGGATCCTTGGCGCGGGGGCCCCTGTTCCGGAGCGGGCAGCGCGGATCAGGTTATCGATTTCTTCCTGGGTTAAGACTTTTCTCATGGATCTTTGGGCATTTCTTGGTTCCGCCACCAGCAACAGAGCAAACCAGTGGCCGATGTTGGCTGCCGTTTCGCGCCATGAGCCCTGCCCGACAATGGACGGGAACTGTTTCGTCGGTCTGAAGATGCGACCCCGGGAGGGTCGTTGTTGGGACCCAACTGGTCGGTGCCCAGGCGATGAGGTGAAGCCCAGGATTAGGCGTGGTTCATTAGAGACCGCTGATAGAGAAATACTGAGGTATGGGTACTGATTCTTGGGAACAAGGGCTGATACAATCGTGAGTTTTTCCGCACCCAGCGAAAGCCAGCACGGAGACAGACAAGACATGCAATACCGCGCCCTCGGTCGCACCGGACGGAAGGTTTCAGAAATCAGCTTTGGCGGCTGGGCCATCGGGGGTGCCTGGGGCCAGGTTTCCGATCAGGATTCGATGGCGGCCTTGCACCAAGCCGTCGACAGCGGGGTCAACTTTATCGACACGGCGGACGTCTACGGCAATGGCCGCAGCGAGCGCCTGATCGCCCAACTTAAGAAGGATCGTAAGGAAGAGATCATCGTGGCCACCAAGGCTGGTCGGCGACTGCCCCGGCAGACGGTCGAAGGCTACAGCCGCGAAAACGTTACGGCATGGATCGAAGACAGTTTGAGAAATCTTTCCACCGACACCCTCGATCTGGTCCAGCTTCACTGCCCGCCGACGCAGCTCTATGATCGCCCGGAGGTTTTCGCCATCCTCGATGATCTGGTGAAGGCGGGGAAGATTCGCCACTACGGAGTCAGCGTCGAAAAAGTCGCAGAGGCACTTAAGGCCATCGAGTGGCCCAGCGTGCAGACGGTGCAGATCATCTTTAATTGTTTCCGGCGACGTCCCGCCGAACTCTTCTTCGCGCGTGCGAGAGAAAAAGAGGTTGGCATTTTGGCGCGGGTACCGCTGGCCAGCGGATTACTTACTGGCAAGCTTCGGCGTGACACCACGTTTGCTGCTGACGACCATCGTAATTTCAACCGCCAAGGGGAGGCCTTCGACGCGGGCGAGACATTTTCTGGGGTGGATTACGAGACCGGTCTGGCGGCAGTGGAAGAAATCCGCAAGCTCGTTCCCGCTGGCGTCTCGATGAGCCAGTTCGCCCTGCGTTGGATCCTCATGTTCGACGCGGTCACTTGTACCATTCCCGGAGGCAAACGAGCCGAGCAGGTCGCCGATAACTGCCGCGCTTCCGACCTTCCCGCTCTCACCTCAGACGCCATGGCGGCCGTGCGGTGCATCTACGATGAGAAGATTCGCCCGCTGGTGCAGAATCGCTGGTGAATGGCGCTGATGCGGGCGACGCCCTGTGAAATGCCCGGAGATTCTGTTACAAAGAGCGCATGAACGTACTTTTTATCGGCGGCACTGGCATCATCAGCAGTGCCTGCACCCGTTTGGCGTTGCAGCGCGGTATCGGACTTACCCTGCTTACGCGCGGGCAGCACTCTGGGGAATGTGCCCGCGGCGCGGAGACGGTTAACGCGGACATAAGCGATGCGCCCGCGGTCAAGCGTGCTCTCCACGGGCGCCGGTTTGATGCCATCGTCAACTGGATCGCGTTTACGCCCGCCGACATCGAGCGCGACCTGGAACTGTTCCGCGGACGAACCCGACAGTACATTTTCATCAGTTCAGCCAGCGCCTATCAGAAACCGAGCACCGACTATCTGATTACCGAGGCCACGCCGCTGGCCAACCCACACTGGGACTATTCCAGAAACAAGATCGCCTGTGAAGAGCGTTTGCTCCAAGCTTATCGGGAGGAAGGATTTCCGGTTACGATCGTCCGGCCTTCGCTTACCTATGGCGAGAACCTGATACCACTGGTGATCAATAGTTGGCAGCGCTCCTACACTGTGGTCGACCGAATGCTGAAAGGAAAGAAGGTCATCGTTCCGGGAGACGGATCGTCGCTTTGGGTGATTACGCACAATACCGACTTTGCCAAGGGATTTACCGGCTTGCTGGGGCATGAGCAGACCATCGGCCACGCGTTCCACATTACGACTGACGAGGTATTGACGTGGGATCAACTCTATCGCACTGTGGCTGTAGCAGCCGGGGTGGAACCTGCGATCGTGCATATCCCGTCGGACTTTATGGTGGCGTGTTTGCCGGGGATGGAAGGCACGCTGATCGGTGATAAGTCGGTGAGCGTGGTATTCGATAACAGCAAGATCAAGCGCTTTGTCCCGGATTACGTGGCTACCACGCGTTTTGCACACGGCATTGGCCGGTCGCTGGCCTGGTTTGATGCCGACCCAAGGCGGAAGCTGATCGATTCCGAAGAAAACGCCATTTGGGACGAGCTGATCGACAGCTACGAAAAGGGATTGAAGCTGGCGGTGGGGCGCTTTCAGGCTGCAGGGGTTGGGCGCTAGGCAGGCGGGCGCTAACGAACTGGCATTTTTTGCCAGTTGCAGTTGATAAGCTTTAAGCCTTAAGGCCCGCGCCCGGACCGGTTACCCGAAACCGCCCAATCTACGCCACTTGTGGGGCCCCTCCGCATCCGGGATGTACGCCATTAAAAAAAATGGAAAAGGGGTTGGCAGCGAGCGCAGGATGATCTATCTTGGCAGGCACAAAAGTTAGGCTTCCGGGGGCGGAAGATCTTAGAGATGGGTTTTTAGTCAGAGTCCAACGCGGTGGCGGTACTCGGGCCCGGGTTAGCAACCTGACGTCACCGGCGTGGCAAGTATTCCTTCGTTCCCTGGCGTCCTGCTACTTTGGCACCAAGTCGTTCCTAAGTTGTGAAGGAAGGGCCAGCCGTGAAACCTCTTTTCCTGCTCAAAGCTTCTCTCTATGTTGGTGTTTGCTTCTCTGTAAGCGCTTGCAGCGCGGCTTTGAACTCTTCGTCAGACACATCTACTACCGTGCAGTCTCCCGAAGTTCCGAAGCCTTTAGCCGCGTCAGCGGCCAGCGTTGCCATTCCTGGACCGCTGCGTTCTTTCCTGCGCATGGCGGGCATCAGCCAGAAGATCTCGACCGAGGAAGTGCTGCCTCTGCTTGCCCGCAATGTGGCAGTGGAGGGTTATCAGGGACGCAAGGACAGCAAGGGCAGGCCCACCGAATTTCTGGTTCTGTTGAAGCGCTACGTGGAACAGGCGAGACAGTTGGACACGCTGGCGGGCCCGGACGCCGTGATTCGGGTTTCTGGCTGCGAGCAGGCAGACCCGCTGTTGTCGGTCCTTGGCTACCGGTTGCGGCGAGGTTGCGGCAAGGACGCGTCGCTCGAAACCGCGGAACCGGAAAAGGCTTTTCTGACGATCGATTCAGGGTTTCCTTTGGCAGAGCTCGAGGCGACGCTCCAGGGCGGTAAGCCTTTTGCTTATGCTTTCAAAGCCTCGCCCGTGCCAGTGTTGTTTTCGCCGGCCGATTGGACGCAGGCTGACCCGCAAGGCAAGCGCGCCGCCGGAAGTGACGTACTGAACGCCTTATTGGACGATCCCGTGCTCGCACGTCTCTACTGGGCCATGGCCCGGATGGATGGGGAAACCGGTGAGGCCTTCCGGCAATTTGCCGGAATCCCAAGACTACTTCCGTTTGCCCCGGTTCTTGACTTTTACGGCAGTCACATCTTGATTCGAAACGGGCGGGTAACGGTGCCCGGGGGAGCGTCGGCGGAATCCGCATGGAAGAGTCTGGCAGGCGCGGACCCTGGGTCGGCGAAGGATTTCGTGGCCCGCTTGCTGGCAAAAGATGACGGCTGGCTCGCCGCCTATTTCGACACCCTCTCACGCCTGACTCCGACCCAACAGGTCTATTTCACCGAAGCTCACCGCCTGCCGCGTTTCTACGACGCGCTCCGCGGCCGGGATATTAACCCCGGCCCCGCCCGTCCTGTTTTTCGGCCCGACCCCGGGCTGCTACTGCTGGTGACTCGACTTCAGTTCGATTCGGCCGGCCAACCCGCCATCCCCGGCAATCTCGAAGTGTGGGGGCAGATCGTCCAGCAGAAGACCGACTCCAAAGTCGTGCGGCAATGGGCCAAGCATGCGAACCATTGGAAGAGCCCCGACCAACTGGTGGAAGCGATGTTCGCTTTTTCCCGGCAAAGTTCGGAAGACGGACCCCTGCCCATTTACCTCATGCTCAGTGCCATCGATAGCGCACGGCCTGTGGAGCAGCGCCTAAGTCCTCCGACAGTTCGTTTGCTGGGTGAAAAGTTTTCCCGGTACGGCAACCAGTACCTGATTTTTTCTGAATTCGAAGCTTTGAATGATGCTTCGATCACCCATTTTCTCGGCGTGGTTGACGCCATTGACCACACTTCCAATGTCACTCTGCGAGCCAACGCTTTGGGCATTTTTCAAGCCAATGTGGGTCTGTGGCAGATTCTTGCGCGACAGGGCCAAATCGCTCCGCAACAGTTGAACGATTCCTGGCAGAAACTGATCAGCCCGTTCGCTGCCGGGATATCCTCCCAGGCCCAACTTTTCGACGTGGCCCAAGCCTCTATTCACGACCTCTGGCGGGCGGCTGCCGGCAGGTCCAGTCTCTCCCAGGGCGAAGTCATCTCGCTGTTGGCAGGCCCCAAGCAGTCCCACCCGGCCGGCCAACAGGTGCGGCAAGAATTGGCGAACCGGATTCGCTCCGTCATGGACGGTCAACGCCTGGTTTCTCTGGACACGCTATTGGCTCTGGGAAACGGTTTGAATGAATTGGCGCAAGGGAAACCCGTGGCTGACACTCTGATTCCGCTGGCCGGAGAGCTGCGCGAATTTGAAATGCCACGGCCGATGTTCACCAGCAGCGAACGCAGCGAATGGGCTGCCGGGTTCTATAACACCCGTCACAGCTCTTTGCAAACTCGAACCGATTTGGTGAAGATCATCAAGTCGCCCAACTCGCACAAAGAACTGGCGGACGCGCGCGGCATTGTCGTCCCCTTCCTGCGGGACACCCTGGTTGGATTGAATTACGCGTATTACGAGCCGCCGGGAGCGCAGATTCTTCTCAATAATCCTCTTTACGTGCGCTCGCATGACTTTTCTGGAGAAATGGCGATGGGAGGAGGACAGTCCTGGCACGTGCCGCACGTGTTCGGTTCAGGCTTGCCCGCTGGCGGTGGCGCTCACCTGGCCGGCTCGCTGGCCGATTTGCCTTTTGTGCTGGCCGAGGCGGAGCAGGACTTCATCGTTCCGGAAAATGTTCAGGCCCTGATCTGGCACGAGTTGGTACCCGGTCTGGTCAGCAGCGCCACCCTGCCTCGCTGGTGGGGAGTTACTCAGAACGAATTGCATGCCGTCACTCTATACCAGCGCACGGGTGAGGAGCTCTTGGCGGCTTCCGCGCAGGATGAAAAGCTGCGATCTACGGTGTTGAACATTCTTTCCGAGCGCATGGTCCCGCAACGATCGGAGCAACTGGAAAAGACTCTTCGGACGGCAGCCGTGAATGAGGCGCTTTCCCGGGTGATGCCGGGCGAGACCTTCTACTTGGCGGCCGAGTTCCGACGGAGATTTCCTGGAGAAAACACTTCCTGGGGGAAGGCGGGGGAGGAGCTGGAGAGTCTTTCCAGCCGCTATCCCGCGGAAGTCAGCTGGAAACGATTGTCCGAGGATTTTGGGGTTCCTCATCCCGCGTTAGCGCAAAGCTATACTCGCGAATTGCTGAACGTGAAGCCGTTTCCCGCGTTCATGGGCTACTCCAGCCGCCTGCTGGCTGAGTCCTGGGATTCTAATAATTTGTACTGGGCTCGCCTGGCGGACGAACTGGGTTATCCGCCAGTCATGTTGAACCGGCTAGTTCCGGAACTGACCTACCGGATGGTGGAGAAGATTTTTGCCACTGACTTCGAAGACTGGCCGGCGATGCTGCGCGCGATGCGGGAAACGGGCGAGGAGTTTCGCCAGGGCAAGATCACTTCCCTGCCAAAAGTCGCGTTAAGTACGGCGGTCCAGTAGGTACAACGGTTTGGCAAGTTGTTTTGAGTCTCACAAATTCTTAAAAATCCGCGGCCAGACTAAAAAGGCGCGGGCGGGTGATGGCAGGGTCCTATGGCAAAACGATTTCCTCTGGTTCTCATGGCTATTTCCGTATTCCTCTTGGGCTCGGTTCGCGGGATGACAGAGCAGGAGGGCGAAACCAACATTCGCGTCGAAGTCGACATGGTGCAGTTGAACGTGGCGGTCATGGACAGCAAGGGAAACTATGTGACCGGTCTCAAACCTTCCGATTTCGAAGTGACCGAAGACGGTATTGCGCAAAAGGTTGCCACCTTCGGCGAAGGCAATGAAGCCACTCGAAGAGTGACGGCCGCGGCCGACGAAGACAAGCCCGGACAGCTCAGCAACCGCCCGCTGAACGGCGCCTCGGATTCGTCGGAAACGTCGTCCGAGCTTGGATCCGAGCTGGGATCGGCAATGGCTGGCGCCAATGTTTTCATCTTGTTCGATACCAGCAACTATATGTACCGGGGTTTTGTTTTCGCCCAGGATGCTATCGCCGAGTTTGTTCGCTCCCTGGATAATCCTGACCGCGTGGCATTTTATTCCTACAGCCGCGACCTTTCCCGGGCTACCACGCTCACGCCCGATCGCAACCAGGTTTTGCGCGGAGTACGCACTACGGTCGCCGGCGACGATGCCGCGCTCTACAACGCTCTACTGATGACGCTGAAAGATGCGGGCCAGAATACGGGCAGAAAAGTGGTAGTAGTGTTTTCGAACGGCCCGGACAACGCCAGCATGGTGCCGCCGGAAGATGTGGCCGAGCTGGCACAATCAAAGGGCATTCCGATCTACATGATCAGCACCCGGGAAGCCAAGCTGGAACCGGTCTCCAGCACCGTCTTCAAACGGATGAGCGCAGCCACCGGCGGCGAAGCCTACTTTGCCAAGACGTGGAGGGAGCAGCAGAAGGCGTTCGCTTCTATTCGCAATGATCTGGCGCACCTTTATTCAGTGAGCTACTATCCCCAACCCAATCCGAACCGCGGGTGGCGCACCATCACCGTGAAGTTAAAGGGAGAGCGGATGAGGAAGTGCCGGATCCGGACGCGAAATGGTTATCGGCCGGAGTCGTCTCGTGTGTCCGCGGAGCGGGTTGTACCCCCTGCGGTGATGGAGCCGACGCCGGCTTCGTCTAATTGATATTTGTACGAATTCCGAAATCCAACCGTTGCTGTCCCGGCCGGGCGGCAACCCGGCCACTGGTTGCGTGACCAAATAGAAACTGCCGCACCGGGCTCGGCTGAATA
>Ga0137416_10000360_pt1 | contig 21053 bp, 36 predicted proteins | sample CZODoug3_1_1_16f_FD_108282 | JGI IMG/M metagenome (GOLD analysis project Ga0137416, IMG submission 108282) | Vadose zone soil fungal communities from Angelo Coast Range Reserve, California, USA - CZODoug3_1_1_16fungal (Illumina Assembly) | ecosystem: Environmental > Terrestrial > Soil > Vadose...
GTGAGGCTCCATGACAGATCCCGCTCCCTGGGTCAACACCCAGACCGCCGCGCGAGCCATTGGTGTCGCCCCCCAGACCTTGCGGCGCTGGTATGTGGAAGGCCGGGTGCGGCCAGCCGGGTTCACCCCCGGGGGATTCGCCCGTTGGGACATCGCGGACCTGAAACGCCAGCTAGCTAACCCTCCGACGGCCTAGGTAATCGTTCTCCGCACCCACACGGCCGTACCCCAATGCCGGCCGTCTGCTCATACCGACCGTCGGGCGCGAGGCATCTTGTGAGAGAACTAGGCGGTACTAGGTTGACACCACGCTCCCCAGCGTGAGATGCTCGTCACTGAACAAGTCGAACACGGCCGAACAGCTGACGAGCGGCAGCAAAAGGTGTGGCCCCTCCTGGAGTCAAGCTCGACGGGAGGGGCCACACCAAAGATCCCCAACCAGAGGACCAAGGGACATTCTAATGCCCGAACGCATCCTTGCGCGCGCGGACTCGTTGAGATCCGTAGCTCAACTCCGTAGCGTTCTCGAGCGAATACCCCGCTCCAGCCAGTGCGGCCGGTCGTGCACGCCACAAGATTGCCTGGCGCCGTCGTTCTACCAGCGGGGTGCTCAAGATGGCCGTACACGAGGTGCTCGCCATGATTCGTAACGTGCTGCTCGTGCTGACCCTGATCCCGACCGCGCTGTTCGGGCTGGCTCTGCTGGTGGCCAAGCTGCGTGACGCGTTCGAGCCCCGCTGGGTTGCCGTCGCCGTCGACGCGCTGGACGAGCCGATGCTGTTCGAGTCCCAGATCGACATCGACGGCAAGCACCTGGGCTACTACCTGCTGACCTACCACACCATCGGCGGCCGGCTCACTCACCGCTACACCGGTTGCGGGTTCGGCGCCGACGGGCGCGCCGAGGTGCAGATCCGGGCCGGCCAGGGCCTAGGCGTACCGACCTACTACCACCCCGGCGTGGGCCACCGCCACATCGACTACCTCGAATTGGGTACCCGATGAGCGCATTGAGCACGTTGATCAAGGTGGTTGTGCTGTTTGGCGCGTTCGCGGGCGTCTTTGGCACTCTGTTGTTCCTGGAGCACCTGTTCCCGAGCCCGGCATGGGACACACCTGAAGGACTTATCGCGGCCGCATTTGCCGGGTGTCTGGTTGGAGCGCCGGTAGGTACGTGGTTGGCGCGCCGGTGAGCCGCTACGGCTGGACCCACGTCGGGCTCGCGGTCGGGGTCGGCCTGGGGTTGGGGCTGGCGGCCGGCGCCTACATCCTGGCCAAGTCGTTGGTTGGCGCGGTCATCCATTACAAGACGAGAGCGGCGTGAGATGGAATTTTCAGAAGAAGCGGTGGCCATGATCGCCAAAGCCGTTGTTGATGCATACCGACGTGGGCGCCAAGACGAACTAAAGGCAAACGCGGATTTCGTCGAGAATTTTCCCCAGACCAACGTGACAACGCGCCGTCACCAGCACATGCTCGCCGTGCAGCTGAGGAGAATGGCTCTGACCAATGAGTGATCCAGCCAAGGAAGCACAGATCAGGAACTGTCCCCACAACAAGACGGAGAAGCACGGCAACGGATATTGGGTTTGGACCTTTTGCAAGTTGTGCGGGTTGAACCTGGAAAAAATGCTCATCGCTACTGGTGAATCCAGGAAGATTGTGCCGCCCATGAAATACCGTAATGACACCGGAATGAAGGTGTGGAATTTACCAAAACCTTATTGGGTGACTGACGGAGAGGACTGACATGACTGACTACGACAGCTTTAGCGCCGAGGAGTACCGGGACTGGATGGAGCTGCACGGGGCCAGTGAGGAAGACATACAGGCCGCGCTAGATGACCTGGAAGGCCGGCGATGAGTGACATACGGCTAGGAGCGGGAGCGAAGAGTGACAAACACGGCGGTAATTACACCTGGCTAGACGTGGTGAAGCAGTATCTTGAGCAGCACACCACCGTTGGCCCGGTTGAGAGGGTCAATAGCGTTAAGCAGGACAGTGGATGGTCGGCGGGTTACAGCGAATACACTCCCGCCGACTTTTACGACGACATCTATATCTATTACATCACCACCAACGGCAAGGAGCGCGTACACCGCATTGAGGGAACGCGGATGGGCGAATTCGTGCGCAAGTTGGATGAGCTGGGCGTCGAGCGCAAGATCCGGGACGAGAATGGCTTCTACGGATGAGTGACTACGACGGCTTTAGCGCCGAGGAGTACCGGGACTGGTTGGAGTTGTACGGGGCCAGTGAGGAAGACATACAGGCCGCGCTGGATGACCTGGAAGGCCGGCAGGCTACAGCGAGTACACCTGGGACTGACGATGACGACTGATCTGCCAGCCGCCGTCCGGGACCGCGCCGCCCAAGCTGTGTTCAAGGCCCACCAACCGGCTGCGTACGGCAGCGACGTCACCTGGGACGACCTGGACGAGCCTCAGCGGAATCGGTGGCTGCACGATGTGGACACGGTAGCCGAGGTGCTGGCTACCGAGGACGTCGGTGTAGCACTGCTGGACGCCAACGAAGGTCTAGCCGACGCGCAGGTGCGCATTGCCCGTGCGTTGGGGATCACGGAACGCCCGTACAGCGTGGGCCACATCTTGGCGCGGGTCGAGGAGCTCACCGCCATCCTGGAGTCAAAGGACGCTTCCCTGCGCACGCTCGTGGCTCAACTCGACCAGGCGACCGTACGGATCGCGGAGCTGGAGGTGCCGCTGCGGGGAATGGTGAGGCTCCTACCGGACACACCCGAACTTAAGGCCCGCGCATGGGATCACATCAGGCAAACCGCCCGCGCCGCGCTGACTGCCGCCCCAACTCTCGAGAACCAGCCCCACACCTGCCAGCCGCCGGACGTCGGCACGATCCGCGAGGGCAGCAGCTACAGCGAACGCCGGTGGAACTGCCCGTCGTGCGGGACTCAGTGGATCGCCATGGCCCGGCCGGTCGATCGGCCCCCCGTCTGGAAGTGGTGCCGGATGCGGTATAGGCAGCTCCCTGACGTTGAGAGGGCTGAGCCGTGAGCGACGAACTGGCTGAGGCCGAGGAGTTTGCGCGGGAGATTCACCACATGTACCCAGCCGGGCAACTGGACGCGTTCATGACCGAGTACGACCGGCGCGGTGAGGCGTTGCGCGTATTGGAGATCAGACTTCACTACGCCGAGCGGCGGCTTGCGGAACTCGATACCGCATTGTCTCCTCTGTGTCTGTGCGACCACAATCCGGAAACGACGGACGGACCTCAGCGGGAGTGTCCGCTACACGGAGACGGGGCCGCGTTCCTTGCTGAGTGCGGCCGGCTCCGTGGTGTGGAGAAGATCGTCGCCGCGCTGATCGAGCGCATGCATCACGACGCTTACGTGGCGCACGGAGCATCGGCTCGGACGTTCGTCCCCGGTAGTTGCGTGAAGTGCGATCTGATCGACGCCCTGAACAGAGGGAGCGGGGATGACTGACTGGTCCAATTACGGTCCGGACGAGAGCCTCCATGTCAACGTTCAAATCATCAGCGCCGACGCGGGGGAAATGGTCACCTCCGTGATAGGCCAGCTGCTCGGCCCCAACGATCCGCGCGCGCTGGACAACACGGACTGGGCAGCGATAGCCAGCATGGTCACGGAGTTCTCGCAAACCCGGTGCTGCGCGTTCCGAATCAAGGCGAAGGAGGCGACAGCTGATGACTGACGGCAATAAGAACGGCCCGTTCCGCAAGGTAGCCGCAACGCTGTCGTTCGAGACCTGGACCGCCAGGGAATTCGTACGACACTATTGCGATCTTTGTGGCTTCCCCATCTCGCCAGGTGCCCAGTATGTGGGAGTCCAAGCGCTAGACCTCCCGGAAGGGTTCCAAGTCGGCACGGGGTTCATCTCTCGCCAGCACGGCGACAACTACGACGCATGCCCGAAGGACAACTGACATGCCCGACTACGGCGAAGCCCCGAACTGTCCACGGTGTGGCGGCCCAACCGCCTGGGTCGGTAGCAATGACTGGCTCACCTACCGCTGCGAACCGTGCACGAATAACAACCAGCGTGAGATCAGGGTAGGTGACATCGTCCAGATCAGGGGTAAGGGCGACGCCGAGTGGAAAGTTACCGACCTTGAACCGAACCTAACCAAGCTGTACCGGAGTTATGACAACGACAAAGGCATGCCCGTGGTGGTGTCCGCCCGCATTGAGGGGGCATCCGCTCGCGGTGCGCTGTGGTTCGTGCGCGAAGGGTCGCGGGCATCTCTGCCAACGCTGGATCCGAGCGGGATCACCGTCAGATCCCTCATGCCCGACGAATGGGCTGAGTCCCGTGACGCCGCTCTATTCGAAGAGGGGGACGACTGACATGCCCGCAACTCTGCTCGCCGGAGCCGTCCTGATCTCGTTTCTGATCGCGCCGGGCAAGACCCTCGCCGTGGTGTGCGTGCTCGCGGTGGCCATCCTGTGGTTCAAGGGTCAGGCGCGCACCCGGTACAGCAACTCGGCGTTACGCGCGGAGAACGTTTGGCATGAGGCCGGCCACAACGTCATCGCTAAGAATCGTGGGGCTGGTGGGGTTGAGTCCCGCGTGACGCCCGAGGGCAGAGGTTGGACCGCGCTCAACGGCCCGTGGAACCCCATAGACGACGCCGTGGTTACCGCCGCTGGATCAGAGGCCGCAAACGCCTTCTACCACGGTCACGACGCCGGGGTCAGCTCAGGCGACCTGGGCGTGCTGCGCGACATCTGCAACCGGCGGCGGATGCGCGAGCAGGGCTTCACCGTCGCGCGGGCCCGGGAACTGGCACGAGCTGACGTGCTGGCCAACCGAGCGGCTATCAAACGCGTGCGGGATCAGCTCGACGAACGGGGGAAGGCGTGAGGGACACACACGTCTATCTGTCCACCGCCTGCCTGCACAGCTACCACGCCTACTGCGCCGCCATGACAGGTCAGCAAGGCGCCAAACGACCCGCGCGCTGCAAGTTCTGCGATGCCCGGTGCGTGTGCCGCTGTCACGACGTCAGGCCCCCGAGCAACCCCAACCCCACCCGGGACGTCATAGCTACTACGGCGGACGCTCCCCCACCCGAAGGAGACGCATGATCGAATTTCTCCAGGCGTTCGCCGCTGAGTTCACCCGCTCGGTGCGCGCCGTCCTGAACACCAGGCGCTGACATCATGATCCCCAACCACTTGCGTCAGCGCTGCAACCGCCTGCTCCACGACATCCGCGACGGGCTAGATGGCCTGCTCGGAGCCACCACCTACTTCCTGACTCGGATCCCGCACCCGTTCCTGTTGGCCGTCGCCCTGGCCTACCTGGTCTTCTCGATCGGTCTGTGGTTCGTGTACGGAGACCTGAAAAACCTGATCAGTAGCGTCATCTGGTTCGGGGTACTGCTGACCTGGTGGGAGCTACTTCGGCTGCGCGACACCATCTCTGAGCTGCGGTCGCTGTCCTATCACGCTGGCGTGCTCTATACCCGACGGATCGTCTCCATCGAAGCCCGGTGGGCGCACGCCGACGCCGAGATCTCCACGCTGTCGCGTCGACTGGGAAGGCTCGAGGCGGACATGCAAGCCGTACCGCACCAGATCGCGGCGGCGCTGGACACACCCTCCACACCCCAGCACCCAACCCCGTATCGGCGGAGCATCTGATGCCGGGCATCGGCAAGGACACCGTGAAGAAGACGGTCTACGTGCCGGCAGGCAAAGCAGGCGTGTGGGCCGATGCGGCAGCCGTCGCCAAAGCCTACGGAGTGAGCTTGTCAGACCTGTTTCTTAAGGTGCTTGAGGAGTACGTGGCCGAGCACCGGTTGCAGGTTGTACTCGGTCAGGCCATGACGATCCAGGAGGCCAAGCGATGATCACGTTCGACAGCCCGTGTCACCGGTGCGGACAGACCGATCGGCTGTTCGACATAGACGCCTGGCAGAAGCTCTGCGTGGACTGCGCGCACGGCTATGCCCTGGCCACCGGACTGGACTTCATGGTGGGTGTGCTCGCGGTACTCATCGAGAAGCGCGACGCCGAGCGGGTGCCCATCTCAATCGAACGCCCGCTCAGTGGCCATGTGCGCGCCGGGCGAGCTCGTGGGCGTAGGAGGGCGGCATGATCCGCTGGAGCCCAAATCTGGTAGGCATCAACATCACCCTGCATTGCGACGCGGCCGGTTGTGAGCGCCACCTGAACGTCGTCACCCGTCACGATGAGAACTTAGATGTCCAGTCCCTTCGGGAAGGGGGCCACGTCCTGGGTTGGGGGTGTCTGGTACCTCTGGCGGTCGCCGGCAAAATCTCGGACTGGTGCCCCGATCACAAGAGCGCGGCCAAGCGCGGTGAGATCCGGTGAAGATCTGCGCGCAGTGCCTAGCCCCCCTGGAGCGCCGGCCGGGCGAGCAGCCGACCAACTATCGCCAGCGTCGGTTCTGTGACAAGTCCTGCTCGGCGGCATTCAACAACCGCTACCGAAACCGCCAGATCCCCGACGTGGCGAGCCAACACGTGCTCATGACCCTAGCCCGCGCGCACCCGGTCCAGTACTGGGCGATCGCGGTATCAGAGGAGCCTGCGGGATGACCGAACAAGACACCGGTGAGCCTCTGCCGGCCTACGACACCTTCCCGCGCGTCATCCCCGAGGACGGTTCTCGGCTGGCGTCGCTGTGCGAGCGGTTTGATCGGCTCAAGGCGGATGCGGAGGAGGCGGCGTCGCGGTTCGAGGCGTGCAAGGCGGCCATCAAGGTTGAGCTGGCGGGGATGCACCCCGGATCGCTGCGCGTCGTACTGACCTCTCCGGCGCTCACCCGAGCCCAGGAGATGGTCTACGTCTCCCAGATGCGCCTGGACACCAAGAAGCTCAAGGCTGTTGACCCCGGAACCTATTGCCTCTACGCCCGCCCGTCGGGGTCCTGGCAACTGCGAGGCGTGAAATGAGCGCCACCATCGTCACCTACACCTCTGAGATCACCTGCGACTACCCGCACTGCCCGGCGGGGATAGGCAGCCACGCGACCTGGCGGATGACCACGCCCGAGCTGCGGCAGATGGCCGTTTCGGCAGGTTGGGAGTTCCAGGCGCTGCACAAGACCGACTCGCTGGATCTGTGCCCGGTGCACCGAGGGCGGATGACGCGCACCTGGACCGCTGACGGGCTACAGGTGACTGGCCTTGATTAGCTCCACCTGCGAATACTGCGACGGGGCGAGGGTGGTGGTCGCTAGCGGACTGCCCTGCCCCATGTGCGATTCCGCCAACCACCTCGCCGAACGTGTCCTACGCGGCGAATCGACGACTAACCGAAATGCCTGGACCGCCGCGCGTGTGATCCGGGGTGAACAGCATGACTAGCCCCGAGGAGGAGTGGGTCGTGCGCGATCCTTACGACGAAGAGGCTCTCGCGCTCTGGCTAGCCGGTCGGGTCACCCTGGATGACCTGCACGCCGTGGCCAACTTCCAAAACTGGCTCCGCGATCACGACGCGCAGGATTGGGCCCAATGAGCTCCCCCGAACCGCTCGCCCAGACGACAGCCTCAGCGTTCATGGCGGTAGTCCCGCCGCCGCTGAGCGGGTCGTCATTGTGGGCCAGCCGTTACGCCGGGGAGCTGCGCCGGATCATCCATCAACACGCCCAGCGGGCCCCCCGGTCCTTGCAATCCCACCTCGGGCCCTCAGAGCTCGGCGCGCGCTGTGATCGTCAGGTCGCCGGCAAGCTGGCCGGGATCCCCAAGACCAACCACGTCGCGGATCCGTGGCCGTCCATCCGGGGCACCGCGCTGCATGCCTGGGCTGCCGAAGCGTTCGACGCCGACAACTCCCGCACCGCGCCGCGCTGGATCACCGAGCAGCGGGTCACCCCACACCCCGACCACCCCGGAACCGCCGACCTCTACGACGCCAAAGAGCACGCCGTAGTTGATCATAAATTCCTGGGCGATGCCAGCATGAACAAGATTCGTAGCGCCGACGGCCCGCCTCAGCATTACATCGTGCAATTGCTTCTCTATGGGCGCGGGTATCGGCTGGCTGGGCTTCCGGTAGACCGCGTCGTATTGGCAGCATACCCAGCCACCGCCGCTTCCCTGGACACCATGTACTGCTGGGAGCGCGTCCATACTCCCGCCGATGATGAGCTTCTTGACTACGTTTTCAAACGCACCGCGTACCGCAAGCAATGGGCCGCCGCACTTATCGCGGGAACGGCCTCCCTTATGGATGTGCCGTCAGACCCTGATGAGAGCTCCTGCTACTTCTGCGAATACTTTCGACCCGAGGCAGCCACTAACGGAGGAGTTGGCGGTTGCCCCGGGACTAGGAATATGAATGCCCACGGAAACAACGAATCAGGAATGAGAATCACACCGTGACCTATCCGAGTCAGGGATACACCGGGCAGCCCGGATTCCCGATGCAGAATCAGCCTCAGCCACAGTACGCGCCCCAGAATTGGAATCCCGCCTACCCGCAGCCGCAGGCCCAACCGCCCGTACAGCTGACCCCCGGTTCGGTGGAAGGCTTCTTCTCCCAGCCCTCTGTCGGTGGGGGTCCGGCGCTGTTCGGGCAGACCGCGCAAGGCCAGCCCGCGCCGATCGGAACCGAGTACTTCGGCGTGATCGCTCGCGACATCAAAGACTCAGACATCGAGCAGCAGACCGACTACAACGACAAGTCAAAGGGTGCGACCTTCAAGAATGGTCAGCCGAAGTTTGTGATGAAGGTGCCGCTGTTGCTGCCGATCAGCCAGACCTTCCCTGAGGGCACCGGTCAGTGGTACGTCCAGGGCGCGGTGCGCGACGAGTTGGTGCGCGCGCTGGCGATGGTCGGTGCCCCGGGGGGAGCTCCCCGAGGTGGGTGGGGTGTGCACGTCAAGAAGATCGGCGAGCGGCCTATCCGGGGGCTGCGCCCGGCGTCGGTGTATCAGGTGACGGCGTTCCCGCCGGAGGTGGCGGCTGGCTATGCGGCTGAGATGGGCATCGCGGGCAACCCGGTCCTGTCGGCGCCTGCTCCAGCTCCCATGACAGCACCCGCGCCAGCACAGCCTCAGGCGACATTCCCAGCGCCAAACCCCACTCCCGCCCAGGGAAATGCGGCACCAGAGGCGGCGCCGGTGGCCCCCATGTCCACCCCGATGGCCAGCTCAGCACCCGTGCCTCCCGCCGCGCCAGTGGCTCCTGAGGGACTCAACGCGGCTCAGGCGGCGCTGTTCGCCACGATGACCGGCCAAGCCCAGTAGACAGAGCGGCGCCCCCGTCGGATTGGGAGTCCGGTGGGGGCGCTGTCTCTTCCTGGTGTGGGTGGCTAGTCCCGTCAACACTTCTCCGGCAAAGGATTCTCGTGTCACTGAGCATTGTAGCCGAACTCGATGCATCTGGTCGCGCAATCGTGCTTATGGCCGTCGGAGCAGACGAATTGGTCGCCCGCGCGAGCCGATTGCTGGAGCTCACTACGCCACTGGTCAGGCCCACTAATCCGCCAGGTGGGTTAACGATGCCGCTGTCCTGGCCCGGGGTTGTGCAGCTGAGTGCCACGTTCGGTACCTCGTGGCGCCCGCAAGACCGCCTGGCCGAGTGGATCAGAACCCAGATCGCCGGCCGAAGTACCCACGACGGTGTCGCCCATGATGGTGAATCCCCTGGCCTGTTGACAGGTGCGTTGCCGTCCGGGCTGGTTCCGCGTAGCTATCAGGTCTCGGCGGCGCTGATGATCGCGCACCAGAACTCAGCTCTGATATTTGATGAGATGGGCACCGGGAAATCGGTTTCCGCCGTGTTGGGCATCCGCGAGCTCGTCTTGCGCGGGCGCAACCCCCTGCCGTGCGTGGTCATCTGCCCGGCCTCGGTGGTGGATCACTGGGTAGAGCACTTCAACGCCTGGTTCCCCCGGATGCGCACGGTGGCCTGGCGCGGCACCCCCAAACAGCGCGAACGACTCTCTCATACCGCCGACGTCTACGTGGCCAGCTACGACACCACCCGCCGAGACGCCAGTAGCAACCAAACTCGGCTCGGGAAGCTCAACGTCAATCCCCTGATCAAGCTAGGTGCGCGCGCTGTTATAGCAGACGAGGTCCACAAATGTAAGTCGCGTGGGGCCGCCCAATCCCTGGCGGTGCGTCGCCTGGCCAAGCACGCCTCCCATTTCATCGGGCTGTCCGGAACCCCCATCACCCATCACCCCGGCAATCTGTGGCCCGCGCTGGTCTGCCTGGAGCCCGGGGCGTGGCCGTCCTATGAGCGCTGGGCGCCGCGCTACCTGCACACCGTGCGCGGTGACTACGAACCCACCGTCATCGGCCTGCGCCCCGATACCGAACCCGAATTCCGCCTGGCCCTGCTGGGCGCCAACCGCCGCGTCGCGAAGGCCGACGTGCTCACCGAGCTACCCCCGAAGATCCATTCCATCCGGACCGTCGCCATCCCCCCGAGTTGGCGCCGCGTCTATGACGACCTGGAGTCGCACATGCTCGCCACGCTCCCCGACGCGCTAGAGGGCATGCCTCAAGAGCTGCGCGCCATGTCGGTGCTCACCCAACTCAATCAGCTCTCCGTGCTGGCCAGCGCCGCCGCCGACGTCGAATACACCACCACCACCGAAACCGACCCCGAAACCGGCCTTGAGTTCGAGAAGACCCACACCCACCTTCACCCCAAGGTGCCCTCCTGGAAGGTAGACGCGCTGCTAGAGGTGCTGGAGGAGCGCTGTGACCCGGGAGGCGGCGGTGAGCAGGCGGTCGTGTTCGGGGTGAGCCGAAAGTTGGTCGAGGTGGCCGGCGAGGAGGTGAAGAAGGCCGGATATCGGATGGGGTATGTCATCGGTGGGCAGAAAGCGAGCGAGCGCAGCGCCATCGTGCGGGCGTTCCAGGCCGGTGAGCTCGATGTTCTGCTGGTCACCACCCGCGCCGGGGGCGAAGGCATCACCCTGACCGCCGCCAAGACCGCCATCTTCCTACAGCGCCCCTGGTCTATGGGGGAAGCCGTCCAATGTGAAGATCGACTTCATAGAATTGGGGCGGAAGTGCATGACGTCATAGAGATCATCGACCTGATGGCTTCGGGCACCATCGAGTCCCGGGTCCGGGCGGCCATCAGGGAGAAAGGGCAGCAACTTTCCGATCTTGTCCGGGACCCCCGCATTGTGGCTGAGCTGCTCGGCGGAAAGCACGTCCAGAAGATCAAAAACAAGATCAATTCTCAGAAACCCGTTTCCGCAGGTCAACCCCAGTTTTTGAAAAATGGTCCGGGGGTAGGGGTAGGCGATGTTTTTTCCAATACTGAGAGTCCCGAGCTGCCCGTCAAGGACGCGATTCGCCCGACGCTGCGGGTGGTGTCGTGATGAGCGAGCTCGTCGTAGTTGGGGTGGACCCGGGCCCGATGCCAGGAATCTGCGCGCTGTACTGGCTTTCCCCCGAGCAGGTACGCCCCGCGTCGGCGGTCTATCAGTGCAACCACCCGGCCGCCGTGGATCTCGTCGAGCACCTGCTGAATTGGGGTGCTGACCGGCGCGTACTGGCCATTGAACGGTTCGTCTCCGGCCCCCGCTCCTCGCGGCTCAACTCCCCGATCTCCGCCCAGATCACCCGAGAACTGATTACGGCGCTCACTTCACTGCGCACAACCCTGGCCTGCGAGGTGGTGCTCCGCTCGGCCGCCGAGGTCAAGCCGTGGGGTAGCGATGAGCGCCTGGACGCCTGTGGCCTCATCGAGACAACCCGAGGCATGCCACACGCCCGCGACGCCGCCCGCCACGCCCTGCACGCCGCCGTATGGGCCGCCGGTCAGGTTGACCCCCTGGGGTCGTTGTGGCGCAGCGGGTTGAAGGGCAGTGACCAGGGTGAATGAGTCGATGAACGGGGTTGAGCAGGCCCTGGAGATAGCGCGTCGTATGGCCAGCGCCGGCATCCCGCTGTTCCTGGCTCCCCCGGACGACTCTCCAGTCGGTTTCCGCTTCCCCACCGGCTGGCAGCGCACCGAGGCTGACCCGTCCGTGGTGGACCAGTGGCGGGAAGGCTGGGCGCTGTGCGCGGTGGGTGGGCATGGCATTGACTTCGTGGACATAGATCCGCGCAACGGCGGCGCCGAATCCTACGCATCGCTGAACGGCACCGCGCCCCGCGCTTACGGCTGGACATCCACCCCTTCGGAAGGCTTCCACAGCTTTGTCCACAACCTGGGGGTGCGCTCACTCAACGGCGCCTACCTGGGGGTTGATGTCAAGGCCGGCGACGATGCGGGCGTAGGGCGCGGATTCGTCTTCCTGCCCCCCACGGTCCGGGCATCCAAGGTGGACGGCGTCGTTCGGCCCTACACCTGGTTTCAGGCACTTGACCTCGAAAAATGGGCACTTGACCAGGGAAAGGACCAATCCGGAGCGGGGTTGGCCGAGCACGTCAGGCGCAGGCACGCCGAGAAATCCGGTGGTGTGGCTGGCGGTGGGTTGAACGCGGGGGCACTTGAGGAGTTGTCACCGATCCTGCGGGCGTTCTTCACTCAGCGCGCCCCACAGTCAGCGTCGGCGGCGTCGCGTGCCATCATCCGCAAGCTCGAGGAGGTCGCCTACTGGCGGGTGGATAGCGGCGCGGGATTCCGAGACGTGCTGATGGGGGCGTCTTTTACCCTGGGCGGTTATGTCGGCGGTGGGTTCATCGAGCGCGAACACGCCTATGACCGACTGTGCGGCGCGGTGTCCGTCTACTGGGGTTCCCCAGACGCCGATGATCTTAAGTGGATATCGGACGGGCTAGACGACGGGGCCGGCGCGGCTTTCGAGGTGTACGCCGACGAACCAGAACGTGGTGTTATCGGGGCTCCAGGTGACACCGGGAACAATCCACCACCCTCGCTGGGCTCCCTGATCGGAGATTGGGCATTCGACCCCACCGGTGACGGATCAGATCAGGGCTTCGCACACGCCGCCCTGGCGCGAATGTACCCAGTTGTCAGGTACGCTCCCGATTCCGGGCAGTGGTTGACCAGGGAAAACTGGAAATGGGTCGCCGACCAGGGAGACGCCTCTGGGTGGGTGGTTTCCACGCTCGCCGACATGATGCCACTAGGCGAGACACCGGTACCTAAGGACACGTCGCTGCGTACTGAGCGGCATTGGCAAGCGGTGCGGCGCGCGAAGTTCGTCACCTCATCGTCAGCCTCAGGCGTAGAGCGCAAGATGCGCACCTTGGTCTCCCGCTCTGGGCACGCTTCCACCGTCCGCGTGGAGTACTTGGATGCCGATCCCGAGATCTTGTGGGCCGACGGCGTGCCTTATGACCTGAGGGCGTCGCTGAGCGCCCCGGTGGCGGCTTCGCTGGATCCGCACACCCCGCACCTGCACAACGCCCTGTGTCGCCCTGAGCTCCAGGACACCCCACTCTGGGACGCGTTCCTGGAGGCTGTGTGGCCGGATGAGGCTGAGCGGTCTTGGGCGCTGCGGGTCTTGTCCATCTCGTTGACTGGGTACGCCGACGCCGCGCTACCTGTGTTGTGGGGAGACGAGCGGAACGGAAAGACCAGCATCGTCGAGTTCCTGCTAGATGTGCTCGGCACCTATGGCATCACAGCGGACCCGAAGCTGCTCGCCGGGGTGGACAGCGCGCACGCCTCGATCGTCTACGCGCTCAAGGGCGCTCGGCTGGCATTCGTCGATGAAGGACCCCGACGCGGACACCTGGCCACCGAGCGGCTCAAGCAACTCACCGGTGGGGGACGCCTGACCGGGAACGCGATGCGCGCCAATCCGGTGACCTTCAAAACCACCCACACCCTGATCATGACCTCCAACGACGCTCCCCCGATGACCGATCCCGCCTTGCGCGCCCGCATCCGCGCCATTCACTGCGGCGGTGACAAGGTCCAGGTCAGAGCCGCCCGTGAGGCGTTAACCCCCGAAGTGTGGCGGCGCGAAGCCCCCGGTGTGCTCTGGAAGATGATCATTGAGGCGGCGGCGTGGCTAGCTGACCGATCCTCCACGCTCTCAGAAAACGCGCCGGCCAGCTTCCGGGAAACCGAGGAAGAGGTAGCGGCCAGCCAGGACCCCACGCGGGAATGGGTGACGGACTGCACGGTGCCCTCAGAGCCCGGCACCCCCGGACGCGCCCTCTACCGCTCGTTCTGCTCCTGGCACGAAGGCCAAGCGATGTACCGCAAGGCGGCGGTGCCGACGGAGAACGCCTTTGGGCGCACGTTGACCGACATGGGCTACCCCTGGACCAAGATCGGCCGGGGGATCGAACGGCTCAAGTACCGACCACTGTCCGTGTTCGGTGGCCCCCCTAGTGCGTCTCCGAGTGCACCACCGAGCGGTTCATCAGTGGGGACAGTTGACCGGACGATTGGGGACACTTCCGGAGAGCATATGTCCCCACCACAAAACCCCAGTTCAGATACTGTTTATAGATCTTTTAGGGACATTGGGGACATATCTAACATAAATACAGCTGAAGAAAGTCACACATACACCCAAAAGGAGGTATATAGCTCTAGAAAAAATAATATGGGGAAGGGATCGTCCGCCCCCCCTGGTGTTGATCACTCAACGTCGGTTGACCAGCCACAAGAGGTGGGGACATCTGAAGGTCCCCAAAACGTCCCCAAAAAGGTAGTTAAGCCTAACCTAACCGTTGGGGTACAGGTCAGTGGGGGACTTACTCAGGAAGCCCAAAAAGTAGCACAGCGTAGCGATCAAGAAGGGATACCGAAGGCGGAAGCCCGCGCGGCACTCAAGGCGGAACGGCTGGCGACGGCCGCCATATCGGCGCAAGGCCCCCTCACGGAGCTGCCAGCCGCCGTCGACCGGTCGGGCGCTGTCATCGCCATCACCGAAGAGTTCGCCGCGACCCTGCTCGGTCAGTGCTCGGTGCTGACGGTGGACGTGGAGACCACGGGGTATCCGATCGGGCACCGGGACTACCGGCTCAAGACGGTGCAGCTCGGGAACTCCTCGGTGGCGGTGGTGCTGGACCCGGTGGCCCACGCCGAGCCCATCAAGGCGGCGCTGGTCCGCGCCACGGTGTTACACGCCCACTCGGCGGTGGCGGACCTGGTACCCCTGGCGGTTGCTGGGTTGATCGACTACTCGGTTGGCTGGGAGAAGATGTTCGACACGGTGATCCCGGCCAAGCTCGGCGACCCTCAGAGCACGGGTAGTGACCCTGGGCTGAAGAAATTGGCCTCGGCGGTACTGCGGGAAACCGCGACGGCACCGGGCGCGGACACCGGCAGGGAGGCACTTTTCAAGGCTGGCGGGTGGCTGACCAGGGTAAAACCCGAACATGATGTTTCCCGGTCCGGGTGGGCCCGATGCGATCCGCGCTCTGAGGTGATGCTGCGCTACGCCGCCAGCGATGTGCTCGACACCGCCGCGCTGGCCACTCGACTCCCGGCGGTGCCGGAGAAGATCATGGAGCGGGAGCGGCTGGCCGAGGCGATGGTCTCTCAGGTCTCCTACCGGGGGATCAGGATCGACGCCGAGAAGCTGGCCACGCTCACCGCCGAGCACACCACGCTGCTAGCCCAATTCGGCGATCAGGTTCGTGCGTTCGGTGTCGAGAACCCGGGCAGCACGGCTCAGGTGGCCGAGAAACTGGCTCAGATGGGCGCACAGCTCCCGAAGACCCCGGGGGGTAGGCCGAGTTCGGCCGAGCATGCGTTGAGCGTTCTGTGTCGATCTGAGGGCCAAATTGGGGTGCTGGCCGGCTTGGTCCTGGATTACCGGCACTCGGCGACCGTGCTCGGGCTGTTCTTGGCGCCCTACCGACAGCTGGTTGAGCGGGGTGACGGTAGGGCCCGGCCCACGATCTACACGATGGGCGCGGACACCGGCCGAATGACTTCCACCAGGCCAAATATCCAACAGCTGCCGCGCGCCGGGGGTATTAGAGGGATCTTCACGGCCGACCCGGGGCACGTATTCATTTCGGCGGACTTCTCGGGTGTGGAGCTGCGCGGCGCGGCGGCCTTGAGCCAGGACCCGTCGATGCGGCACATGATCGCCGAGGAGGACGCTGGCCGGTTCGACGGATTCCACTGGGCGGTGGCTCGCCAAGCGTACGGGCCGGATGCGAGCAAGGCGGATCGGTACAACGCCAAACGCGGAGTGTTCGGGGTCATGTATGGCGGGGGCGCGGCGGCTTTGAGCAAGCAAATCGGCGTTACCGAGCAGGAAATGGTTGCGATCAGCGACTCATTGAAGACCATTGCCCCCGGCTATTTCTCCTGGTCAGAGCGTATGCGTCAGGCGGTTCGGGCGGGCAATACCCGGTATGAATCCTGTTCCGGCCGAGTGATCCATTTTGATCCGGCGATACCGCACAAGGCTCCTTCCTACGCCGTTCAAGGTTCCTGCCGCGAGCTGTTGATCGACGCCCTGTTGCGCTGGCGAGACACTCTGTGGGGCGACGCGACGATCGTGCCGATCCACGATGAGCTCCTGGTGATGGTGCCCGCCGAGGATGCCGATGAGGCGCTGACGACGCTGGTTGCCGCCATGGAGTCGGATCTATATGGCGTGCGCATTAAGGCCGAGCCGTCGGTACCTAGCCAGTTCTGGCGCGACGCCGAGTGAGCAACCAACCCCCCATCCCGAACGTCTATGACTCCAGGAGGACCCCCATGCCCCGCACCCAGGCCGCCCGCACGAAGGACCGTGACCACGATCGGATGAAGCAGCTGATTGCCGTGGTTCGTCCGCCCACCGAGCGGGAGTTGGCGCTGGCTGCCCGCGCGGTCGCCAAGATCGTTATCGACAATTGCTGGAACACCGAGGACATTGCCGACGTCATGGGCGCACTGGGCATTACTGACCACCCGGAATCGATGCGCAAGACCCGGCGCGGATTGGCTGCTTCCCGACGGCGGCGGTGCACATGAAATCAGTCCGACTGGGTCCTGAGCACAAATGCGCAATACACGCGGGTGGTTCCTGGGTTGGATTTAATGGAGCTGAAGCAAAAGCGGTTGGGTGGTCGGTGGTGTGCCCAGTGTGCCCTTCGATCACGGCATGGTTCCCCCAATTTAGTGCAGCGATTGACTGGGCGCTTGAGCATTACTTGGACTTCCACCCGACCCCAGTTTCTGGTGAATCCGATGACGAGAACGACCGGTGCCACGATGACTGTGCCTGACCCCCGCACGGTCGCCATGCTGGCTGAGTTCACCGTGGCGGACTTCCAGCGTGCGCGTGAATGCGGTCTGGACGTGATGGATGAGATCACCTGGCGGGTGCTGTGTTGGCAGATCTGCGTGTTCATCGCGTGGGGTGGCCGGGCCCGCTGGACGTCATATACCAGAACGGGCGCCGCCTCAGGACCATAAGAGACGACGCCCGTCCGCCCGTCAGCAGGGCGCTGGTCCCCATCCCGTAGGCGACCGAACCGCAGTCTAACCGGAGGTCGCGCAGTGAACGAAGATGAGCAGAGAGCGGCGGCCAGGCCAGCTAGCGCCTGCGTCACGTGCAAACCACCGAAGGCAACTCAGGCATGGCGACGCGCCGAGCTCGGGTTCGTCTGTGAAGCCTGCGCGGACCGGATCCCCGAGTTGCTCGCCGAAATCGCGGCCCGCTACACCCTGCTGTCCGCGCGACCGGGTGGCAACGGAGATCTCGGGCATCGCGGCGCTCCTGGGTTCGGCTCCCGTTCGCCGGCGCAGGACCATGTGATTGCCATGCGGGACCGGCGCTCGAGCTCACAGGCGCACGTCTGGCTGGGCGGGGACGGCCGGGTGCATACCGAGTCGACGCGACCACCGCTGAGCGTGTGGCTGGTCCTGGTCACCGAGGCCACCGACGTTGCCGAGCGCCGCGAGCTGAGCGCCCTGCCGGGGGGTGCCGTGCCTGTGCTGTGCGAGTTCCTGGCTCGCCATACCGACTGGTGGTGCCATCAACCTGACGTCGGGATCTATTTTGGGCGGTTGCGCGCGCTGGCCCGACAGCTGGCCTCGGTGACCCGGCTGGAAGGGGAGGAACCGCGCTCGCGCCCGTTTGCGCGCTGCCCCAACACGCTCGACCTAGGTGAGCACACCCGAACCTGCGGTGGCCCGCTCTACCCCCCGCAGGCGAGTTCTTCAATCATCGGGTGCGCGGCGTGTGGGCGGGACTGGGATCGACCGGAGTGGGGCCGCCTCGGGCTGTTGCTGCGGTCCGCGTGACTCTCGCCGTGGCAAAGGAGGTCCGGCACCTGTTCACCGCTGCCGAGGCCGCGCGCCGTCTGAGCATTCCCCCCGGCACGATCAGGGCATGGCGCTCCCGGGGGAAACTGTGGGAGTACGGGTTGGATGAGCGTGGCCGGCCGATGTATGACCGGGACCACCTGATCGCGTTGCGGGATGGTCGAGTGCTTCACCCGAGCAAACGGCGCAAGTTGACATAGCCCCTGACCTGCGCGCAACATACCCCGTGAGTGTGGTGACTTGTCCGTCCGACGCGGGGAGCGAACGGGGACGCGGTCCCACACTCCCTTTATGTCCACTGGCTTGACAACGCGAGCCATCTCTGTCAACCTAGGTACATCACAACCACCTGGTTGAGATATCACATCCAACGGTGTGATGCGGATTGATGTGTTCCGTTCGGTAATACCGGTGCCTGAGCTGGAATTCAGATGCCGGGCAAGAGCAGAATTGTTTTCTCAAAGGACCCGTTGACTAACCCCCACAGTCAGCGGGTCCTTTGCCGTCCCCATCCCAACCCCGAACGGGATCACTCATGCCACTGTTCACCAAGCCGCCCGCGCGCAAGATGTTGGGCCGCCAACCAGACGACCGATCCATTCCCCGGGTCAAGCTGTCACTGCTGCCCGGGGCGACCCTGACCCCACCCGCATCGGCGAACTGGTCGAGCGCGGTGCCGGGGAGTTCCTGGGGCATGCTCGGCAACGACAGCGTCGGGGACTGTGTGGCGGCGGCCGCGTTCCATTCTCAGCAGATGTGGGAGTACGACGCGCAGGCCGTCACCACAGGGTTTACCACCGCGCAGGTGATGGCCATGTACTCGGCCATCAGCGGCTACACCCCGTCCAACCCCAACTCCGACGTCGGTGCCACTCTGATCTCGGGTTTGCAGTACTGGACCAAGGTCGGGGTGAACGGCTATAAACTGGCCGCGTACGCGCAGATCGACGGCACCAACACGGCGCTGTTGCGCAATTGCATCGCCCTGTTCGGGGTGGTGTACGCCGGGTTGAACGTGCCGGCCAGCGCGATGAGCCAGTTCGACGCGGGTCAGCCGTGGGCGGTGGTGGCGCGCAGTCCGATCGACGGGGGGCACTGCGTTCCGCTGGTCGGCTACGACGCCGCCACCTACACGTGCGTGACCTGGGCGAAGACGCAGCCGATGACCGCCGCGTTCCACACCCGCTACTTCGATGAGTGGTGGGTGCCGATCTCAGCGGACTGGGAGTCCAAGACTGGGCTGACCCCGAGCGGCCTGGACGGCGCCACCGCGAACGCGGACTATCAGGCGCTTACTGGGACTACTGGTAGCCCCTTCCCTGTGGTTACCCCGACTCCTACCCCCACGCCAACCCCCACGCCCACGCCCACGCCCACACCCACGCCTACCAGTGCGGACGCAACTCTGTGGGCGGCAGCGCAGGCGTGGGCGAAGGCCAAGGGGTTCTAGGCGTCGTTGAGGGTGGCGTCACCTTGAGCCGCTGATTTGGCGCGCTGGACCAGGTACTCGAACGCGTCCGTGCGGGTGTCGAATCGCTTCAATGCGAACTGTGATGGACCACGTACCGCCCAGCGCCGTGGACCCCAGAACAGCCAGCGCCGCCGCGTCCGAGACATGTGAACGCGGGCCCGGCAGCCAGGAATATTGATCTTGATTGACACACTGTCCAGCGCGTTAAGGTCAGACACTTCGGGCCGATCTCCGTCCGGGCACGAGTGAACCCATCGGGGTGTACTTGACGTCGCCGAGCCACTCCACGGACTGCCCGGCGGCAACCGCGAGCTCGGACATGGGTGGGGAGTAGAACCGGGCGTGCCCATTGCGTCGGGCCACTAGCACGGCTTTGCGGGCGGCGTCCTGGAACGCGATGCGGGCGGCGAGGTGTACGGCTTGCGCGGCATCCCAGCGCTCTCGGGCCGCGCGCAGCTCATCCAGGATCTCGTCTCGGGCCGGCCAAGGAACGTCTGGGATCTCGGCGGGGTCGGTCATGTCACTCACCCGCGTCGATGCAGGCGTCACACAACGGGGCTTCGCTGACTGGGATAAGCCGGCCGCAACCCTGGCATGGCACCTTCTGTTCAGTCATCAGTAGCCTCTCCTCGCAGGTGGCGTAGTGCTCGTTGGACGTGTTCGCATTTGACGCTGTGACACATCTGGTCGCCAAGTCGGGTGCGTGTGTAGCAACCCCACCCGGCGGCGGTGCAGTCCGGACAGATCCCGTCCCCGGACCACAAGTTGTCGAGAGTGCTCGGGATGCTGGCGCTGTGGCCGTGAATTTCTCTCCACTCCTGACCTCCGAACTCTTGTTTGCAGATCGGGCAGGGCTTCCAGAAATAGCCGCCGACTGTGGCTACCACGCAGGCGGAAAGGCGCGAGGTTTTCACCGTTCGAACCTCGTTCCCTGGGGTTGTGCCGGCGCGGTGGGCAGCTCGGTGATGGGCCGGGCGGTGCCAGCGACGACCAGCGTGTTGAGATAGTTCACGGTCACGGCGGTGCCCGGTTCGGTGAGCATCATGGTGACGAATCCGGTCACCTCGGCCAGCGCGCCGTTGACGTCGACGATGATCCGGATCGGCTGGCCGTGACTGACGTGCCGCACGATGGCCATCAGTCCAGCGCCAATGTGGCCATAGCTTCCTTGCGGTCGACTTCACGGATTACGTCGCCGGTGACTACCCAGTAGCGCCTTCCGAGACGACGACGCCCTTCGTTGCTTTCGTAGACGCCGTCGCTCAACTCCGTGTAGGTCACGTTCCCCGTCTTACGGGACCCGGACAGGTTGTACTCATCAACCCTGATGAACACCCGAGCGAGGTTGCCGGGCTGGCTCACGTCGCGCCGCAGTACCCGAGCCAGCCAGGTTTTGCCCTCGGGGGTACAGACATCAAGGACCAGTTCAGCCGCCATA
>Ga0137416_10000368_pt1 | contig 20909 bp, 19 predicted proteins | sample CZODoug3_1_1_16f_FD_108282 | JGI IMG/M metagenome (GOLD analysis project Ga0137416, IMG submission 108282) | Vadose zone soil fungal communities from Angelo Coast Range Reserve, California, USA - CZODoug3_1_1_16fungal (Illumina Assembly) | ecosystem: Environmental > Terrestrial > Soil > Vadose...
CGCTGCGCTACGTGGCACTGACCTCGGCCTTCGTGCACCTCACCGTCGAGGAGACTGACGAACGATCCACCGTCGTGTTCGACGACCGCGACATCCCGGCCGACGTGCGGACCTTCCTCGTCGAGCGTGATCTCGCGGCCATCGGCCAGATCGTCCCGGTGCTGGTCGGGACCGATTTCCCGTTCGCCGAGGTCACCGTGGAGCTCCGGCTCGATGCCACCCACTGCAAGGCCCTGTCCGGGATGTTCCCGGGGATCGACGTCACGCCGGGACGGCCACGCAACGCGCTCAGCCTGCCTCGGGAGCTGTTCGACCGGGCGCTGCCGCAGGCCGACCCGCACACCGCATCCCTGTGCGAACAGCAATGCCACGAGCTGCTCGACCGCCGACAACGACGTCACGGCACCGCGGCGACGGTGCGGTCCATGCTGCTACGCGACCCCTCGAACATGCCCTCGATGGACACCGCCGCGCAACAGCTGCGGATCGAAACGCGAACCCTGCACCGCTACCTCGCCCGGGAGAACACCTCCTACCGAGCACTGACCAACGAGACCCGCGAAGCCCTCGCCACCGAACTACTCGCCACCACCGGCCTCACCGTCGCCGAGGTCGCCCACCGCCTCGGCTACTCCGAGGTCGCCGCCTTCAGCCACGCCTTCAAACACTGGACCGGAGCACCCCCCAAGTCCTACCGACGACGCTGATGAGGCCAGCGGGAAATCCTGGAGGGTGACGCATCGCCCCTCCGGTCGCAGCGTCGCTAAGTTGCACAGATGAGTGTCTCCACGAAGGTCACGAGCATCGCCGTGGGCCTTGCTTTGGCGGGCGCCTCTGAGCTCGCGATCGCCAGGTTCGCCCCACGGCACCGCATACTGGCGCTGGGGGTCGGCCTCGGAGTCGCCGCCGCTGTCTACCCACTGGCTCGCTCTCAACGACCCCGCACCGCGCCCGTATTGCGCGAGTTGACGGCCCTCGCCGTTTTCGGCGCGGTTGGTGCTATTGCCGCGGGTAGCGCATCCTCGACCGCGGGCCGCGTAGTCGCCGCCGGGTGGGTGGCGCACGCGCTGTTCGACGTGGTCCACGACACCGGCGAACACTCCCGGATCCCCGGGTGGTACCCCGCGTTCTGTGCTGGGTTACGACCTTGGCGCAGCCGCAATCCTGCTCCGTTCGAACACGGGTGCGCCTGAGAGTCGTTGACACGCCGTAGTCGAAACCCGGGTGGTCTCAGAACGGGGTGAGACCGGAGACCAACCACGTGTCGTCAACCTTGGTCAGGGCGACCATCACGCGGTTCTGCGCAACCTTGGTCGGACTGGCTCCGGGGAGCGCCTGTGGCGTGGCCGCCGAGGAGACGAGTAGTTGGTCGACGAACACCAGGCAACGCGCCTGATCCCGCGAGGACTCGACCACTCCGGCTCCTCTGACCAACGCCTTGGTCACGGCGTGGTTCGCGGTGGCCATCGGGATGACGGTGGCCTGGAACGTCTTCTGGTACTCCTGCCCGAACCGCCCGGTCAGCAGCGGGCGGGCGCGGTCCGGCACGGCGTCCAGCGACCGGTAGTCGTAGGAGAGCAGGTCAGGCACCGCGCGGACCGCGCTGGCCAGGATCCGCGCCTGGTCGGCGGTGGGCAGCGAGCCGACCACGTAGCTGCCGTCGTCGGCGACCGAGGGCACCACGTCCGGTGGCGCCGGGCGCAGCGCCAAGTAGCCGGTGCACCCGGCGGCGGCGACAACCAGCACGGTGAGCGCAATCAGCAGCACCCGCCGACGCATCAGCCGACCTGGGTCAGGTCGGCCACCAGCCAGCCATTGGCCCCGCGAGCCAGGCGAACCCGGACGCGGTAGCGGTTGGTCTCGCTGCGCCCGTCGGCGGTGGTGGTGGTGTCCACGGCGACCAGCACCTGTGCGCTGTCGCCAGAGCGGTACTCCAGCGCGGTGCCGTTCTCCGGCACCTGGGCGGTCAACGTGAGTTTCTTGTCCACCAGGCCCTTCGCCACCGCATCCCGCTGCGCGCCGTACTGCGCCTTGAACGGGTCGGCCGCCAGGCTCAGCACCCGGTCCAGGTCGGCGTCGGGGTGCTGGTAGTTCAGTGTGAAGAAGTTCTGCGCCTCCACCCGGGCGACCGCCATCGGGGCGTCATCGGTGGCGGCTGTCGAGCGGCGCCACAGCCACCACGAGGTGCCCAGCAGCGCGACGATCAGTAGGCCCAGCGTCGCCGGCAACAGCCACCGGCGCTGCCGCTGCCACTGGCGTTGGCGCTGCCGCTGGAGCAACATCCGGCTCACCTCACGGATCCCTTCGACATCGGCTGCGTGAGCAGCCACGCCAACCCGTCGATGCCGCTCGGCGGGGCGGCGCCACTGGTGCCGATGATCTGGTAGGTCTCACCGTCCGTGCTGGCCAGGAACCCGCTGTTCGGGTTGTAGAGCGCGGCGCCCCGGTACGCCGGCGAGCCGCCCGGGCGTTGCGCGTTCTGCGCGCCCCGGACGTTCGGGGTGCCCGGGTCGGTGGGTGGGGCGGTGCACCGGGCGTGCAGGTTCGCCGGTTGGTCCGGGCGCTCGTAGGGGCCGACGCCGTCGGCCGGGGCGCCGTTGGGCAGGAATTGCTTGGTGCCCTGGTAGCCCCGGACGCACACGTTGTAGGGGTCGCTGAGCACCGGTTTCTCCGGCAGCTGGAACGCGAAGTGCGCGCTGTACTTCGGCCGGCCCTGGGCGTCGTAGTGGCAGGTACTCGGGATCGGCTGCCCGGTCTTCGGGTCGTTCTCGTCGCAGTAGCGCACGGCGCCGCCGCCGCGTTCCAGACCCCAGGGCAGCACGACCAGGGTCTTGCGGATCTGTGGTTGGCGGGGGTAGGCGACGTCGGTGATGCTGAGCAGGTTGGTCAGCAGCGCCGGTAGGGCTTCCTCGTTGTCGCGCAGCAGGCCGGTGACCTGCTCGGCGGCCTGGATGCCGTTGTGGAAGGCGTCGGCGAAGGTCGGGTCCAGCTCGCGGAGCTGGTCGGTGAGTCCGGCGAGGTCGTGGCTGAAGTCACGGATCTGGCCGCCGTGTGCGGCCTGGGTGTCCAGCACGGTTTGGCTGGTGTTGATCAGCCCGATTAGGTCGTGCAGGTTGTTCAGGCTGGTCTGGGTGAATGCGTTGCTCTGGTCGAGTAGTCGTTGCAGGTCGGGGCCGGTGCCGCCGAATGCTTTGGACAGCTCGACGATGTTGGTGGCCAGGGCCTGTTTGGGAATCGACGCGGCCAGCGCGTTGAGGTTGCCCAGCAGGTCGCGCACCGGCAGCGGGAGGCGCGTGCGCTCGACCGGGATCACGCTCCCGTTGGTCAGCGCCGGGCCGCCGGCCGAGTGTGGCACCAGCTCCACGTACTGCTCGCCGAGGGCGGACTTGTCGGTGACCGTGGCGGTGAGGTCGGCCGGGATCGACACGCCGTGGTCGATCACCAGGGTGGCCACCACATCACCGGACGGGTCCACAGTGAGGTCAGCGATCGAGCCGACCGCGGTGCCCAGCAGGTCGACCTCGGCGCGCGGGAAGATGCCGCCGGCGTCGGCGAAGTGGGCGTACACCAGGTACGGCCGGTTGACCAGCCCGCCGGCCCCGGCGAACCGGAACAGCAGCAGCAGGACGGCGGCCAACGCGATGACCGCGAACGCGAGCAGTTGGATCTTGATGCCGCGGCGGATCATCGGCCACCCCCGAGCAGCAGCTGGTCCAGCGGCGTCGATGGCGGTGCCGGCGGTGTCATCCCACCCGGCAGGGGCAGCCGCAGCGGGCCGGGCAGCGCCGGCGTCCCGCCGAGTCGGTTGGATAGCGGTGCCTGCGCCTCCTGCTGGAGCAGGGTGTTGATGGTGTTCAGGTTGACGTTGACGGTCGCGAACAAGCCGGCGTAGTCGCCCTTGATCGCGTCCAGGGCGTTGGCCGGGAAGGGATAGGACAGCAGCTCCAGCGCGGGGGCGATCTGCCGGCCGTTCTTCGCCAGGTCGTCCAGGATCGGCCGCAGCGCCTCCAGGTCGGCGACCGTGTCGTCCTTGCTGGCGTCCAGCACGGGGACGGCGGAGTCGGACAGGTCGTGCAGGTGCCGCAACAGCGAGATGACCTCGTCCCGCTGGTCGTTGAGCACCCGCACGCCGTCCGGCACGGTGTCCAGCGCCCGCCCGAGTACGTCACGCTGGTCGGCCACCGTGGTGCTGAGCCGGTCCAGGGAGTCCAGCGCGTGGGTGATGTCGCCGCGGTGCTGGTCGAGCTGGCCGGTCAGCGTGGTGAGTTGGTCGAGCAGGTATCGGGTGTCGGTCTCGTGGCCGGCCAGCGCCTGGTTCAGTTCGGTGCTGATGGTCTGTACCCGGCCGAGACTGCCTCCGTTCAGCACCATCGACAGGGTGCCGAGCACCTGCTCGGTGCCCGGGTCGGCGCGGGTCGCGTCCGGCCCGATGATCGCGCCGGGGGCGAGCTGACCGCTCGGCTGGGCACCCGGCGGCGGGTCGAAGGCGACGAACCGCTCCCCGAGCAGGCTGGTCTCGGCCACGCTCGCGACGGCGTTCGCCGGCAGGTGCACCGAGTCTTGGATGGCGCAGGTGATGTGGGCGCGCAGGTCGGGTCCGACGGTGATGGAGGCGACGCTGCCGACGGTGACGTCGTTGGCCCGGCAGGTCTCCTTCGGCACCAGGTTGGTCGCGTCGTCGAACACCGCGGTCACCTGGTAGGTGCCCGAGCCGCCGACGGCGCCGGGCAGCGGCAGGCTGGTCACCCCGCGGTAGCCACAGCCGCCGAGCAGTACCAGCCCCAGCAGCGCCGGCCCGAGCAGCACCGGCCCGAGCAGCACCGGGCGCGCTCTCATCGCCCACCCCCGAGCAGTAGTTCGGGCAGGTTCGGGGGCGCCCCAGTGGATCCGAGTCCAGGCCCGAGCACCGGGTTGGCCAGCTGGGTGAGCACCTGGCCGAGGTCACCGCCGGCCAGCCGCAGCGCGCCGCAGGTTGCCGCGAGCGCCTGTTGCTGGGCGGCCGGGAGCTGCGTGCACAGCCCGCTGAGCAGGTAGCCGAGCTGGTTGGACAGGCCGGGGACCAGGCCACCGAAGCGGGCGACGGTCACCGTGGTTCGTCCCTCGGGTACGACCGTCCCGGGGTGGGCCAGGTCGTAGTTGACCGGCAGGACCAGGTCGTAGAGGTTGGACAGGCCCAGCGGCGCGGTGTCGAGCAGCTCGGCCAGGTCGCGCTGGTGGTCGGCGACCGTGCTGGTGATGTGGGCGAGGCCGCGGATGTTGTCGGTGAGGGCCGTGCGGTTGTCCCGGATGAAGTGGGCGATGTCGGCGAGCGCGTCGTTGAGGTTCTCGGTGGCGCCGCGCAGCTCGCCGCGCTGCCCATTCAGCTCGCCGGACACTTCTGCCAGGTTGTCGACCAGCTCCCGGACCTGGCCGTCGTCGGCAGCCAGGGTGGCGGTGAGCGAGCCCAGGTTGGTCACCGTCCCGGCGATGTCGCCGCGGGCCTCGGCGAGCGTGCTCACCGCGCCGGACAGCTGCGTGATCGTCTGGTGGACCGCGTCCCCGTTGCCGTCCAGATTCGCCGCGGACGCGGTGAGCAGCCGGGACAGCGCGCCGGTGGAGTTCGCTCCGTCCGGGCCGAGTGCCTTGGCGAGGTTGTTGATGCTGTTGTAGGCCTCGTCCAGCTCGACGGGCACCTCGGTGTGCGCGGTGTCCAGCGCGGCGCCGTCGGCGAGCGCGGGGCCCCCGGTGTAGGGCGGGGTGAGCTGGATGAACCGGTCACCGACGATGGAGGGCGGCACGATCACCGCGTGTGCCTCGGCCGGCAGCGAGCGCGCCCCGTCGTAGCTCATCTCCACATGCACCTGCGTGCCGCGCACGGTGACCGAGTCCACCGAGCCGACGGTCACCCCCAGCACCTTGACCTGTGCGCCCGGGTACAGGTTGACGGTGTTCGGGAAGTCGGCGGCCAGGTGCTTGGCGGCCGGCCCGGACACGAGGGCCAGCCCAGCGACGGCGAGCGCGGCGGCTGCCACCACGATGGCCACAGTGACCGGCCGGCGGGTCATCGGTGCCCTCCGGGCGCGGTGGAGGCGGCGGCCGCGTTGGCGGCCGGCCCAAGCGGCAGGCACGGTGCGGAGCTGCCGTTCACCGCCTGGTTGGCCTGGGACAGGATCGGGTTGAGCAGTGCGGCGAGCTGACCGCCACCGCCGCTGGAGCAGACCGCGAACGCGCGCGGCAGCGTGATGTCGGCGTCGAACCACGGCCCGGTACCGCCGACGTTGGTGAACAACCGGATATACGGCGGCAGCCGGGTAAGGATCTTGTCCAGGTTGTCGTCGTTGCGCCGCAGCACCTGGACCACCTCCTGGAGCTTGTCCAGCGCGGGGTGCAGCTGCGCGTCGTTGTCCCGCACCAGGCCGCTGAGCTGGGTGGACAGGTCCTTGGTACCGACCAGCAGGTCGTGGATCGAGTCCTTGCGCCGGTGCAGTACCTCGAGCACCTGGTTGCTGGCCATGATGAGCTGGGTGATCTGGGCGTCGCGGGAGGACACCACCCCGGTGACGCTGTGCGCCGTGCCGAAAAGCTGGCGTATCTGCTCGTCACGGGAGGCGATGGTGTGCGACAGCGCGGTCAGCCCGTCAAGCGTCTTGCGGACCTGGGGGGCGGTAGCACCCAGCGCATCGGACAGCGTGTCGAAAGCGGCCGCGAGGCGGGTGGTGTCGATCGCGTCGACGGTGCGCACCAGCCGCTGGGCGGTCGGCACGATCTGCACCGGCGTCGAGGTGCGCTCGAGCGAGATCTCGCTACCGGCCAGCAGCGACCCCGGGCCGTCCGGGGTCACGCTCAGATAGTGCTGACCGAGCAGGGTCTTGATCTCGATCGACGCACGGGTGGCGAGGCCGAGCCGCTGCCCCTTGATCCGGAAGCTGACCACCACGTGCGCACCGACCAGGTCGATGCCGGTCACCTGGCCGACCTTGATCCCGGCTACCCGCACCTCCTCGCCGTTCTGCAGCCCTGCGGTGTCGGTGAAGTCAGCCTTGTACTCCGGGCCGGCGCCGACCAGCGGCAACCGGTTGAGGTTGAACGCCAGCGCGAACGCCAGCGCGAGCACGGCAAATCCGACAAGCGCCGCCTTGACCGGGTCGGCGCTGGTGAACGGGCGCATCCTCATCGCGGGCCGCCCAAACCACACACGGTGTCGCGCTCATTGGCCTGGACCGAGACCGGGGTGTTGAGCTGGACCACCTCGCCGAACAGGGAGACCCGGGCGTCGAGCCCGCACAGGTAGAAGTTGAACCAGGACCCATAACTGGCCAGGCGGGTCGCGGTGTTCAACTTGGTGGGCAGCCGGTGCAGCTTGTCGTCCAGCACATCCCGGGTGTCGGCCAGCTGACCGGCGAGCGAGCGCAGCCCCCGCACGTCCGCCTTCAACGGCTCGCGGGCGTCGGAGACCAGATCATTGGTCTGGCCCAGCAGATCGGCGATGGCGGGCAGGCTGTCGTTGATGGTGCCCCGGTCGTCGGCCAGCCCGCGCATCAGGTCGCGGAACTCGTCGATGAGCCGGGTCAGGCCCTCGTCCCGCTGGTCCACCGTGGTCAGGATCGCGTTCAGGTTGTCCACCACGTGCCCGATCACCGCGTCCTTGCCGGCGACGGTGGAGGTCAGGCTCGCGGTGTGGCCGAGCAGCTCCCGCAGCGTGCCGCCCTCGCCCTGCAGGGTCTGGATGATCTCGTAGGACAGCTGGTTCACCTGCTGTGGGTCGAGTGCTTGGAACAGTGGCTGGAAGCCGTTGAACAGCACGGTCAGATTCAGCGCCGGGCTGGTCTGGGTGACTGGGAAGGTGCCGCCGACCGGCATCGTCGCGCCGCTGCCCGGCCGCTCCACGATCGCCAGGTAGCGGCGGCCGACCAGGTTCTCGTAGCGCAGCCGCAGCTGGGCGTCGGCGAACACCGGCAGCTCCCGGTCCACTGTGAAGTTCACCTTGGCGAGCCGGGTGTCGCCGCTGTCGACCACCTCGGTGCCGGTCACCGTGCCTACCGGTACCCCGGCCAGCCGCACGGTCTCGCCGCCCTCGACGGCGGTGGCGTCGGTGAACAGTGCCGAGTAGTCGTGCCTGGCCTGGAACGAGATGTTGCCGATCACCGTGCCGAGCAGCCCGATCATGGCAAAGGTGAGCACCGCGAACACCGCCACCTTGATCGCGGACGGGGGGAATCGCCTCATGGCACGGTCACCTTCCCGCCCATCACCAGCGGCAGCAGGAGCAGCCGCGCGGTCCCGGGTACCTGCGCCGGCGGCACCCCCAGCAGCTGCCCGCCGAGCGAGTCGGTCAGCGTCCACTGGCTCTCGTCGGGTGCGCCGGAGCCCGCGGGCGCGACCGGGCCCTGGGTGGCCAGCTCATAGGGCCCGACGTCGCGCAGCCCGCGCAGCTGCGTCGGAACCACCGCGCAGTGCGGCTCCCAGTTCGGGATGCCGGCCGGCAGCGTCTCGTTGTTGCCCGAGCTGCTCCGGTTCGCCGGCAGCTGCTCCGGATACCGGTACGGCGAGCGCTGCACCAGCAGGTCGATCGACGCCGTGAGGTACGGGCCCTGGCCGCCCAGCACGTGGTTCTCGGCCTTGTTGCCCAGTACCAGCGTGTCGAACAGACACGGCAGCTCCGAGGAGTAGCGCGCCACCAACTCCAGCACCGGCCGAGCGTGCCCGGTCAGCGTGATCACCGTGTCACCGCTGCGCTGCAGCAGGTCGGTGACCTCGTCCGAAGCGGTGATGCTCCGGCGAAGCACGTCCGCCAGGGACTGCTCGTGCGGCACCAGCAGGTCGGCGGAGATCGAGCTGGCGTTGTGCAGGGTGCGCAACAGGTCCGGCGCGGCGTCGGCGTAGACGTCGGAGGTGGCGGCGAGTGCGTTGATGTCGTGCACCAGGGTCGGCAGGTGCGGGTTGAGGCCGGTCAGATACGTGTCCAACATCGACACCGTGGTGCCCAGCTCGGCGCCCCGGCCCTGCAGCGCATCGGCCAGCGAGTTCAGCGCCAGCGACAACTGGGCCGGTTGCAGCGTCTCCAGTACGCCCTGCAGGTTGGTGTAGAGCTCGCCAATCTCCACGGACTTGGTGGACTGGCGGATCACATCACCCGCCGCGATCGGCCGGGCCGACGGGTGCGGCGGGGCGATCAGGTTGACTTGCTTCTCCCCGAACAGCGTCTTCGGCACGATCGAGGCGTCCACGTCGGCCGGCACGAGGTGCGTCTTCGCCGGGTCCAGCGACAGGTGCAGGGTCGCGAGGCGGCCGTCGGAGGTGATCGAGTCGACCTGCCCGACCACGACGCCCTTGAGCTTGACGTCCGAGCGGGGGTTGAGCTGCAGGCCAGCCTGCGCCGTCGTCAGCGTCACCGGCACCATCCGCTGCCAGGGGAACGCCCGCTGGTAGGCCACCACGCACAGCCCGACCAGCCCGACGAGTACCAGTAGGTAGACCAGCCCGATCACCGGCTTGGCCCGGGCGTGCGCTCGCTCCGCCACGCCCGCCCTTACCCGGCCAGCCGCACGGTGGTCGTGGATCCCCACAGCGCCAGGCTGAGCAGGAAGTCCGCGCCCACCGTCACCACGATGGCCAGCCGGACCGCCCGCCCGACCGCCACACCCACCCCGGCCGGACCGCCGGTGGCGTGGAAACCGTAGTAGCAGCAGATCAGCGAGATCATCACGGTGAAGATGATCACTTTGAGGAACGAGTAGAAGATGTCGATCGGCGGCAGGAACAGGTTGAAGTAGTGCTCGTAGGTGCCGGTGGTCAGACCGTAGAAGTAGACCGACACCGCCTGGGTGGCCAGGTAGCTGCCCAGTAGCGCGATCACGTACAGCGGCACCACGGCGACCAGGGACGCGATCAGCCGGGTGGTCACCAGGTAGGGCACCGAGGGGATCGCCATCACCTCCAGCGCGTCGATCTCCTCGCTGATCCGCATCGCGCCGAGCTGGGCGGTGAAACCGGCGCCGACCGTGGCGATCAGCGCATTGCCGGCGATCAGCGGCGCGACCTCGCGGGTGTTGAAGTAGGCCGAGAGGAACCCCACGTAGGAGGTGATGCCGATCTGGCGCAACCCCTGGAAACCCACCAGCCCGACCACGGCGCCCACCGACACGGTCTCGAAGATGATGATGCCGACGGTGCCGGCGACCAGAGCGACCGCGCCGCGCCACATGCTCACCTCGGCCAGCAGCCGCAGGATCTCCTTGCGGTAGCGGTGGACCGCGCGCGGGGCCCAGGCCGCCGCCCGGCCGTAGAACGAGACCTGGTCGCCCAGGTCGCTGAGCGCGTTGTAGGTGGCTCTGTACGAGCGTGAGGCCAGCTCGACTGCCCGTCTGGGCGCGGGAGGCTCCAGCATCACAGCCCCTTGGGCGGGACGATTTGGTAGTAGATCACCGAGAGCACCGTGTTGATCACGAACAACAGCACGAAGGCGACGATGACCGACTGGTTCACCCCGTCCCCGACGCCCTGCGGGCCGCCCTTGGCGTTCACCCCTCGGTGCGCGGCCACGATGCCGGCGACCAGGCCGAAGATGAGCGCCTTGATCTCGCCGATGTACAGGTCGGGCAGCTGCGCCAGCGCGGTGAACGCATTGAGATATGCCCCCGGCGAGCCGCCCTGCACCAGGACGTTGAACGCGTAACCCCCGACCACGCCGACCCCGGCCGCCACCCCGTTGAGCAGCACACCGACCAGGCCCATGGCGAGCACCCTGGGCACCACCAGTCGCTGGATCGGCGAGATGCCCAGCACCTCGAGCGCGTCCAGCTCCTCGCGGATCTTGCGCGCCCCCAGGTCGGCGGCGACCGCGCTGCCGGCGGCCCCGGCGATGATCGTCACGGTGGCCACCGGCGCGGCCTGCTGCACGATGCCCAGCACCGCGACCGCGCCGGTGAACGACTGCGCGCCGAGCTGGTTGAACAGCGAGCCGATCTGCAGCGACAACACCGCCCCGAACGGGACCGTGATCAGGATCGTCGGCAGCACCGAGACCCGGGCCACGAACCAGCACTGGTCGAAGAACTCCCGCCACTGGAACGGGCGGCGCCACACCAGCCGCAGCACCTCCGCGCCGAAGGCGAACAGCTCCCCCGCCGGCACCAGTGGCCGGGTGACCCAGCTGTGGGGTGCGGGCCGCGGTCGCGCCGTCGGGTTCCCCGCGACCGATCTTGTGATCGCTGTCACCTCCTTACCTGTGGCCGTGTTCACCCCAACGAGCCCCGCCGGCCCGAGTGACGAATTACCTATCTGACGTCCTGTTTCTTACCTCCACTATTTACATATCCGCAGTTCAGAGACCCGACACTGACAGTCAGTTCGTCCTGTTTCGTGCGTTATGGTTGGCCCGTGCAATCAGACCGAGCGCCCGCCGTACGGCAACCAGGCAGGCCGGCGCGGCGGACCCAGCAGCAACGCACCGCCCAGATGCGCCGACGGATCCTGGACGCCACCGTGGTCTGCCTGCAGGAGTACGGCTATGCCGGGACGACCATCGTGCGGGTGGTGGACGAAGCGGGCATCACCAAGGGCGCGCTGGCCCACCACTTCGCCTCCAAGTCCGAGATGGTGGCGACGGCGGTCGGTCATATCGCGGCTGCTCGAACGACGGAGCTCATTGCCAGGAGCCAGCAAGCACGGGGCACCGAGGATCCGATCGACGCCGGGCTGGAGTTGCTGTGGTCCGCCCACCAAGGCCCGATGTTCATCGCCGTGGCCGAGCTGTGGGTAGCGGCCAGGACCGACCCGGAGCTGCAGCGGCGGATTGCCTTCATGGAGCAGGCCACCAATGCGGTCGTCGTGGAGTTGGCCAAGGCGCTGTTCGGCTCGGCCGGCGCTGATCCCGAGGTGCGAAACCTGATCTACACCGCGATGGATGTAGTACGAGGGATCCTGATGACGAAGATCGCGATGCCGCGCTCGACCGACGGGCACGAGGCTCGCTGGCGCCGGGCCAAGGCGAACCTGCGGGTGCTGTTCGAACACACCCTTGCTCACCCAGCTCCGGTGTCCTGAGTCCCGTTCACCTGCTCGCGCCCGGTCAAACCCAGCACCAGCTCGGCCACCGCGACGGGATCGTCCAGTTGCGGGCAGTGACCGAAGGAGGGAAACACCCGCAGCTGACTGTGCGCGACCACGGCATGCAACCGCCGCGAACCCGCGAGCGGCACCAGCCGGTCCCGCCCGCCGTGCACGATCACCACCGGGCAACGCAGCCGGTCGGGCTCGACACAGTTGCGCATCTCGGCGCTGAACACCGCGCCGGCGCGCAGCAGCGCCGCGGCGCTGCGCGAGTCTGTTATCGGCGCCCCGAATCGCCGAACGACCACGGGGTCCGCCGATCGCCGGTCGCCGTAGAGCAGTCTGGGCAAGGCCTGCCGCATCCCGGCTGCTAGGAGCCGGCGCGGGAGGGGAACCCGAAACGGCGCCTGGGCCAGCCACCCATTTCGGTACATGGCCAGCCGGACCGGCACCGCGAAACCCAGACCCGCCGAGTTGATCGGCATCACCGCCCGGATCGGTAGGTCAGGACGCTGCGCGGCCCGCAACACGACCGCGCCGCCGAGGGAGTTCCCGACCGCGATCACCCCGGTTTCCTTTCGGGCGGCGATCAGCTCGGCCAGGAACGCGTCCAGCTGCGGAAGTTGAGCACCCGGCCGGCGGCGATCGGCGTGACCGAACCCGGGCAGGTCGACGGCGAGCGCGGCCTGACCCCGCGCGGCCAGCTCGGCAAGCACGCCGCGCCAGGTGTCCGCGCTGTCGGCGTATCCGTGGACGAATACCGCGCACGGGCCGCGCCCATCGACGAACAGCTCGCGGGTGGCGTATCCCGCGTACCGGGCGCGGCGTTCACCGATCACGGCCGCTCCCGTCAGGGAAGGTGGCGGTCCTCATCGAAACCGCCTGCGCGGATCGCGCGCGCCGAGGATGCGTAACACCTCAGGACGCTGGTGAGTCGCCGGTACGGGTACCACTGCGGCTCGGATCGGAACGAAATGCGGTTGGCGGTGGTGGCCGTGCAGCGGCAGAACTTCCGCACCCCGTAGGCGCCGCCGTTGCGGGCGCCGAGGCCGGACTGTTTCCAACCCGAGTGCGGCAGCGGCAAGGCGAGCAGGTTGGACATCACATCGTTGATGTTCACCGCCCCGACGTCCAGCTGGCGCGCCACGTGCTGCGCGCGCGCTGTGTTACGGGTCCATACGCTCGCGGACAGCCCGTACCGCGAGTCGTTGGCGAGCCGAACAGCCTCGTCCCCGTCCGCGACCTTCATGATCGGCATGGTGGGGCCGAAGGTCTCCTCGGTCATACAGGTCATCGAGTGATCGACATCCACCAGCACCGTCGGTTCGAAGAACGTCCCGTGTGGTGCACGGTTGCCCCCGGTCAGTGCCTTAGCACCGCGCTCGAGCGCATTGTGTACGTGTTGTTCGACGATGGCCAGCTGGCGGTCGCTGACCATGGCACCCACGTCGACCCCGCAGCTGGGGTCGGGCACGCCTTGGCGCAGGGCCGCGACCTTGTCCACGACGAGGGCCACGAACCGCTCGTAGACCGGGGCCTCGACGTACACCCGTTCCACCGACACACAGGCTTGGCCCGAGTTGAACATCGAACCCCACACCGCGCCCGCGGCGGCGCGCTCGAGGTCGGCGTCGTCGAGCACGATCATGGCATCCTTGCCGCCGAGTTCGAGGCCGCACGGAACCAGCCGCTTCGCCGCGCTCACCGCGATGTCCCGCCCGGTGCGGGTAGAGCCGGTGAACTGGATGAAGTCGACCATGCCCACCACGGCAGCCCCGGTGGCGGCCGAGCCGGTGACGCAGCGGAAGACGTCCGGGGCGCCGATCTCGACCCAGCCTGCCACGGCGGCGTTGGTCGCCAGCGGGGTGAACTCCGAGGGCTTGAGCACCACCGCAGCGCCGGCGATCAGTGCCGGCAGCGCGTCCATCATGGCCAGCGCCAGCGGAAAGTTCCACGGGGTGATCACTCCCACCAGGGGGTACGGCCGATAGGACACCCGCTGGCGCTTGTTCAGCGTGATCGCACTCTGCGCCCGAGGGCGCTGGTCGGCAAGGAAGCGAGGTGCCCGCGCGCGGTAGTAGTTCAGTACCTCGACGGCGTAGGAAGGCTCGAGCGCGGCCTCCGGCCATGCCTTGCCGGTTTCGGCCTGCAACAGTTCGGCGAGACGGTCCTGGTTGTCCAGCAGCCAGTCCCGGTATCTGCCCAGCCAGCGCACCCGGCCCGCGACGCCCAACGCCTCCCAGGCCGGCTGCTCGGCCCGCAGCCCGGCCACCACCGAGGCGACCTCCTCGACGCCGTACTCGGCGACGCTGTCCAGCGTCCGGCCGTCGGCGGGGCTTCGCACGGTGAGCGTCACGGCCGGTCCCCCGCCAGCCGCCGGTGATAGGCCTGCCGCGCGTCGGCGTGTGGCCGCGCGAAGGCCCGTTCCAGGCCCATTCGCCGCTCGACCCAGCGACGGGCCGGCCCGGGCAGCATGCGGAGCGCACGCAGCGCCACCGCGAGGGAGCGCGGGACGAACACCTGCACCGGCCCGCCGCCTGCCGCCGAGACGATGGCCCGCGCCACCTCGGCCGGCTCGACCGAGACGATCCGGGTCAGCCACCCGGGATAGTTCGCGCCGGCCGACAACTCGGTGTTCACCACGCCGGGCAGCACCACGCTGACCCGGGCGCCTCGGTCCCGCAGCTCGCGGTCGAGCGCCCGGCTGAAGGTGATGACAGCGCTCTTGGTGGCGCAGTAGGTGACGATTCCCGGTGCGTCCAACAGCCCCGCCAGCGATGCCACGTTGACCACGCGCCCGCTGCCACGCTTCACGAACCGGGCGATTGCCAGCTTGCAGCCGGTAATCACCCCCCGCAGGTTGATGTCGATCATGCGGTCGGTCATCGCGTCGAGCTCGTCGGCGAACATCCCGGTCGGCATGATCCCGGCGTTGTTGACCAGCACATCCAGCGGACCCAGCTCGGCCTCGGCCGCGTCCAGGAAGGCCGCGAACGAGGCGCGGTCGGCGACGTCGAGCGGCAACCCGACGATCCGGGCACCGGGGACGGTGGCGAGCTCGGCGGCGGTCTTCGCCACGAGCTCGCCGTCCAGATCCCCGATGGCCACCTTCGCCCCAGCGGCCAGGAACGCCTCCGCCGTGGCGCGGCCGATGCCGCGGCCGCCGCCGGTGATCGCGATCACCAGGTCGGCAACCGGCCTCGCGGTGCGTGTTCGTCTCATGGACCAACCTCGTTGTTGGAAGACTTCGTGCGGGCGCGGCGCTCAGTTCCAGGCGGGTAGCCGCTCGGCGAGGTCGTCGAGCTGCCAGGGTCCGTCGGTCTGGATGGTCTCCCGCGTGGTCCAGCCGTCCAGCAGCGAGATCGCGCCGCCCTGCACGGCGAACACCTTGCCGGTCAGCGGGCACTTCTCCTGAGCCAGGTACGCGACGATCGGCGCGATGTTGCCCGGGTCGAACCCGTCGAACTCGCCCTCCGGCACCGCCGAGGCGAAGATCGCGCCCATGCCGGGGGTGGCCAGGGTGAGCCGGGTGCGGGCCACCGGGGCGATGCAGTTCACCCGCACGCCGTAGCGCTCCAGCTCCTGCGCGGCGACCAGGGTCAAGGCCGCGATGCCGGCTTTGGCCGCGCCGTAGTTGGCCTGCCCCGAGTTCGCCATGAAGGTGCCCGACGCCGACGCCGTGTTGATCACCGAGGCGGCCCGCTGCTGGCCCGCCTTGGACTGCGCCTTCCAGTAGCCGGCCGCGTGGCGCAGGACCGCGAGGTGGCCCTTCAGGTGCACCCCGATCACCGAGTCCCACTGCTGTTCGGAGATGCCGGCGATGAACGCGTCGCGCAGGATCCCGGCGTTGTTCACCACGATGTCCAGGCCGCCGAACGCGGTGACCGCCTGCTCGACCAGGTTGGCCGCACCGGACCAGTCCGCGACGTTGTCGGTATTCGCCACCGCCCTGCCACCGGCCGCCGTGATCTCCTCGACGACCAGCTGGGCCGGCCCGGCGTCCTGCCCCTCGCCGGCGTTGCTGCCGCCGAGGTCGTTGACCACGACGCTGGCGCCCTCGCGGGCCAGCAACAACGCGTGCGCGCGCCCGATGCCGCGGCCCGCCCCCGTCACGAGAGCGACGCGATTGTCCAACGAGCCCATGTGTTCGTCCTTTCGAATCAACCGGAGAGGGAGGTCGGTCAGGTCAGCAGACCGGCGAGGTTGTCCAGCGAGGCCGCGACCTCCTTGTTGGCCGCGCGCTCGACCGCGGCGCCGATCGCGCCGACCATGATCTGGCTGATGAACTCGGCGTCGATCGAGGCGACCGAGGCATCTGGCACATCCGGCTCGACCGTGAGCACGAAGGTGATCTTCGCCCCGGCCAGTCCGGCCCCGACGATCTTCAATCGACTCGGCGCCTCAATCTCCTCGACCACCCAGTCGATCTTGTTCGCCATGCCCATGATGGTGGCCTGCTCGGTGGCCCGGGTACCGACAGCGAGCTGGGTCGGCGGCTCGCCGTACCACTTGTCGTGGATGGTCAGCCACTTCTCGTAGGTACTCATGTCGGACAGTTGGTTCCAGACCGCACGCTGGCTCGCCGCGATCTTCTTACTGGCCTTGGCCTGTGCCATGTCGATCTCTCCTCTTTGCCGGGTGTTGTTCGACCGCGGGGTTGCAGGGCCTAGCGCTCGGCGGGCCGGTACGCGGTGACGACGGCACTGCCGCCGAGGCCGATGTTGTGCTGCAGGGCGACCGCCGCGCCCGGCACCTGCCGTCGCTCGGCCAGCCCGCGCAGCTGCCAGGTCAGCTCGGCGCACTGCGCCAGACCGGTGGCGCCGAGGGGGTGCCCCTTCGAGATCAGGCCGCCGGAGGGGTTGACCACCCACCGACCGCCGTAGGTGGTCTCGGCGCTGTCGACGAGCTTGTGCCCTTCACCCTCGCCGCACAGCCCGAGGGCTTCGTAGGTGAGCAGCTCGTTGGGTGCGAAGCAGTCGTGCAGCTCGATGACGTCCACATCGTCCGGGCCGAGTCCGGCCTGGTCGTAGGCCTGATGCGCCGCCGTGCGGCTCATCTCCGCTCCGACGAGCGTGATCAGGCTCTGGCTGTCGAACGTGCCGGGCACGTCGGTCACCAGGGCCTGCCCGACGATCTCCACCGCCTGGCCGGCCAGGTCGTGCTGCTCGACGAACCGCTCACTGGCCAGCACCGCGGCACCCGATCCGTCGGAGGTGGGCGAGCACTGCAGCCGGGTCAGTTGCGCGGCCTCGTAGACCATCTTGGCGGCCTTGATGTCCTCCAGGGTGTACTCGTCCCGGAACTGGGCGTAGGGGTTGTCGACCGAGTGCCGGTGGTTCTTCTCCGCGATCTTGGCGAAGTGCTCCGGGGTCGAACCGAAACGCTCGTTGTGTTCCAGCCCGGCCGCGCCGAACATCCAGGGCGCCGGCGGGAAGGCGATCTCCCGCAGCTCAGCCATGGCGAGCAGGTGCCGCTGCATGGGTTGCTCGCGGTCGTTGTAGGTCGAGCCGAGCGAGCCCGGTTGCATCTTCTCGAACCCCAGCGCCAGCGTGCAGTCCGCCATTCCGCCACGGATTGCCTGGGCGGCGAGGAACAATGCGCTCGACCCGGTCGAGCAGTTGCTGTTGACGTTGAACACCGGGACCCCGGTGAGCCCCAACCCGTAGATCGCGCGGTGACCCGAGCAGGATTCGCCATAACAGAATCCCACGTAGGCCTGCTCGACCTCGTCGTAGCGGATACCCGCATCAGTCAGCGCATTGCTGCCCGACTCGTGTGCCATCGCCGGGTAGTCCCAGTCCGCCCGGCGACCCGGTTTCTCGAACTTGGTCATACCGACACCGACGACAAAAACCCTGTTGTTCACTGGACTTGCCCCTTCATCAGTGCTGGCTGGTCAGAACGGGCCGAACTCCGCGAGACCGTCCTTGATCACGGTCTTGCCCTCGTCGGTGACGGTCTCGAACGCGTAGGTCTCACGGGTATTCCGGCCGGGCGTCACGCCGGTCGGCCAGATGTTGGTGGTGATGGTGTGCCTGGGCTGGGCCGGCGCGCTGAACCGCACCGCCAGCCGCCTGAGTCGGCTGGGGTCGCCCGGCAGCACGTGGCCGATCACCGCGTGCGAGGTGAACGCCATGGTGCACAGGCCGTGCACGATGATCCCGGGCAGCCCCATGAGCCGCGCGAACTCGGCATCGAGGTGGATCGGCATCGGATCGCCGGACGCCTCGGCGTACCGGAAGGTCTGGTCCTCGTCGAACTTCTGCACCACCTGTGCGGCAGGCTCACGCGAGCGCACCCACTCGTCGAGGGAGTGCTCGGGGGGCGGCTGCCCATGCCCGCCGTCCAGCGTGCCGCCACGGAAGAAACCGACGAAATACTGTTCGTTGACCACGTCTCCCCGGTCACCGCGGCACTCGATCAGAGTGGTCACCGTGACACCGGAGGACTTTCCGTGGATTCCGACCACCTTCGCCCGGCTGATGAGCTTCTCACCCGGCTCGATGGGCCGATGGAATCGGAAGTCGTGCTCGCCGTGCAGAATCTTCATCATCAGCTCGTCCGGCACCACCGACATCGTCCGCTCGGCCATCAACTGGAACGGCGGGACCACCGCGAAAACTGGCGGCGCGTAAACGCCCTCGAGGTGCTGGCGAATCGGGTCGTTCGTGGCCTCCGCGTAGGCGACAATTCGCGCGCGATCGACCGTGAACTCGAGTTCGTCGCCCCACACATCCAGCTGTGCCAGGTCGAACCCCTCGTTCTCAGACATTGGCTCTCCTACGTCCTCGCACTCACGGCGACTGGGTTCAACCGTATGAATCAGCGGCCCGGTGAGCGATGACCGCGGCTCGCGGCATTCATGACCGCGGGAGTACCCCGACCGTCGCTGGTAGCTTCGCTCGCGCCAGGTCCCGCCGAGAGAGAAGACCCCGCCGAGAGAGAAGATGACGTCGAGCCCGACCGTGCCAATCCAGTTCGTCCATCGCGCGCTGCACACCGTGGCGCGCGCGGGTGTGGACGTCAACGAGCTGCTGCGCGGCACCGGGGTCTCCCCGGAGCTGGTGGTCAACAGGCGCGCCCGGGTCACCATCGAGCAAGTCACCATGCTCACCCAGCGGCTATGGCAGCTCACCGGCGACGAACTGTTCGGCGCCGGCAAGCAACCGGTTCCGCGAGGTACCTTTCGGCTGCTCTCGCTGGCGATGATTCACTCGCCCGACCTGCGCACCGTGCTGCGCCGTTTCGACGAGTTCACCGACGTACTGCCCGGGGTGCCCTCGCTCACCGTCACCGCCGGACCGGACAGCACCCGCCTGCAGATAGACATCAGTGGCCTCGACGACCCCGAGCACCTGGTCACCGACTTCGCGCTGGCGGTCAGCCACCGCTTCACCAGCTGGCTCATCGGGAAGCGGATCAAGCTGAGCGCGGTCGAGCTGCCCTATCCCGAACCGCCCGAGGCAGCCGACTACGACCGGGTGTTCGGCACCATGCCGACCTTCGACTCGGAGTGGGCGGCTCTGTTGTTCGACAGCGCACTGCTCGCCGCGCCCGTAGTCCGCAGTGAGAAAGACCTGCTCGCTTACCTCGACAACTCCCCTGGCGACCTGCTCAGCCGGCGCGACTACGGGAGCACCATGGCCGACCAGGTTCGCCGCATCCTGGAGTACGCGCTGAACGCCACGACAGTGCCGCCCTCCCGTGCCGCGTTGCCGCCGCCGTGGCCGGCGCCGGAGGAGGTGGCGGCGCGCCTGACGCTCAGCGTGCAGCACCTGCGGCGCAAGCTGCGCGAAGAGGGCACCTCGATGAGCCAGATCCGGGAAGAGATCCTGCGTGACGCGGCCATCGCCAGCCTGGCCCGTGGCCAGGAACCGGTCACCGAGCTGGCCGCGCGATTCGGGTTCTCCGAGCCCAGTGCGTTCCGGCGGGCCTTCCGCCGGTGGACCGGCAGCCCACCCGGCTCCTACCGGCTGGATCGGACCGCCGACCAGTGATCAGGCCACCGTGCCAGCGGCCACCAGCGCCTCGATCCGGCTCGGCGCCAGACCCCACTCCCCGAGCGTCTTGGCGACGGTACGTCCGCCCTCGTCCGCGCGGCGCGGCGCGGCGGCCGGTGTACGGCTGAACCTCGGGGCCGGTGCCGGCTGGACCAGGCCGTCGACCTCGACGAATGCCTGGCGGGCGACGTTGTGCGGATGCTCGTGGGCCTCCCACGGCGTCAGCACCGGGGACACGCAGGCGTCGGAGTCGGCGAAGGTCTCGGCCCACTCGTCACGGGTGCGCTCGGCGAACCTCTTCCCGATGACACCCTTCAGCTCGGCCCACCCCGAGGGGTCGAACTGGAACGGCAGCTCCGGCGAGTCGATCTCCAACGTGGCCAACAGCTCCGCATAGAACTGAGGTTCGACACAGCCCACCGCGACGAATTTGCCGTCTGCGGTCTGGTAGGTGTCGTAGAACGCCGCGGCCCCGTCCAGCGCGTTCGTGCCGCGCTCGCCCGGCCACATCCCGTTCGCGCGCATGCCGTGCAGGAACGCGGTGAGCAGCGCGGCGCCGTCCACCATCGCGGCATCGACCACCTGGCCCTGCCCGGACCGCTCCCGCTCGTACAGCGCGGAGATGATGCCCATCGCCAGCAGCATGCCGCCGCCGGCGAAGTCGCCGATGAGGTTCATCGGTGCGTGCGGGCGCTCGCCAGCGCGACCGATGGGTTCCAGGGCGCCGGCCACCGCGATGTAGTTGATGTCGTGGCCGGCGCGCGCCGCCAGCGGGCCGTCCTGGCCCCACCCGGTCATCCGGCCGTACACCAGCCGGGGGTTGCGGGCCAGCAGCTGCTCGGGCCCGATGCCGAGGCGCTCGGCGACGCCGGGGCGGAA
>Ga0137416_10000369_pt1 | contig 20868 bp, 16 predicted proteins | sample CZODoug3_1_1_16f_FD_108282 | JGI IMG/M metagenome (GOLD analysis project Ga0137416, IMG submission 108282) | Vadose zone soil fungal communities from Angelo Coast Range Reserve, California, USA - CZODoug3_1_1_16fungal (Illumina Assembly) | ecosystem: Environmental > Terrestrial > Soil > Vadose...
AACTCGACGAAAAGAAATATCCAAAGGGGCTCAAAGTCTCCGATGCGCAACTCGCCACTGTCAACATGTTTCCTCATGACTTTCATGGGGAATGGAACTACACCATAGCGCCGAAACGGAAGCACCCAAAAAAGTGACTAAGTTATTTCTTAACAGACCCTTAGGTGATTCCATCACGGCATCAACTCGAATAAGGTTTTCGGTACACACTGGTCCAAAGCGCTTTAAGCAGCGCAACGTCGGACGCATTCCACTCCATGGGAGATGGCTTACAGACCCGCCAGCCGAACGGGCCGCCCGATGATCTCGGGGGAACCGAAGCCGCGTTTTATTTCGTCGAAGACGGCGCGCTTACCATGTGCGAAGAGAACGGCAAGCCACTTGCCAAGCCGTATCCACTGACACTGTGCACGCCTCCACGTTAGCGAGATGTATGCTTAGCGCCTATCAAGTCCAGTGAATGGCCAAAGGCCCTGGAGGCCAGAAAGCGCCTGCGATGTGATCGGCAGCGCCCTCACCAGTTCGTCCAAAAGCTCTTCGTCTTTTTCTGTCCCGATCAGTTGAGCACGATAAGGTTGCCGGGAGGCGTCACTTCTAGCGTTTTCGGAGAAGTCGGTTGTGCCAGGACTATGGATTTATCCCATCAGACTGTCCGCCCCGCTGAATGGACGGCCTTGCGTCCTTCCATTCGTGCCCGCGCTCGTAGGCATGGGCAGCGCGTAGGACGTTCAATTCGTCGAAAGGGCGGCCTGCGATCTGTAACCCAATCGGCAGACCCCGACCGTCAAAGCCACATGGTAGCGAGATCGCCGGAAGGCCAGCCAAATTCCACGGATAGGTCAGCCTCCAGGAGGCCGCCAGCGTGCTCTCCTCGGTGCCGTCAATCTGGACGGTGTTTTCATCAATGGGCCACGCCGTGAGCGGGGTCGTTGGTCCGACGATGACGTCGACACTGGCGAAGATTCGCGCGAGTTCCTGCATCAGGACGCGGCGGAACTGCTCGGCCTTTAGGTAATCCGGCCCGGTCACGAGGCGCCCCATCTCGATCAGAATACGCACGTCATCGGTAAATGCTTCGATATGCCGATCAGCAATGTTGCGGGCGTGGTAGGCCGTAGACGAGGATAGTTCGATGGCGAAGATAGCGCCGAGCCCATACGCGAGTATGGGCATCTCGAACGGGATGACGACCGCCCCACTGTCGCGAAAGTAGGCTATCGCCTCCTCCACCGCGGCCAAAACACCGGTCTCGTTTCGCTCGAAGAAATGATTGCGGCAGACACCGATGCGCAACCCGTTGATCGGCTGATTGAGAGCGGTGGCGAAATCCGGCACCTCGACCGGCACCGTCCCCGGATCGCCTCTGTCATGTCCAGCAATCGCATTGAGCACATGGGCGCTGTCGGCGACTGTCAGCGACAAAGGTCCGGCATGATCCAACGACCAACTGTGCGGCACGACGCCTGCGCCGCTGACGCGTCCAAAGGTCGGCTTCAATCCGACGGTACCACAAAGGCTCGCGGGGATGCGGATGGAGCCCCCGGTGTCCGAGCCGAGCGCGATCGGTACGATGCCGGCAGCGACCGCCGCACCGGATCCTCCGCTCGAGCCGCCGGGAACACGGGCGATATCCCACGGATTGCGCGTGGGCGGCGTGGTGTTACCCCAGGCGAACTCGTGCATGCGTGTCTTGCCGATGATCACCGCCCCGGCCGCGCTTAAGCGCGCGACCACGCTGGAATCGCGCGGCTCAAAAGCGATGCCAGGTGCGGAAGTGCCCGCTCTCGTCGGCATGTCGCTCGTCAGGTAATTGTCCTTAACAGCGACCGGCACGCCGTGCAGAGGTCCACGCCAGCCGCCTGCGCTGATTTCCACATCGGCGCACCGAGCGTGCTCATGCGCGTCCGATGCGAGGCATACGAAGCTTTGCAAAGTGCCATCAACGGCGGCGATCCGCTCAAGCGCGCTGGACACAAGATCAACGCTGGACGTTCGGCCTTGGCGCAGCATCGCGGCGAGCATATCTACAGGCTGCCCGATAAGATCGCTGGTCATCGCGTTTCCTTCGGCTCTTCCGCCATGCCCGGGACGGGCGAGAACACGACGGCAGGGTAAACATCACCGAGATCCAGACTGCGCAGCTTGGCGATTTCGACAGCGATCGGCCGGAAAGCGGCTAGCACGACACTGCGTCGCTCGGTGTCGAGATCAAGGCCGATCGCCTCGAAGAGTTCATCGGTCTCATCGGTTGCATTCTGCATGTTCGTTCCACCGTTCGTCATTGCCCGCAGCGTCATTCGGCGAAGCCGTTAGATTCGGAGATGAGCATGCACGCTCGCCGCCGTCTCCGGCCCCGTCACCCGACCGGCGGCCGCGATTTCGCCGATCTTGAGTATCGCGTATCGATCTGCCACGCTCAGCGCGAAGGTAACATTTTGTTCCACCAGCAGGATCGACACCCCTGTGCGCTGGCGCTCGCGCCGAAGAATGTCAGCCAGACGATCAATCACCGACGGCTGAAGACCCTCCGAAATCTCGTCGATGAGAATGAGGTGCGGCTCGACGAGAAGGGCGCGCGAAATGATCAGCATTTTTTGCTCGCCGCCGCTCAGCGTGCCGGCCTTTTGGTCAAGTCTTTGGCGGATGATCGGAAAATATTCGGATATCCGCTCGATGCCGGCCTGGAGCCGACGGCCGGCCGGCTGGACGAGACGCAAATTCTCCTCGACCGTCAGTTCTTGAAAAAGAGCCCCCTCCTGGGGCGAATAGGCAAGGGACAGCCGGGCGACCTTGTAAGGTTCCCGACCTGTCACATCCTGGCCGAGCAGATGAATCGCGCCGGACCGTGCGCGCAGGAAGCCAAGCGCCGTCTTCAAAAGCGTGCTCTTGCCCATTCCGTTCTTGCCTAGCAGGGCGAAGATCTCGCCCTCGGCGATCGTGAGCGATACATCGCGCAGGATGATTGCTTCGCCATATCCGCTGCTGACCCCACGGATCTCAAGGACATGGCTCATAGTCGCGTCTCCCCGGTTTCGGGCTTGACATGACCGGCGTAGATGCTTCGGACGATCTCAGATTCCACGACTTCCTGAACCGACCCGTCCAGCAAAACCTTGCCTTGATGCAGGACAAGGATGCGCGTGGATATCTCGCGGACAAATTCAAGGTCATGCTCGATGAGCAGAACGCACAGGGCTTCGCGACGTGTCAGATCGACCAGGATCGAGCCGATTAGCGTGCGCTCCTGCTTGGTCAGCCCGGCAGTCGGTTCGTCGAGGAAAAGAACCCGGGGCTCCAGTGCCAGCACCATCGCAAGCTCAAGCGCCCGCTTCTGACCATGAGAAAGATGCCGCGCTTCCGTCGTCAGTTGTGTATCGAGCGCCGTCGCCACAACGACGCGCATTGCAGCAGGCGGCAGCACAAGACGCTGATCGCGCCTCCAGAAGGCGGGGCGTTGAAGGCGGAAACGCGCCAGCCGCAGGCACTCGGCGACCGTCAGCGTATCGAACAAGCTGGTTGTCTGAAAACTGCGGCCGACGCCAAGCGCAGTGACGCTGTATGGCGGCAGCCGCCCGATGTCGGCCCCGTAAAAGAAGACCGTTCCAGCCGAACGCTCCGTTCCACTCGAGAGACAGCGCATCAATGTGGTCTTGCCTGCGCCATTCGGGCCAACGATGCTGAGGATCTCACTTCCACTCGCGGTGAAATCGACGCCGTCGAGGATGGTCGAGCTGCCATATCTCTTACCCAGCGACTTGACCGACACCGCCGGTTGGCCGGCGCCTTCTCCCACCGTGCTCGGGGGCTCGGCCAGCGAAAGCGCAACAGACCCGCTCTGCACAATCTTTGGCGCATGACGAAAGCATCCGGACAGCCATCGCCCTGCCCGGGTTATCACCGGCAGGAAGCCCTCAGGCAAAGCGACGATCACGACGACGAAGATGATGCCGACGATCAGCTTCCAGACATACGGCAGATTGCCGGAAAGGTAAGCGCTGATGAAGTCGATGGCGACCGTGCCGAGTACCGGACCGATCAGCGTGCCCCGCCCCCCGAGGGCCACCCAGATGACGAGCTCGGTGCCAAAAACGAAACTCGCGATTTCGGGGGCGACTACCACCGTGTAACTCGCGTAGCCGTACCCGGCGAGGGCGGCGATCACGGCCGCGACCACCATGAGCAGGATCTTCAGTCGCGGCGCATTGATGCCGAGATAGGTGCAACGGCTTTCGTTCTCGCGCAGGGCTACGAGCACGCGGCCAAAATCGCTGTTAACGAGAAACCACCCTCCGACTGTCAGAACTACGAGAGCCGATCCCGTGATCCAGAACCAAGCCTCGACCGAAAGATCGAAGGCTTCGAATCCGACGAGACCGCTCGATGACCCGGTGAAGGTTCCGCCCGTATAGAGCAGCTGCACCACGATGATCGGTAGCGCCAGCGTTACAATCGCAACGTAAAGCGAAGACGCGCCGTGCCAGAAGGAAATCCAGCCAACGATCGCGGCGACCGCGGCGGAGACTGCAACGCCCGCGACGAGCGCAAGCAGGGCCATCTCGGTCGAGAAGCCGAAATGCGTGAAGGTTAGTGCCGCCGCATAGGCGCCGATACCGAAGAAAGCGGATTGCCCGAACGTCAAAATCCCCGTGTAACCCCAGAGAATATCTACGGTCAGGGCGGTGGCGGCATAAAGGAACGAACGCACCAGGATGTTGACCGTGTAGGTGTCAAACAAGAATGGGCCCGCGCCGATGATGGCAAGCGAGACGCACGCTAACCCGAGCACCCAGAAAACGCGATTTCGCGCGAAGCGAGACCCGGTTGCAGTGACCGACATCTCAGCCACGGGAGAAACCCTCCGGCCTAAGGCGAAGAATCAAAGCAGCCAGGACGACAATGGTGAGGCCGCCGATTACCGGGCTGACGAAGGTCGACACCAGGACTTGCGCGCCGCCGAGCACGACGGCCGCCGTGGCGAGGCTGGCGAGCGACACCGACGAGACGAGGACGAGCATGAACGCGTTTACGAGCCAGGGAATGCCAAGATTGGGATCGACGCTCGACAACGGCGTGATGAGCGCTCCGGCAAGGCTTGCCAGCGCGGAGCCGAAGCAGAATGTGATGAAGCGGACCCGATCGCTGTTGATCCCGAGCGCCATGGCCAGCGGCTCGTTCATGATCACCGCCCGCGCCTCGAGGCCCAGCCTGGTGGCGTTAAGGAGCGCTCCGATTCCACCCGCCACGACCACCGCTGCGAGAACGAGAAATAGCCGGTATTGCGAATACGTTTCGCCGAACATGGTGATAGCGCCCGCGATCGGCGTCTGAACGAACTGGATCTCGCGGCCGAAGCCGATTGTGATCAGCTGACCGATGACGATGCTAAGGCCCCAAGTAGCGAGGATGGCATCAAGGGGGCGGTTGTATATTGGTCGAACCACCAGCCGTTCGATGACGGCGCCGATAATCGCCCCGAAAAAGAAGGCCACGGGATAGGCGAACCAAGGATTGAGGCCCAGCCAGGTCACAACGAGGGCTGAATAGGCCCCGATGACCAGAAAGGCGCCGTGGGCGAAGTTGACGATCTTTAGAACGCCGAGCACCACGAGGAGACCTGCCGCGACCGAAAATAGAATCGACGCCGTCGTCGCTATGTCGAGGACGAGAGAAAACATTGCAGGTCAACGCCTAGCTGAAATGGACGAAGCTGTTGGAGTCGACGCGGCGAGAACAAGACAGCGCTCGCCGCTCTTTTGTGGGGGCCGCCGCAAGCTGTTACGGCGCGCTAAACTCCTGCCTTATTTTACTTCAGCTTGGGGCACTGCTCGCCCGGGCTGACGCTCTCAAACTTCTTGAGAACCTTCACGCTGCCGTCGGCCTGAACCTGGCCGAGATGCATGTTGAGCGCCGCGTGGTGCTGCTGGTTCATTTGAATTACTCCCCGCGGGCCCTCGAAGCTCACTTGCGGGAGAGCCTTCAAGACGGCATCTGCCTCGACACTACCCGCCTTCTCGACGGCCGCCTTGTAGAGATAAACGCCATCATATTGGGGGGCTGCGAGATCGTTCGGCGCCTTCATGTCATTGCCGAACATCTTCTGAAGGCCGGAGATGAATGCCTTGTTTTGCGGGTTGTCCAAGGTCGACAGGTAGGATTGGGCAATATAGATGCCCGCGGCATCGGGGCCGATCGCCTTCGCAGTGCCCTCGTCAACGGCGAAATTGCCGAAGAGCACCTCGATGCCTGAAGCCCGCAACTGTTTGGTTAGCGTCACGTTCGGCGCGCCTCCGGCGGTCGCGCTGATCATCGCATTGGCATTCGAGGCTCGCAGCTTGCTGAGAACGGGCGTCCAGTCAGACGCATCCATCGGCAGATATTCCTCCCCGACGACTTTGCCGCCATGGCTCTCGATGTATTTGCGGGTGAACGCGAGCGTCCCACGTCCAAAAACATAGTCGCTGCCTACCAGGAAGAATGTCTTTGCGCCCTTCTCACCGGCGAGATAGTCGAGAACCGGCGCCTGTTGCTGGCTCGGGACCCAGCTGTCTACGAACAGATAGGGGCTGCACGACCCTCCTTCATAGTAAGATGTGTAGATGAACGGCTTCTTGCCGCGAGCGATGACGGGCAGGCCTCCATTGCGGGCGGCGCTGGTCTCCATTGTGATGATGACGTCGACGTTCTGCTGGAATATGAGGGAATTGAAAGCCTTTCCCGCGCCGTCTGCGCCGCTGCCGTCATCCGCGACGACGATCTCGACGTGCTTGCCGAGGATTCCACCGTTCGCGTTGATTTCGGCAGCCGCGAGTTGCGCCGCCTGCACCACCGAAGGGGCGACGACGCTGTTGGCGCCGCTCAGCCCTGTCGGCACACCGATTTTCACGACATCAGCAGCCTGCGCCTGCGGGCCGATACCGATGAGGAGCCCGAAGCACAGCATGCCCACAAATATCTTTCGGCTGGTGTCGCTCTGTCTCGAACCTGTCTGCGTAACGAACATTCCTTGTCTCCTTGCGTAGCCGTTCTGGTGCGTTGTCTCGTGTGCAACCGCTTGTCCGGCTTACGTTCGGACAAGCGTTTCCTTGAGCGCGTCTCGGTTGAGCCGGACGCCGAACCCTGAAGCTGATGGGACCCGAAGCTGTCCGCCATTCGGCGTCGGAGGGTCGATAAAAAGGACCCGCTCGACCTGCTCGGTGCAGACATTCCATTCCGCCAGCGTGCCGTTGCGAAAGCCGGCCACGTGGTGAAGACAGTAAATTCCCCCGCCTCCTGCATCTGAAAGCGGCCGGTTGTAGATTTGAGAAAGATGCGCGACACGCATCGTCTCGGTCATGCCGCCGTTATACATGCTGTTGGGCATGAATATATCGAGCGCATCATGCTCAATGAATTCGCGGAAGCGTCGGCCATCGCCATCCATCTGGCCTGCGGCGACAGGGATACTTGTCCGCGAGCGCATTGCGGCGAGATCGCGCGGATCGTTATTGAGTAGCGGATCCTCGAACCAGGCGATGTCCTGGTCTTCGAGCAGGCCACAGAGCTGTGTTGCTTGATGCCCTGAAAGACTTTCGTTGGCGTCGATGGCGATCGCGACGTCGTCGCCTAGCCCGTCCCGCATGGCCCGGACGCGCGCGACGTCGACGCGGAGCCCCTCCTTGCTACCAACGAGCATCTTGAATCGACTGTGCCCCTGGGCAACGAGGGCCCTGCCGAACTCCACGAGGGCGTCAGCCTCATAGGTGAAATATCCGAACGTGACGTAGACGTCTGCTCGGTCGCGGAAGCCGCCGAGAAGTTCGGCGACCGTGCGGTGGCCGGAAAGCCCGATGAGGTCCCACAGAGCTAGATCGACGCAGGACAGCGCCATCCGATTGACGCCGTTCGTGACCCCGCGTTCGGAAAGAATGGCGGAAAGCCGGGCGTGGATGGCCTCCAGGTCGCGCGGGTCCATGTCCTTCAGCGCGGGGGCGATATAGTGCCGGACGGCCTCCGCTACAGCATGGCAGAGGAACCGTGCCGTCATTCCGACACCGACATAGCCGTTGTCGGTCTCGATTTCGCAAATCACGCGCGTCTCGGCCGGCCCGGGCCGATTGATGATCGGCAGCACGGTCTCGAACCGGTGAACGCTGACGCGTACGTCTTTAATCTTCAAGATTCAGCCCTCGCCATCGTCCGCCGCGCCTAAATTTGAATTCAAAACCGAAATTCGTTATCCAAAATGGCGTGCCGTCACCGGACGGATATTCCGTGTAATCCGCAAGAATAAAGATGTAAAGGAGAAGAATATCAGATATTTGCACAATCGATAGTCAGCATATGGCTACGTTGTAAGCACTTATACTCAGTTACATTATCCGTGGTTGTCGGAGACGAGCTAGGAGATTATGAATTCAATATCTGGCTAAAAAAGAGGTCTCCCGTGTTAGATTCCACAGTTCGACCGCGTCAAAGTTTTCACATGGAGCTTGTGCCGCTTTTGCGCGATATGATTCTTGCGTGCGAACTGCAACCGGGCGAAAAGCTCTCGGAGCCCAAGCTGTGCAAACATTTCGGCGTCTCCCGGACGCCCCTTCGCGAGGCGCTGAAGGTGCTCGCGGCCGAAGGTCTGGTTGTTCTTCAGCCCAATCGTGGCGCCAGCATCGCCTGCATCACGCCGGCGGAGGTTGACGAGCTATTCCCGATAATGGGTGCGCTTGAAGCACTCGCCGGCGAGTGCGCCTGCAACCGCATGACCGACGGTGACATGCTGAAAATTCGAGCATTGCACGGGTCGATGGTGCACCATTATCGGTCCGGCGACCCTGCCACGGCGTCAAAACTCGGTCGGATGGTTCATGAATCCATAGTCGAGTTAGCAGCCAACCGGGAACTGACCCGCTTCTACAATTCACTGATAGTTCGAATTCATTCAGCGCGCTTCAAGGCGCATTTTGACTCGAAGAGTTGGGAGCAGTCGGTGCAAGATCATGAGCTTATCGTAGAGGCGCTCGAAGAGCGAAATGGTCCGCGCCTGGGAGCGATACTCAAGGATCACCTCAGCCATTTGGCGCAGATGGTCCATGATTCGTTGCAAGCGAGCATCCCCTCCCCGCCAAAGGTCGGCCGTCCTCGCAAAAAGGATCTAAAGAATCTGAAGTGACACCTCGATACCCGATATGTAATTGGCACCTCGATCCTGAAACCACCGCCCGCGCGCGACACACCGGGCTTCGCCGCGTCCCTCGAACAACCTCGTCCATTGGTTGGGCGGGACGGACAACCTCTCGCCACGACTGAACGGCTATTTTGCGATGACAGACAGTACCAATGCTACCGCATGACCTGAGCGACCCACGCGCCACGTTGGAAGATTTCGCCTCACCAATATCTGCCGATTTTCGTGGGATTACGGCCCTCGCAGGGTTTCTCTGCGCTGTCGCGGCCAATTCGACTGCATCGGCGATCCCATTAAATGAAAGATTTCGTGGCCGCTATTTAATGGGCCTCATCCTGGCTAGTTGACCCTGACCAGTCATGGAAAGGGTTTCCTATCGCGCTCCATCAGCGCCGAGAAGCCGGCGACGTCAGCCGCTAGAATTGCCGCCAAACGCCGAACTCAGTGGACTTCGTGCACGCTGGCTGAGCGTGTTTCAAAAGCCCGCTCCTGCTCATCTGACGCGGCACCTGTTGTTTGCGGTCATCGCCTATCGGCTCCAGGCCGACCGCTTCGGCGATCTCGATCACGCAACGAGACAAGTGCTGGACCGAACGGTTGCGAAGGAAACTGGACCGGCAATGTCCGCCCGCCTGGCCAGCTTTGACAAGAAACGGACCGAGCTTACTCCTGGCACGGTTCTGGTCCGAGAGTGGGACCGACGGTCCCAGCGGGTAATGGTGATGGCTGACGGTTTTGCCTGGAACGGCCAGACCTACGACAGCCTCTCCAAGGTCGCCTTTGCAATCACCGGCACCAAATGGAACGGCCCCCGCTTCTTTGGCCTCCGGGATAACGGTGATCGATCGACGGTGGGGGCTCAGTCATGAAGGCGCCTTCAGTCAAAACGGTCCGCTGTGCGATCTATACGAGGGTCTCTACCGAGCACGGCCTGGACCAGGAGTTCAACTCGCTGGACGCGCAATATGAGGCCGCCTCCGCCTATATCAAAAGCCAGGCCCATGCCGGCTGGACCCTGATCCGATCCCGCTATGATGATGGCGGATACTCCGGCGGGTCCACCGACCGCCCGGACCTACAGCGATTGCTGGAGGACATCCGCGCCCGCAAGATTGACGTCATTGTCGTTTACAAGGTCGACCGCTTGACGAGGTCGCTGGCAGATTTTGCCAAGCTGGTCGAGCTGTTCGATGCCCACGGTGTCTCATTCGTCTCGGTGACCCAGCAGTTCAACACCACGACCTCGATGGGTCGGCTGACCCTCAACGTGCTCTTGTCCTTTGCCCAGTTCGAGCGAGAGGTCACCTCCGAGCGGATCCGCGACAAGATCGCTGCATCGAAGCGGAAGGGGCTGTGGGTCGGGGGCAATCTGCCCCTGGGCTATGAGATGAAGGGCGGCAAGATCGCCATCGTCGAAGAAGAAGCAGAGCTGGTCAGATCAATCTACCGGAGATATCTGGAACTTGGCAGCGTCAACGAACTGTTACGGGACCTCAAAGAGCGCAACATCCGAACCAAAAGCAGACTGCTTTCCACCGGTGTCACCCGCGGCGGCATCCCGTTCGGCCGTGGTGCGCTGTACTACGTGCTGAGCAATCACTTCTATATCGGTGAGGTCAAATACAAGAATGAGATCCTGCCGGGCGAGCAACCTCCGATCATGGATCGCACCCTCTTTGAGGCAGTCCGGCAGAAATCCCTCGCCCAATGGTCCCACCGCACCACCGTACGCAACAAGTCTGATCACCTACTGACAGGGCTGCTGTTTGATGATGCCGGGCATCGTATGATTCCGACCCACGCCACAAAAGCCGGCGTTCGCTATCGATACTACGCGTCAACGCCTGTGCTACGTGGAGAAGCCAGGACCGCGTCAGCCGGATCGGTCTCCCGCATTCCCGCCGCTGATGTTGAAGACACCGTCGTAAAATCCCTGAAACAATATCTTGCCGCCAGCCAACGCAAGGCGACAACGAGCGCTGAGAATTGGGGGGATCGTGAAACCGTCGCGGAGCTGGTTACCGGAATTGTCGTACACAGGGATAGGCTGATCATCACGCTCAAGTCGGAGAACGCAGACGAAGAATCCGACTTCTCAGATGCCCGGTCACTCACGATTCCCTGGCAGAAACCGCCCTCCAGACGGTCCCGCCAGATCCTGCTCCCGCATAATGCATTGCGAAGTGACGTCCGTCCGGAGCAGTCCGAGCGCCGGGCGCGCCTAGTCAGCACGATCGCCCGGGGTCGTCAGTGGCTCGATGATGTAGTCTCCGGTCGGGTCGGCACGGTCGCAGAGCTTTGCGTGCGCGAGAAATGTAGCGTTCGGCAGGTCAACATGACCATCTCGCTGGCTTTCCTCGCGCCCAATCTCGTTAAAGCTGCCGTAGAAGGCCGCCTGCAAAGCTGCCGTAGAAGGCCGCCTGCCCCGCGGTGTCGGGGTTGAGCGGCTCCGTGATCCACCGACCGAGTGGAGCCGGCAATTTGAGACGCTCGGGCTTAATCCGGAATAGCCTAAACGCCCGCCATAAACTCCTGATTTGCTTCGATGAGACGGCTTTCGCTAGCTCTCACCACAGGAACGGCTCGAACGCAGGCTTGCCCGCGGCACCGTTGCAAACCGCATGCTCGCGGACCCGACCATCGCGCGGCTCATGCAAACGATCGCGGACTGCAAGGCACAGGAGAAGCAGGCACGGGCGATGCTGACCCACCTACCTCGCGATCGGTAGGATCGTCGTCCGCCTACGGCTTGAGGACGAGGAACCGCAACCCAAGGGCCGGGAGCCCGATCACCATCACGGAGACGATCGACCGCTAGAGGATTGATGAGCGCCTAGGTCCCACTTCCGTTTGCCAGGCTCCTAAATTTCACGACAGCGTGGGGATGGCCGTCCCCTCCAATGCGCCCGCCGCCGTTCACAGTCTCAAGGCTCAGATTGAGCGACTGACCGTCGAGGGCATACAGATTTCCGTCCTGATCAAGGGTAGCGATCTTCTGCTTCGTCGCAGTGCTGAACACGTCACCGTTCTCGATCCAACCGATGTGATCCGCACCTGCCCAAATATGACCGCTCCAAATCGGGTGAGCGTTTCGGCGGCGTAGCTCCTCGGCATTGCGGGCCGGCTGACTGTAGACTTGTCGTGGACACGTCATCGGACTCAAGCTCTATCGCACGCCGACTCAGCTGGCCTCGCAGGCATACTACCGCGAGTTGCGTCAAGTGCCTAGTGGAAGGCCCATCTCGCGACCGGCAAGACCGTCGTGACCATTACCGGCAACGAGCATCTTGTGCGGCGTCTTCTTGTTGCTGAACCCAACCCCAAAATGTTTCATGGGCATCTTCAACCGCTTGGGCTAGATATTCCATTTCACTGCGCAAATCGGTAAACTTCCGGACAGACGAGAGGGTATCGGACGCTTTGGCAATTGCCTTGGCCCGCAAGCGCCATTTCCCGAACGGCGGTGACGTGTATCGCGGCTTCCATTTCGGCATCAGCTTTGCCGCGAGTTCATTCATTACGGGGTGACCGAACGGCATATGTTGGAATTGGTCTTCCTTGCCTTGCTTACGGATGCGCTCGCGCGCTAACTTCTGAAAATCGGCCGCGTGCTGTAGACGTCGGAAGGTTTCGCTCGCAGTGCTGTTTCCGTCGAGACCCAGTTTGATCCTGTCGAAGTTGGCTTCCACTCGTTCGACAAACTCCTCGCTGTGAGCGGATAGCGCCCTCTCCAAGGCCGGTGCATCTTCTGGAATACGGCTAACAAGCAGCTTTGAGACTCGCTCCACGTCGTAGCCGGGGAAGCTTAGTCCGGCAGCTGCGTCAGGAAAATACGGATGGAGTGTATCGGCGATCACGAGTTCATTGGGTCCGCCCCAGCCCATGCTCTTGTTATCGAGCCGAACCAACAAGGCGCAAGTCAACTGGAAATACGCTACCGCAAGCGGCCTGATGATATCATCGTAACTTAGCCCCACATGATACAGGGTATTCCGATGCGCGTGCAGCTCGGCGATAAAATACCGCTCGCCATCCGAAATAGCAGCCATCTTTTTTAAGAACTTGATCTTCTCACCGAAATAATGGCCGAGGATGGACCTGCGATTTGCTACCGAGAGGCTCGGCGTGCCCTTCCTCCGGTCCGCTCGAACAAGATCCTCACACCGCCGCTGGATAATGAGCTCGGCGGCGTTGTCGATAAGGATGAGAGCCATCCGCGAGTTCAGCGGATGATCCAGTGCTAGCTCCGTTGCAGCTCGATCAAGCTGTTCGACTATCAATACCGCAAAACGCATCGCTATCCCCCAACCTCGATGATGGCGATACCTTCCTTGCGCAGGATCTCAGCGAGCCAATCGGCCTCAGGCTCAATGCTGAGTACGGCGATGGTCAAGCGTGATCCCGGGAACAAGCGGCCGTAGCGCTTGAGCTGCCCGGCAGCTTCACCCAGTGCCGCACTTGTGCCGCGCAGTTTGCATTCGATTAGTTCGTCGGCCGTGATATCGAAAATGTCGATAATACCCCCGGCGCATCGCCGTTGACGCCTGACCTGATGGCCCATCGAGATACGCGCGTGCGCCAAAGGCACTTCGACCTTGCGAGTTTCATCCCCCGGCTCGCGTAGTCGGCGAAGCGATTTGACGCCATCTACTAGCGCCTGTTCGAGCCCTGACTTGAGATCGAGGGCTGGCTTTAGGAGATTGTCGTCGCCCTCGCTCCTGGCAACGGCGATATGCCTATCGACGAGAGCTATCGCTTGCTCGACCATGACGTCTGTGGCGTGCCCACTGCGCGCGAATTGCAAGATCATCACGACGAGGCGAGTTTCATCTATGACGTCGTTCAATTGCTTGATTTTGCCTACAAACTCCCTGTCGCTCAAAACAGCCCTCTGACTTTCGGGTCGCTAGAAGAGATCGATATGAGCAATTAGCACTGGCCTGCGATCGAGCACAGGGCGATTTGCGCAATCGAACGTCCCACATACCCGCAAGGATATGTGGCGACCCACGATCGCACGACCTGACACCTCTGGAAGTCGCAGCTATGGGCGCACTGATATCCCTCGCCCGCGTCGCCAATGCGTCGCAGCACTACGAGAAGACTTTTAAAGCTGGCAAGGAGAGCATCGAGTTGGAGAGTATTCTGCACGGCGAGTTCAAGGCAGAGTGGCGGGCTGTGAAGCACGCTCGCAAGGCTGGCCACCGCGACGCGAAAGCGCCGGAGAGGTATCATGCTCACAGCTATAAGGGCCGATACAAACCGATCAAGATAAAGCGAGCCATGACGCTCGCCGGGTCGATGGGTTTTCGCAGAGCGGCAGTCGTTGCGCAAAGAACTATTGCCCGAGGCGATCACCTTCGGCATCTCGCGATCGGCACTGTTCCGCCAGGTCGGCTTGCCACGTTGCCTCGACAACCTAACCGCACTTGACGACGCCCTCTTGACGTTGAGCGACGTGATCATGCTGAGCAACGGGCTCAGGCCACCTCTAGTCAGTGTCGAACGACGAGCCCAGATGCTCACAATCATAGTGTCAGGCACGTGGGCGAACACGCAGTACCATCGAGTGCTGTTGCCGTTGCCGACAAAAAATCTCCGCTCGCGACCCATTTACTCCTGTGGACGCACTTCATCGGCGGCTTGAAGGACGAAAGCGTGACGAAGAAGGACTCCGATTACGAGTCGTTCGTTTAGAAGTTTGGCCGTCCAGTTCGATTGACCATTTCCATGGCCCGTCCAGGCCATGAACAATGCTGTATTGTTTCCCGCGATATTCCATCCCGCACCGTTGCCGAGTTTACGGAGGTCGACCTCAACGCCCAAGGCATTACGACGGCCCGCGGACAGGCCAAATGGAGCGCGGTTCAAGTCGCGCGCGTTCTTGAGCGCTTTAGCGAACCGGTGGGCGTTGGGGGTCATTTGCGCCCCCTCAACCCCCAGAGCGAATAGATCGCTACAAGCGCAATAATTGCGCCTACGACGATTACGGCCGTGGTCTCTTCCATCCTTAGAACGCCGAAAACGAAGGCGACCGACAAGCGCGGACGATCTCAAACCGTGTCTTGCTGAATCCTTTCTGGAAGCCGGAAAGGATGTAGCAATCATCTCGTTCGGCTTGCACTTCGTATTCGCGGCCGATCACCAGCACCCCGCGCTGCAAGGTGTTGTCGATGCAGCGGACGATCACGGCGACACCCGTCGCCGTTCGATTTCATCTTCCAGGCAGTCGAAGACGACTTCGACCGGCATCAACGTGAGCGTGACCGGCCAGATGATTCCCTCGCGGGCGGCAATTAGGTTTGGCGTCATGGTTTTCTCCTTTGTCGTTTAGATAAGAGACAACCGCACCGTCACGACTAAAACCTTCTTTAGGCGCGATCGAAGAGACACCGAGCAGTTTGCGAAAAGAAACGTCCCAGCCCCGGGGGAAGCTGGGGCCGCAGTACGCAGAGAAGTGCCGGGAGGGTAAGCAGCCGGCACGGTTTCTGATGTAGTTTCGCAATCCGCCGAGACCATTAAATTCGGCTTTAAGAAGCTTTCACCAGCGCGCGGCGCTTGTCTTCGCTGGTGCGCGGGACGCCGTGTGCGGCGTTGGCCGCGGCTAAGAGACTGGCGGGGCGCTGGACGTTGGCGATCCTCTTTCGTCCGCTGGCAGACGAAAGCGATCGATAAATCAACTGACTTCCGCTGACGGCCATTCTTCCTCGACAAAGCATCTCGGCTCTATGAGCAAAAAGCCAGCGTGGTTCTCGTCATCGTCTAGCCAGAATATCGCACCCATCGTGATCCGATCGGATTTTTAGCGCCTGTTTTTGGATTGACGGGCCAGAGCAGACGTAACCTAATCAATGCACTAAAGTCCTCCAGGGAGGAGGTCCTCGTGAAGGAGCTCTCGAGTTACGTGTTCTCGCCTCTGCGGGAGGGAGACATCGCTCTCTACCGAGGCTCCGGCAACGGCTTGGCGCCGATCCTGCTTGTTGCCGCGGAAGAAACCTCGCTCGGTTGCGTCGAGCGGCTCGAACACGAATATGCGCTCAAAGCCGAACTTGATGCTGACTGGGCGGCGCGACCAGTCGCGCTGACGCACTACAACGGCCGCTTGACGCTGGTGCTTGAGGATCCCGGCGGAGCGCCGGTCGATCGGCTGCTTGGCCGACCACTGGACGTATCGCATTTCCTGCGCATCGCGATCCCTCTCGTGGGGGCGCTTCGGCAAGTGCATAAGCGAGGCCTTATCCATAAGGACATCAAGCCGGCAAATATCCTGGTGGATGCGGCAAGCGGCGGCGTGTGGCTGACGGGGTTCGGCATTGCCTCGCGTCTGCGGCGTGAGCGGCAGTCGCCCGCGCCGCCCGAGTCGATCGCCGGCACGCTTGCCTATATGGCGCCCGAACAGACCGGACGAATGAACCGCTCGATCGACGCCCGCAGCGACCTCTACGCCCTCGGCGTCACGCTCTACCAGATGCTCACGGGCTCGCTGCCATTTACTGCAGCCGATCCCATGGAGTGGGTCCACTGCCATATCGCCAGAAAGCCGGTGCCGCCAAGCGAGCGGCTGGAGACTGTCCCGGTCGTGGTCTCCGCCCTGATCCTGAAGCTGCTCGCCAAGACCGCCGAGGAGCGCTACCAGACCGCGGCCGGCCTGGAGCGCGACCTCCGGCGCTGCCTCGCTGCTTGGGAAGCTCAGCACCGGATCGACGCCTTCCCGCTGGGCCAACAGGACACGCCCGACCGGCTTTTGATTCCCGAGAAACTGTACGGGCGAGAGCGCGAGATCGAGACCTTGCTAGCCGCCTTCGACCGCGTCGTCACCAGCGGCCGACGGGAGCTGGTGCTGGTCTCCGGCTATTCCGGTATCGGCAAGTCCGCCGTCGTCAATGAACTGCACAAGGCGCTGGCGCCGTCGCGCGGCCTTTTCGCCTCCGGCAAGTTCGATCAGTACAAGCGCGACATCCCCTATGCGACGCTGGCGCAAGCGTTTCAGAGCCTGATCCGCCCGCTCCTGGGCAAGAGCGACGCGGAGCTGGCCGGCTGGCGCGACGCGCTGCGCGAGGCGCTGGGCCCGAACGGACGGCTCATGATCGGCGTTGTCCCCGAATTGAAGCTCCTCATCGGAGAGCAGCCGCCGGTTCCGGAGCTTCCGCCGCAGCAGTCACAAAGCCGTCTCCAGTTGGTGTTCCGGCGGTTTATCGGCGTGTTCGCTCGGCCCGAACATCCGCTGACGCTTTTTCTCGACGATTTGCAATGGCTCGACGCGGCGACCCTCGATTTGCTCGCCGATCTGTTGACCCAGGCGGACGTGCAGCGGTTGCTTTTGATCGGCGCCTATCGGGACAACGAAGTCAATTCCACCCATCCGCTGATGCGGAAGCTCGATGCTGTCCGCAAGGCGGGAGCGTTTGTGCAGGAGATTAGTCTTGCGCCGCTCGCCCGCGAAGACCTGGGGCGGCTCATTGCGGATACGCTGAGCTGCGCGCCGCGCCGTGCCGCCCCGCTGGCGCGACTGGTGCACGAGAAGACGGGTGGCAATCCGTTTTTCGCCCTTCAGTTCATTTCTGCGCTCGCCGAAGAGGGGCTGCTCCGCTTCGATCATGACGCGGCGCGCTGGCGCTGGAAGCTCGATCGCCTTCACGCCAAGGGTTACACCGACAATGTCGTGGACCTTATGGTCGGAAAGTTGACCCGCCTGCCCGTCCAGACCCAGGAAGCGTTGCAGCAGCTCGCCTGCCTCGGCAACGTCGCCGAGATCACGATGCTTTCGATCGTTCTCGGCAAATCGAACGAGGACGTCCGTTCGGATCTCTGGGACGCCGTTCATCTGGAGCTAGTCGAACACTTGGAGGGCTCGTACAAGTTCATCCACGACCGTGTCCAGGAGGCCGCCTATTCACTGATACCGGAACGGTTGCGCGCCGAGGCGCACCTCCGCATCGGAAGACTGCTCGCGGTGCATACCCCTGCGGAAAAACGCGAAGAGGCCATCTTCGAAATCGTCAATCAGCTCAACCGCGGCGCCGCCTTGATCACCTCACGAGACGAGCGCGAGGAACTGGCCGAGTTCAACCTGCTCGCGGGCCAGCGCGCCAAGGCCACTACTGCCTACGCCTCGGCGCTCACCTATCTCACCGCCGGTGCGGCCCTGTTGCCGGAAGACACGTGGCAGCGCCGGCACGAACTCACCTTTGCGCTGGAGCTGCACCTGGCCGAATGCGAGTTCCTCACCGGCGCGCTGGCGGAAGCGGAGCAGCGGTTGAATGTGCTTTCGACCCGCGCCGCCAATACGGTGGAACGAGCGACCGTTGTGTGCTTGTGCGTCGACCTGTACACGACCGTCGGTCAGAACGCGCGCGCCATTGCCGTCGGTCTCGATTGCCTCCGGCATTTGGGCATCCACTGGTCGCCGCATCCAACAGAAGAGGAAGCGCGGGGAGAATACGATCGGATCTGGTCGCAGCTCGGGAGCCGCACGATCGAGGATCTGATCGAGCTATCTTTGATGACCGACCCGGCCTCCCTCGCGACTCTGGATGTTCTGACCAAGGTGTATGCTGCAGCTATGTACACAGAGGCCAACCTGGCTTGCCTGGTCATCTGTAGAGCAGTCAATCTCAGCCTCGAGCGCGGTAACTGCGACGGCTCGACCTTCGCGTACGTAATGCTTGGCGCAGTCGCCGGCGCGCGTTTTGACGATTATAGGGCCGGTTTTCGCTTCGGCCAGCTGGGTTATGAGCTGGTCGAGCAACGCCGACTGAGGGGTTTCCAGGCCAGAGTCTATAACCAGTTTGGAACTCACGTCCTGCCCTGGACGAAACATGTCAAAACTGGCCGCGATCTGCTCCGTCGGGCGTTCGAGGTGGCGAACATGAACGGCGACCTGACCTTCAGCGCGTACAGTTGCCACGCCTTGACCACGAACCTTCTCGCCGTCGGCGACCCGCTTCCCGAGGTGCAGCGCGAAGCCGAGCACGGTCTCGCGTTTGCCGAGAAGGCGCGGTTCAGGGTGGTTATCGACCTCATCGCCATCCAGCTTGGGCTGATCCGGACTCTCCGGGGACTTACGCCGAAATTCGGCTCATTTAACGATGCGCAGTTTGACGAGAGACGGATCGAGCGCCGTTTGGCCGATAACCCAGATCTGGCGCGTGCCGAGTTCTCCTATTGGACTCGCAAGTTGCAGGCGCGCTTTCTTGCAGGGGACTATACATCGGCGGTGAATGCAGCATCGAGGGCGCAATCACTGCTCTGGATCGCGCGATTTGCTGTGGAAGCGGCGGAATATCACTTCTATGGGGCCCTTTCCCGCGCGGCAGTCTGCGACACCGCCGCGGCCGACCAGTGCCAGCAGCACGTCGCGGCTCTGGCTGCCCATCACCGACAGCTCGAAGTCTGGGCAGAGAATTGCCCGGACAATTTCGAGAACCGCGCCGCGCTGGTCGGCGCCGAGATTGCTCGCCTCGAAGGCCGGGAGCTCGATGCCGAGCGCCTCTACGAACAGGCCATCCGCTCGGCCCGCGACTACGGCTTTATGCACCAGGAGGCGCTCGCCAATGACCTCGCTTCCCGCTTCTATGCGGCGCGCGGCTTCGATAAGATTGCCCGCATGTATTTGCAGGACGCCCGCTACGGCTATCTGCGTTGGGGAGCCGATGGCAAGGTGCGGCAACTCGAACAGCTTCATCCGCATCTCCGCGACACACCGGTCCCTGCATCTCCCACCGCAACCATTGGCGCGCCAGTCGAGCAACTGGACGTCGGGACGGTGGTCAAGGCTTCGCACACAATGTCGGGCGAGATCGAACTCGGCAAGCTCATCGAGACGCTCATGAGGATCGCGATCGAACACGCGGGCGCCGAGCGCGGCCTGCTCATTCTCCTGCGGGGCGACACGCCGCAGATCGAAGCGGCGGCCCGATTCGATCGCAAGGCGGTCGAAGTCACGCTCCGACCGGAGCTGGCGACACGGGCCGCACTGCCCGAATCGCTTCTCCATACTGTGATTCGGACTCGGGAAAGCGTGATCCTTGATGACGCCTCGGCGCAGAATCCGTTCTCGACAGATGAGTACATTTGTCGGAAGCAAGTTCGGTCGGTCCTCTGCTTGCCCTTGGTGAAACAGTCCAAGCTGATCGGGGCGCTCTATCTCGAGAACAACCTGGCATCGCACGTGTTCACGCCCGGCCGGATCTCGGTACTGGAACTGCTGGCGTCGCAAGCGGCGATCTCGCTGGAGAACGCCCGTCTGTACAACGATCTCGGGGAACGGGAGGCCAGGATCCGTCGCCTGGTCGACTCGAACATCATCGGAATCATGATCGGGGATTCTCGGGGCCGGATCATCGAAGCGAACAACGCCTTTCTCGACATGTTGGGCTACAGCCGTGAAGACCTTATCTCGGGTCGGATACGGTGGACGAAGCTGACGCCCGCCGAGTGGGCCGCCGCCGATCAAGATGCGTTGGCCCAGATGAGCGCGACCGGGAGCTGCAAGCCTTTCGAGAAGGAATTTTTCCGCAAAGACGGCAGCCGCGTTCCGATACTGGTCGGGGGCGCTTTTTTCGAGCGGAAACCAGACGAGGGGGTTGTCTTTGTCATCGACATGACCGACCGCAAGCGGGCAGAAGAGAAGCTGCGGGCTAGCGAGCAGCGCCTCCTCAATGCCCAAATGGAGCTCGCACGCGTAACGCGCGTGACGACGCTGGGCGAAC
>Ga0137416_10000372_pt1 | contig 20763 bp, 23 predicted proteins | sample CZODoug3_1_1_16f_FD_108282 | JGI IMG/M metagenome (GOLD analysis project Ga0137416, IMG submission 108282) | Vadose zone soil fungal communities from Angelo Coast Range Reserve, California, USA - CZODoug3_1_1_16fungal (Illumina Assembly) | ecosystem: Environmental > Terrestrial > Soil > Vadose...
AGCTGCGTCTACCCAAGGCGAAAAGCTGATGTCAGCACGCCGAGCCGGCGCAAGCAAACGTCCCACTTTCGACGAAAGAACGTAGCTATCGCGGTCCTTCCAACGAAGGCTATGGCCCGTTCGGAGTTCGGACAAGCCGTGTCCGTAAAACGGGGCGGTGTCAAAATAACGTATGCCGGCGTCCCACGCCGCCTGGAACATCTCGTCTGAGTCCGCATCAGACATCGTGCGAAAGAAGTTTCCAACCTGGGCCGCGCCATAACCAAAGGCAGTAACGTTCAGTTCGGAACGACCAAATTTACGGGTTTCGAACGGTCGCATCTAATGTTTCTCTCCAGCATCTATTTACTATTCATTAGGCCTTGGGCTTGCACGGCCGCAGTGCCTCTTGAACTCATGCGAAGCCGCTTGTTGCTGTTCTATTGGTGCGCCATCTCGTCCGCGCCGGCCTTGTACTGTCCTGTGCGGTCCGAAGCAGTACCGCAAGGCCGCCGACTTCCAGACGCCGGGGATTCCAATAGCGATCCGACATAATTGCTGTCACGGCAGGTTCAATTCCTTCATCAAGCATACCCGTTACGCCCCCCAGCGCGCTGATCTGATTGTTCCGATCAACTGTGTTGGTTCGCACGGATCTTTTGGGTGGACCACATTTCCGATATCCATTTCCGGCTAAGTTCAACGATGACGCCCAGCGTAAGCGCTGCCACAAGCACAACTCCAATTGCCAGGTATTGCCAGTACGAATCCACGCCGTAGAGTATCAAACCATTGTTGACCATCGCAAAAAGCCAAGCGGCCAGCAGTGTCCCGACCAAAGATCCTTCACCACCGCGAAGACTGGTTCCGCCAACGACCACAGCTGAAATAGCTGATAGATTGTAATTCGGGGCTTGAGTTGCGACCGCTGAAGCCAAATATCCACTCAAGATAATTCCCGCCAGACCGGTCAGCGCCCCCGTAAGAGTGAAGAGAGCCAAGTATATCCACTGCAGATCGATTCCGCTCACGTGTGCTGCTCGAATGTTACTTCCGGCTGCGCGTATCCAACGACCGATGTGAAGTCGATTCACGATGAAGCAACACATTCCGAAAGCAACCATTAATATCACGAAGCTATAGGGCACTATCTCAAACACGGCGCCTGTCGATAGTCCGAGCAGAAAGGGGCTTGTGACAAGTAACGCGCTCCCGCCTGTCGCTATAGCACCGAGCGAGCTATAGACGAAAAGCGTTCCCAGCGTCGCTACGAACGGAGCAACATGTCCGCGTGTGATGATGAGGCCGTTGACCAGGCCCAGAATGGCTCCTGCGAACATTGACGCCAATATAATGATCGGCCCGTACGAACCACCACACAGCAAGCCAAGGATTGGTGCCAAACCCATTGTAGCCGACACAGAAAGATCAAACGCACCTGCCATGATGAGCAAGGTCATCGCTGCTGCACCGATGCCCAGTATCGATGCATCGTTCAAGACCGATTGCAGATTCCCAGAATTGAAGAAATTGGGCGTTTCAATTGCAAGAAAGAGGATAATGAGTGCATTTAGTATCCACACTCCGGAACGATGACTGTCGAATACGAACTCCCAACGATGGTCGCGCTCGAGATTCAGTGGTTGTACGTTTTTGATATTCTGCATTTTTGATTTCCCCCAACGGGTTAGACAACCAGCATTCCCTTGCGTCGCTCAGTGCGGCGCATCCCGTCGACCATGAGCGCGGTGATCAATATTCCACCGAAAACCAGCCCTTCGTAGAGTGAAGGAACATTGGCGACGTTCAGACCGGACTTGATTGACGACAAGAGGAATCCGGCCAGGACAGTTCCTGGCAGATTGCCGCGGCCACCCATGAGGCTCGTTCCGCCCACCACGACGACTGCAATCGACATTAGCTCTGCGCCGCTTCCGATCGTCGAGTCGGCATTTTGGAGCATCCCCGCGGTCATGATGCCGCCAAGACCGGCGAGAGCGCCGGAAATCACAAAGACGCCCGTCGTAATTCTTGGAATATTGACACCGGCGCCGATCGCGGCGCGCGCTTCTCCACCGGTGGCCGCAACATGCCGCCCGAACGGTGTTCGAAAGAAAAGCATTGCCATCACACCGAAGACGACTGCGGCGATGAGAGCGGCAGATGGCACCAGTCCATAAATTCTGCCAATAACGAGCTCGCTCAACGTGCGGTTATGGATCGTGACGGTTGCTCCATGCGTGATAATCAGGCTCAGCCCCAAAATGACCGAAAAGCTTGCGAGCGTCGCGACAAAGGATGGCAGCCTCAGCCAGGTAATAAGCAGAGCGTTCGCCAGTCCTAGGCCTGCAGCGGCGAGCAGAGAGATGGCGATCACAATCGATAGTGAAACGTCGTGCGACAGCATCGTCGCTGCGATAACGGCTACAAAGCCCATGATCGAACCAACGGAAAGGTCAAGTGCCCTCATTGCTATAACAAACGTCATGCCCAGGCTCACAATCGCTGATATGGATGCGCTGACGATAATTCCTTCGATATTTAACCGTGATAGGAACCTGCCATTAATTGCCGTGAACACGATCGCGACAACGACCAGGGCAATGAGGGACGCGAGTGACTCCGATTTGAGTACGCTTCTGAACATTTGATTCATTCCGGGTTGGCCAGTTTAGCCGGCCATGGTCTCTAGAATTGCTTCCTCATCGGTCTCCGCCGAGTTGACTTCGGAAACAACTTTGCCGTGTCTGAGGATCCAAATTCGGGTACACAAGCGAAGAAGTTCTGGAATTTCCGAAGAACTGACAATGATCGCTGTGCCATCGCCTGCGAGCTGATCGATTGCCGCGTAAATTTCTTCCTTTGCTCCGACATCAACGCCGCGTGTCGGCTCTGAAAGTATCATCACGAATGGTTTGGCAATTCGCCCACGCGCAAAAAGCACCTTCTGCTGATTTCCGCCGCTTAGCTGCGTAACATTATTGCGAGACGCTGAGCATTTGATATTCAAAGACCGACGCATCTCCTCAAAACGACTCAGTTCGTCTTGCGCCGATACAACACCAAATCCCGTCACCTTGACCAAATTGCTCCTTGCGACAGAATTCGTTTTAGCTCGGTCGGACCTATCAAGCACATTCGGAAGAACGACGTTCTCGCGCAAGTCGAGCTGCGGAAATATCCCTTCCTGCTTCCTGTCCTCAGTGAGGAAAAATATCCCATGCCGCGATGATTTCTTCGGCTGATCCAATTCAACGGCGCGTCCTTTTATTAAGATCTTGGTTCCAGGGTCTACCTTCCTTAGTCCGTAAATGGCCTCACAGAGCTCGGTCCGGCCTGAGCCGAGTACGCCGGCAAGCCCGACCACTTCTCCGGCATCTACAGAAATCGACACGTTGGTTAGGATCCTGCCGCTGTTCAGTTCTCGAACCTCGAATACCGGTACGGCTGATCGCACAGAGCTCCGTTTTGGCCGGCCCGTTGCGCCTGAAATGAGCGAGCTCTTCGGCCCCAGCATGGACTGGATGACGCGTGCGGTATTTGTGTCTTTGATGAGCGACCGCTGGACTACCTCCCCGTCGCGCAGGACGGTAACACGATCGGCGATATCAAATACTTCCCATAATCTGTGCGACACATAAAGTATGGCAACTCCGGCAGCCTTGAATCTGGAGATGATTTTGAATAGGCGCGAGGTTTCCTCAAGATTAAGCGCCGAAGTTGGCTCATCCATTATGAGGACGCGGAAGTCACCAATAATCGCTTTAGCAATCTCGACAAGTTGCTGATCGGCAATGCTAAGCGTTCTAGTCAACCGGCTGGGTTCCGCGTCGATCCCGAGCTCGTTTAGGACGGCCGCGACCTTTTCCCGCGCTTCACCCCATCGAATAATCCCAAATTTGGTGGGTTCAGCGCCTAAAAAGATGTTTTCCAGAATCGACAATGTCGGAACGAGTTCAAGCTCCTGCGCAATGATGGAGACACCTGCGCGCTTTGCTGCGAGCGGATTATTGAAATTGACAACTTGCTGATCGAGCTCGACTTGGCCGGAATCAGGAAGAATTCGGCCCGACAGCATATTAATGAGGGTGCTCTTTCCGGCACCGTTTTCGCCAAGCAGCGCGTGAACTTCGCCGGCCATCAGGTCGAGATCAACACTGTGAAGGACCTCAACTACGCCAAAGCGCTTACGCAAACCGGTAGCGCGAAGCCTACGCTGGGCACCGTCGACCAGGTCGTGATCTGAAGTTGTTATTTCTTTGAAAGTTTGCATGTCCAGCACGGTGTCCCCTCCCCCAACTATCCGATCATGCCGTCCCATGTCGGTCCTCATTCTCGACAGGGAATACAATCCTCTCCGAGCTATGTCTAAGTGCTCGAAGAGGTCATGCTTTTGAAGCACGACGAGTTGCAGCCGACGCCGTGTAAGCGAGCCAGCCCCCCCAATTCGTCACTTCAATGTTTCAGGTGTGAGGAGTTCGACCGGCACATTGACAGTTTTGGTCTTGGCGTCCGAATATGTCGGTGTTTCGCCGTTCAGGAGTTTCCAACAAATGTCGACGGCGATGACGCCCTGCTGATAAGGACTTTGGGCAACATCCGCAGCGAGCTTCTTTTCTTTCATCAAATCCAGCGCAACCTTGTCACCGTTGAAGCCAACAAGGATCGGGTCAGACATCGGGCTTCTCCCCGCCTGCTGAATTGCCTGCTGGGCTCCAGCCGCCATCGAATCGTTAAGCGTGTATATGGCTGCGACCTTTGGATTTGCGGACAGTATCGCCTGGGCAGCCTTGAAACCGCCTTCCAGTGTCTGACCACCCGAGATGTTCGCTACGATCTTGATATTGGGATTCTTCGCCATTGTGTTTGTGAACCCATCAGAGCGCGGCGCGTTGACGGATGTCGTCGGATTCAAGGCGATCACCGCCACTTCCTGAAGGCCAGGTTTAGCCGCCAGCCCTTTTTCGATGAATTGAGCAGCAAGAACGCCGCCTTGGTAGTTATCGGACAGCACGAAGGCGTCATAGTCACCGGCTGCACCAACATCACCAACAACGACAGGAATATTTCCCTTGTGCGCAGCGGTAATCGTCGCAGAAAGGGCGTTGGGTTCATGGGGAGAAACGACGAGGCAACTGATGCCGCTGTTTATCAACGCCAGGCTGCCTGAAACCTGCTTCTGCGGTGAAGCCTGACTGTCTTGCGTCAGCAATTTTTCGAAACCGTATTTTTTCATTTCGGTTTCGATGCCGCTCACGTAGCCCTGCCAGTAGGGATCCTGCGCAGACTGGATGCTGTACCCGATGATCAGGGGCGACTTTTTCTTGAAAGCCGCATCAGCAGCATTGGCGGTTCCCATCGCCGTGACAACCGCAACGCTCGCGAGAGCGAGTGATGTCATTCCAATTCCAGCCAGGGCAGTTTCTGATCTGTTGGTGATGTTTAGTTGTCCGATCTCGATTTTCATGTCTCGCTCCCTAAGATTTTTTGCGTTGTTGGGCACTCGTGATTGATTGGCCGAAGACGCTCTCATCACGAACATTGTTCAACTGTCCTGCGCGGTCGGTCTGAAAGAAGCGTCGAGCAGGGAAACCTTTTAAAATTGAAGCTAAGCTGCGTTTGCCGTCAGTCGGTGATCGGAACCCTTGCGAGGGGCGCGGGGATATGGCCGATTCCCCTGGGCTCCTGCCAGCCGACAGCTATTGCGACCGCTCGGACGCCTTTATCGCCAGTCGGCCAAATCGAATGGACCTTGTTGGGCGGAATATGGATCAGATCACCCGGCTGTACGCGCTTCGCCTCGTCCTCGATTTGGACAACAGCGTTTCCTTCAAGGATGAAATAGTATTCGTGCGTGTTGTGGTAATGCGGCTCACAGACTTCGCCAGCCGGCACTTCGAAATCATCGATTAGCTCCAGATACGAGTTCTTGGTTTCTTCATGCATTGAGAATTTCGGCACCAAGCAATAAACGCTGAGACTCTGGTGCATTCCGACTGGCTCGACATTTCTACGAGACTTAATTTCCATGAGACTTTCCTTTCGAGTTAATTGTATTCGATCAGTCAGCGGGGACGCTTTCCAAGGCTTGCTGCAAGATACGTCGAATGACCACTGACGTTACCTTCTCCGGGTTCGAGAAAGATTCGGGTTCTATAAGACTCGTCGCACGGTCGAGATCAGACTCGACAAAGCCGCGTTCCTTCATCCAGGCCTCGTGGGGATGGATCGTTTCGAGAGCAATGCCGCTCGCTTTCGCCACCGCAATTGCTTCCGCCACGGCGGCGGTCGCGATCACCTCGAGTCCCGGCACCGCATAGAGGTCGCCATAGGCCAGCCGCGTGATGCCGCTGAGCGCACCCGTCGCGACGTTGACGAGAAGCTTGTCCCAACATCGCGCCCAGGATATTGCTGCTGACGACAAGCGGCATACCCGCCGCCTGGAAAGCCGCTCTGATACGTTCGATGCGCGGCGTGATCCGGCCGTCAAGCTCCCCGATGATGGTTTCCTTGCCCTGGACGCCCGCGATGACATGGCCAGGGCCGAGCATGGCGCCGCCGATATAGGTTTTTCCAGCAATCACCCTGTCGCGGCCGATCAGATGGATCCGGATGTCCTCATGGCCGAGCCCGGTCTGGAGCGACAGCATAGTGGTTTCCGGGCCCACTAATCCGATTGCCACCCTGATTGCCTCGGCGGTGTGGAAGGATTTGACGAGTACGATGACGAGATCGACCGGTCCGCCGGCCTCGGAGGGGATTGCCGCGCGAATGGAGACGACGCGATCTTTGCCGTCGGCACGCATGACAAGGCCGTTGCGATTGATAGCCTCGACATGGGTTCGGTCGCGATTGACTAGCAGGAAGTCATGGCCAGCTTGCACAAGCGTGCCGCCGATCGCCGAGCCGAGCGCGCCAGCGCCAATGATCCCAACCTTCACCCGTGTGCCTCCCATTCGCCCGTTGGCGCCGGACAGCGGGAGGACACTAGGAATGTTGGCATCGTTGATGCTATGCAATGATCTCAATAGTTATCATTAAAAAATGTAATAATAGAGATGAGATGCCCAGCCTGGAGCAGATCGATCTGCGTCTCTTGCGTATCTTCGACGCTATGCCAATCGCCATGTGACGCGCGCCGCCGAGGAATTGGGTCTCAGCCAGCCGACAATCTCGATCGGCCTCGGCAAACTCGGGCAGCAGTTCGTTGATCCACTCTTCGTTCGCACGGCCGAGGGCATGCTGCCGACGTCGCGCGTCGATGCCTTGATCGGACCGATCCGCGATGTGCTGCATTCACTCCGGAATATTTGCGAGCTGGAGGCGACGTTCGAGCCCCCGTCCGCAATGCGCAAATTCCGAATCTGTATGACGGATGCGAGCCATACCACCCTGTTGCCGTAAATCTCGCATCACTTCGGGAGGCCGCGCACGTGACGCTCGAAGCCGCGCGTATCGATGAGGTGATGGCGCAGGCGCTGCAGTCCAGTGAGGCCGATTTGGCGCTCGGCTTATTTCGAGCCTCGAAACCGGCTTTTACAGCAGACTTTGTGTACATGCTGTCGCCGCTATTCCGGCGCAGCAGCTGGGTGGATGGTTTCGCTCGGTAGCCCAGCCGTGTCAGCCTTCCCCGAAAGGGCCATCCGGTCGACCTGCGCATTGTCCTTTTCGAGGCTTGCTCGGCGTTTAATCGCATTGCGGCCTGCGGCCTGCACACTCGTGCTGTCACCAATTCGTAACACGCTAATCGAAGGTTTCAGCCACTTCGTGACCTCCATGACTGCTTCGATTGCTTCCGGCTCGAGCGGTTGCCGGGTGGGCTTGCACCCACTGGAAGGCACCGCCTTTTCACGGCGCACACCCGGTGCGGACATTGGGCCAAACAATGTGTGTGCGGTGTACCACCGGTATCGCAGATACTTTACGGGCATGCATTAAAACGATATCAAGCCGATGTCCTCTTACTTCCTGAGAAAAAGCTCAGCGCATAGTCCGCGCAACCAGCGATTGGCCGCGTCGTGGTGATACCGCGCGTGCCAGTGCTGTTTAACCGAGAACGACGGGATCGGAAACGGGCAGGCATGCACCCGCAAGCCACCGATCGCCGCAAGTGTCTCACCGATATGACGTGGTAAGGTGACGATCAGATCGGACGCTGCGAGAATGCCTGTGAGCCCCAGAAAGCCAGGCAGCCGCAGCATCACGCGCCGCTCAATTCCGAATTGCTTGACGGCTTCCTCCAGCAATTGCTGCCCGGTGCCCGAGACGATGCCGACGTGCCCCTCAGCCTGATAGTGCGCGAGCGTCAGCGCCTTTTTGATCCGCGGATGCCGCGAAGCTGTGAGACATATGAAGTCCTGCCCGAACAGCGTCTGCTGGTAGAATCCTGTCTCAAGGCTCGGGATCAGGCCCAGCGCCAGATCGGCGTCTCCCGATTGCAGCGCCTGTGCCATCAAGTCGTCGATGCGGGCGGCTTCGAGCGTCACCCCTGGCGCGGCTCTGCGCACCGCCGCGAGGATCTGCGGCAGCAGCGTGATATGGCTCGCCTCGGTCATGCAGATGCGGAATTTGCGGGTAGCGGACGCGGGGTCGAACGGCGCCTCAACCTCGCAGATACGCCTCAGCGAATGCAGCACGTCTCGGATCGGTCCGATCAAGGCATCGGCGCGTGACGTCGGCAGCATCCCCTCGCTGGTGCGGACGAACAGCGGATCGCCGAATTGCTGCCTGAGTCGGCCTAGGCCGATCGAGATGGTCGGTTGGCTGAGACCTAGTTCTTCGGCGGCGCGCGTCACATGACGATTGGCATGCATGGCATCGAAGATCCGCAAGAGACGCAGGTCGATCTGGTTGAGCTCGGACATGGCGCTCCCCATTATTCAATTTGGCAATGACAAATATTGAAATCATTACATAGCCCAAAGAGGGGCAGGCTTCCTAGGGTCCTCCCGCTGACCCGCCACCACGGGGCACAAGGGAGCGAGACGGGTGAGAATCGGGATTATTGGCGCTGGCGCGCTCGGTTCAGTGATCGGAGGCTCGCTGGCGGAAGCCGACAACGACGTGCTGCTGGTCAACCGGAACCGCGCTCACGTCGACGCGATCAATCGCGACGGTCTGACCATACGCACCGACGGCAAGGATCGCGCCGTTGCGATCCGCGCGGCGATCCCGGCTGAAGTCGGCGAACCCGCCGACTTGGTCATCGTGCTGGTCAAATCGTTTCACACGGCGGAGGCGGTCAGGGAGGCGATTGGGCTCGTCGATCCCAACACGACCGTGCTGTCCCTGCAGAACGGGCTCGGGCATGAGGACATTCTGATCGGTTTGGTCGGGCGCGACCGGGTGATCGCTGGCAAGACCTATATCGGCGGCGTCATGTTCGGTCCCGGCCACGTCATCGCCGGTGTTGACGGCAAGGAAACCATCATCGGCGAACTTGACGGCCGGATCTCGCCCCGCATCGAACGCATCGCAGCAACCTTCGAAGCGGCGGGCATGAAGCTGGTTGTCAGCCGCAACATCATGGGTGCGATGTGGGACAAGCTGCTGGTCAATATCGCGACCGGGGCACTGAGCGGCATTACGCGGCTCGCCTACGGTGGGCTCTATGCGGTGCCGGAACTCGAGGTGGCCGCGATGGCGGCGGTAGCGGAAGCGATCGCAGTGGCGAAAGCGAGCGGGATCGCGCTCGAAACTGCGCATCCGCGTGATGCATGGGTAAAGGCCGGGAGCGGCCTGCCGCCGGAGTTCAAGGCGTCGATGCTGCAAAGCCTTGAAAAGGGTTCGGTGACCGAAGTGGATTTCATCAATGGCGCCGTCGTGCGCGCGGGCGCGAAGGCGGGCGTGCCAACGCCGGTCAACGCGACCCTCGTTGCCTGCGTTAAGGGTATCGAACGCGCCGAGTTTGGCGCGGCGGAGAGGGCATGATGGACAAGGTTCATCTGAAGAAAGCGTATCTCGAACACGTCGCGTTCAAGGTGAAGGATATTCACTGGCATATCCGCTTCTTTCGCGAGGTGCTCGGCATGACGCTGCGCGACGTTGATGGCGACCAGGCCTCGCCGCGCCAGGCATGGACCTTCGGCGGCCTCCAATTCATGGCAGACCCGGAATTCGAGGGCCCCGAGGGCCGCTTCGCCCATCTCGGTGTGATGTGCGAGGACGTCGACGCCGCGATCGTGGCGGCACAAGACTTCGGCGTTTCGCATCTCGATAAGGGAGCGAACTGGCTGGTCCTGCCGGACGGGTTGATCGTCGAACTGATCCCGGCAAGTCCCGGCACGGTCCAGGCCGTTCTGGCCGTCAATCCACGCGCCTGAGGAGCAGGGCATGATCTCGACCAGCAACAGTGGCGCAAATCCGACGCCGCCCAAGAAGCCGCACGAGCGCTACTTCGATGATGTGACGCTTGGAGACGAAGGCACGACGCCGGAAGTGACTGTGACCAAGGAAATGATCCGCGCTTACGCGGACCTCACTGGCGATCATACGCCCGTGCATGTCGATGAAGAGTTCGCGAAAGCCTCGCATTTCGGCGGCATCGTCGCGCATGGACTGTTCGGCCTGTCGCTCGCGGACGGACTTAAGACCCAGGGCACTCTGCAGTTTCCACCCGGCGCCTCGCTCGGCTGGAACTGGGATTTCCTCAAGCCGATCCGGGCTGGCGATCGGCTGCACGTGAAATACCGCATCGGCGCGATGCGCCAGACGAGAAAGCCCGGCTGGGGCATCGTCAATCTCGCATCCGAACTGATCAACCAGGATGGCGAAGTGGTGCAGAAGGGCGAGCATAAGCTGATGATCCTGCGCCGGCCTGACGCGCAACAGGAGGCCTCGTAATGAGCCAGAACTTGCCGCTCACCGGCATCCGGGTCATCGACTACAGCCATTTCCTGGCCGGCCCGCATATGTCGCGCTGCCTCGCGGCAATGGGGGCAGACGTCATCAAGGTCGAACGACCGAAGGGCGGCGATGCCGGCCGCGCGCACGGCTATTTCAAGGACGGTCAATCCGGCTATTACCTGCAACAGAACATGGGCAAGCAGGGCCTTTGCATCGATCTCAGGGACAAGCGCGGGCTTGCTGTGATGCAGGAGCTGGTCAAGACCGCCGACGTCTTCGTCGAGAACTACCGGCCCGGGGCTCTCACGAGGCTCGGGCTCGGCTATGCCGAGTTGTCAAAACTCAATCCGCGCCTCATCTATTGCTCAGTCTCCGCCTATGGCCATACCGGACCGGATTCCGCAAAGGCCGGTTTCGGCCTGATTGCGGAAGCCAAATCCGGTGCGATGGCACAGGTCGGCAATCCCGGCGAGGCACCGCCGCTGCTGCGGATCCCGATCGCCGACATGTACACCGGCGTCCATGGCGTGGCGGCGATCTGCGCGGCCCTGGTCGGGCGTGCCAGCAGCGGCAAGGGTCAGCACATCGATTTGGCGCTCTATGACTGCATGGTCTCGATCCATGATTACGCCATACAGCGCTACACCTTCAGCGGCGGTACGGATCTGCCGCGACAGACCGGGGCAGGCCAGCCGGACTCGCCGATCTACGGCGTGTTTTCAGGCCGCGACGGCTATCTCGTGATCGCGGCCCAGGTTGACGACGCCTGGCGGCGGCTTGCGAAATTGATCGGCGGTGACGCACTCGCGGCCGATGCGCGCTTCACGACACCCGCGGGACGTGCAGCGAATTATGCCGAGGCCACGCGCATCGTGGATGAGTGGACGAGAGAGCGTACGGTCCAGGCGTGCCTTGCTGCGCTCGATGCCGCCGAAGTGCCGTGCTCCGCGGTGCAGACAATCGATCAGGTGCTGGCCGATCCGCAGATTCAAGCGCGCAACATGGTCATTGAGCAGGAGCACCCCGTGCTCGGCAAGGTCAAGCTGCCGAATCTCCCGTTCCGGTTCTCCGATTGCGACACCACGCCGAAAATTCCTGCGCCGCTGCTCGGTCAGCATAACGAAGCTATCGCCGCGTCGCTCGGCTATTCCGAGGCCGATATCGCAGCCATGACCAAAGACGGCGTCCTGTATTCCGAGAAAGCGGCGCGCTGAGATGACGGTCGATCAAAAGAAGCCCATTGCTACACAGGGCCGCGCGGGAGACCAGACATGACCGACCGCTACGCCGTGTTCGGAAATCCGCTGAGCCACAGCAAATCGCCGCTGATCCACATGACTTTTGCGCGCGATACCGGCGAGGATATCGACTATGGCAAAATCGAACCCGCGCTCGACGGCTTTGCCGCCAGCGTCGCGACGTTTCGAGCCGCGGGCGGGCGCGGAATCAACATCACCGCACCTTTCAAACTTGAGGCTCATGCGCTGGCCACACGGCGCATGCCTCGGGCGGATAGCGCTGGAGCGGCGAACTGCCTGAAGTTCGAAGGCGATGAGATCGTCGCAGAGAATTTCGACGGCATCGGCCTGGTGCGGGACATCGAACGAAACCTGGGTGTTCCGCTCGCGGGCAGGCGCGTATTGATGCTGGGGGCAGGCGGCGCGGCGCGTGGGGCCATGTTACCTATGCTTGAAGCGAGGCCGGCGCAGCTAACCATCGCCAACCGCACGCGTTCCAAGGCTGACGCCTTGCAGAGTCAGTTCGCGCCGTTCGGCAAAATCGATATCAAGAACCCCGCCGATGTAGGACATTCATCATTCGAAATTGTAATCAATGCCACGTCAGCGAGCCTGCGCGGCGAGTTGCCTGCATTCGCTGCGGGCGCAGTAGAGCCGGGTTGTCTCGCCTATGAGCTCGCTTACGGCAAGGGGCTGACGCCATTTCTGCAGTTCGCGCGATCAGCGGGCGCGGGAAGGCTTGCCGATGGCGTCGGCATGCTGGTCGAACAGGCAGCCGAAGCGTTCGCGTGGTGGCGCGGGGTCCGTCCCGAGACACGATCGCTGATCGCTGATCTGACAATACCGCTGGCGTGAAACCGGAAGGTCGACCGCGGTAGCTTGTTTGAGAATAGCTTGATCCGGCGGCAAGACCGGACCCGAGAAAGATGGTTGCAGGAGGATAAGCGCTCGTGAACTACAAGCTCGATTTCGGACCCGTGCTCGACGGCCTGCCCAACCTGCTGTGGGGTAGCGCGGGCACGCTCGGCCTTGCGCTGTCCGGGATGCTGCTTGCGATCGTGATTGGAATCGGTGGCGTCGTGCTGCGCGATTCGCATATCCGCCCATTGCGCTGGCTCGTGATCGCGTTCGTCGAACTGATCCGCAATACACCATTCTTGGTCCAGATCTATTTCATTTTCTTCGCGCTGCCGCTTGCCGGGGTGCGGCTCAATCCCACTGTGACCGCAATCATCGCACTCGGCATCAATGGCGGCGCCTATGCCATCGAGATCATCCGAGGTGGCGTGCAATCAATCAACAAGGGACAGGTTGAAGCCGGGCTCGCACTCGGTCTCCAAAAGGCGCAGGTCTTCAGACTAATCGTTCTCAGGCCAGCGCTACGTGCAATCTATCCGTCGCTCACCAGCCAATTCGTTCTGCTGACGCTGACGACCAGCGTCGCCGCGGCGATCTCCGCCTATGAACTGACCTCGGTCGCGCAACGGATCGAGTCCGACTCGTTCCGCAGCTTCGAGGTCTACGGCACCGTCACGCTGTTCTATTTCGTGATGTCCTGGCTGGTGATGAGCTTGTTTCGCATCATCGGCAAGGTCAGCTTCGACTACCCGATCAAGTAAGGAGAAGACCGTGGGCACCGGCGAGTTCCTGTTTCTTCTGAAGGGCGTGCAATGGACAGTGGCGCTGTCCGCGATTGGCTTTATTTGCGGCGGCATCACGGGTCTTGTCGTCGCACTTGCGCGAACGTCCGGCTCCTTCGTCACCGAACGCATGACTGGCGCCTACATCGCCCTGTTCCAAGGTACGCCGCTGCTGATGCAGTTGTTCGTGGTCTACTATGGACTTGCCCTGATCGGCCTGAAGCTTGATGCCTGGGCAGCAGTGGCCATTGGCTTCACACTGCACGCCAGTGCCTATCTTGGCGAAATCTGGCGCGGCTCGATCGAGGCGGTGCCCAGAGGGCAGACGGAGGCCGCGAAAGCGCTCGGGCTTGGCTATATGGCGAGGACCAGGGACGTGGTGCTGCCCCAGGCGCTGCGCATCTCGCTGCCTGCAACAATCGGGTTCCTGGTCCAGCTGATCAAGGGCACATCGCTCGCCGCGATCGTCGGTTTCACCGAACTCACCCGCGCGGGAAGCATCGTCTCCAATACCGTTTTCAAGCCCCTGCTCGTATTCGGCATCGTCGGGGCGCTGTATTTCGGACTTTGCTGGCCGCTGTCGCTGTTGGGCGCGCATCTTGAACACCGCTTTGCAGCTGCGCAGCGTTGAGTAGATGAGGCAGCAACGAGATTTTCCAAGTCGCAACAAAAGAGACCAAAGGAGGAGACACTATGATTGATACCAGGACTATTGAACTTCATCGCAGGCAGGTTCTGCTGGCGGCGGCGGCGCTGCTCGTCGGCACCGCCTTCGTCTGCCAGTCTGCAGTTGCGCTGACCCCGGCCGAGATCAAGGCCAAGGGCAAGCTGGTCGTCGGCATTCAGGGCGACAACCCGCCGTGGGGCTTCGTCAATTCCAGCGGCAAGCAGGAAGGTTTCGATGCCGACATCGCCGAACTGTTCGGCAAGGAACTGGGCGCTCCGGTTGAGTTCGTGCCGCTCGCAGTCGCCAACCGGATCCCGGCGCTGACGACGGGACGAGTCGATATACTGTTCGCCACCATGGCCATGCTACCGGATCGCGCCAAGGCGGTTCAGTTCAGCAAGCCCTACGTCGCCAATACAATGGGCCTGGTCGCCGCCAAGACGACCGAGATCAAAACCAACGCGGACATGGGCAAGTTCGTGATCGGCGTGCCGCGCTCCAGCGTGCAGGATACGCAGGTAGCCAAAAATGCGCCGGAAAGCGCGACGATCCGCCGGTTCGATGACGATGCGGCCACGATCCAGGCGTTGGTGTCCGGCCAGGTGCAGGCGATTGGTTCTAACATGTTCTACATTGACCGGCTGAACCAAGCCAGTCCTGGCACTTACGAGACTAAGCTCGAGTTCACGCGGCTCTACAACGGCGCTTGTACGCGCCTGGGCGAGAAGGAGATGAATGCCACGGTCAACGCATTCATCGAAAAGATCCGAAGCAACGGCGATCTCGCCAAAATCACCAAGAAATGGATGAAGCAGGATCCGGTGCAATTCCCGACTAGCGTCGAGGGCGTTCCGTTCGAAGTCAACTGATCATTGATCGCAAACAGGACAGAAGAGATGACGAGCCGGTCCGCAATCGACTCCGTCGAGCCATCCACGCCGATGATCGTGATGGAGGGTGTCGAAAAATGGTATGGCTCGTTCAAGGTCTTGTCCGACATCAACCTGTCGGTCCGGACCGGCGAACAAATCGTGCTCTGCGGGCCGTCGGGGTCGGGCAAGTCGACCCTGATCCGATGTATCAATCATCTTGAAAGCTACTCACGCGGCCGAATCCTGGTGGACGGCATCCTGGTTGACGACGATCCGAAGAAGATCGACGCGGTCCGCAGTGAGGTCGGCATGGTGTTTCAGCAGTTCAATCTGTTTCCGCACATGACGGTGCTGGCCAACTGCATGCTAGCCCCGATGCGGGTACGGCGAGCCAGCAAGGCGGCGGCTGAGGCAACTGCGAGACGCTTGCTCGACCGGGTGAAAATCCTCGACCAGGCGGACAAATATCCGGCCCAGCTGTCCGGCGGTCAGCAGCAGCGAGTCGCGATCGCGCGGGCGCTCTGCATGGAGCCCAAGGTGATGCTGTTCGACGAGCCAACGTCGGCGCTCGATCCCGAGATGGTGAAAGAGGTGCTCGACACCATGATTGGTCTGGCCGACGACGGGATGACGATGATCTGCGTCACCCACGAAATGGGATTTGCCCAGCGCGTTGCTGACCGCGTGGTGTTCATGTCGAACGGTGGGATCGTGGAGGAAGCCGCGCCTGAGGAGTTCTTCAAAAACCCTCAGCATCAGCGCACCAGAAAGTTTCTCGGCGAAATCCTGGCCGGACGCTGACGCCGATCTCGAACAGTTACCGATACTCTGGAGAAAACGATGAGTCGCCTCGTCTATGTCCTGAATGGCCCCAATCTGAACCTGCTTGGCAAGCGTCAGCCGCACATCTACGGGCATGAAACCCTTGCCGATGTCGAGGCGAACTGCCGCAGAGTTGCCAGCGAACTCCGGCTCGAGATTCGGTTTCACCAGTCCAATCGCGAATACGAGATCATTGACTGGATTCATGAGGCGCGGGAGATCGCGGCGGGCATCGTCATCAATCCCGCTGCCTTCACCCATGCATCGGTCGCCATTCTTGACGCCCTGAACACCTTCGAGCCGCCGGTGATCGAGGTGCATATCTCGAACGTGCACAAGCGCGAGGAATTCCGGCATCATTCCTATGTCTCGCTTCGCGCCGACGGCGTGATCGCGGGACTTGGAACCCAGGGCTATCAGCTCGCTCTGCGGCGTCTGGCGCATTTGCTGGACCGGGCTGCCGCAATATGAGTTGGACTTTCAAAGAGACACACGATGACGATTAGCGGACGCACCAGACTTATCGCCCACCTCGGCTATCCGACCGAGAGCTTCAAGGCGCCGATGATCTACAATCCTTATTTCGACAAGCACGGTATTGACGCTGTCGTCGTTCCGATGGGCTGCAAGGCAAAGCACTATGCGGGCTTTCTCAAGCTCGTCTTCAAGCTGTCCAACATCCAGGGTGCGCTGGTCACCATGCCGCACAAGGTGACTACGGTCGCGCTGCTGGATGAGGTGATGACCACCGCGCAGGTCGCTGGATCATGCAATGCCATCCGCCTTGGCCCCGACGGCAAACTCATCGGGGATATGTTCGACGGCGAAGGCTTCGTGCGCGGAGTCCAGCGCAAGGGGCGGATCTTGATGGGCGCGCGCGTGCTCGTTGTTGGCAGCGGCGGCGTCGGCTCCGCGATCGTAGCGTCGCTCGCCAAGGCTGGCGTGGCGGAGATCGCCATATTCGATGCCGATGCGCGGGCCATGAACCGTCTGGCGGAGCGGTTGCGCGCGCATTATCCGGCGCTGAAGATCGAGATCGGATCCAGGGATCCGGCCGACTGCGATGTCCTCGTCAACGCAACGCCGCTCGGAATGAAGGATGACGACCCATTGCCGATGGACGTTGCTCGACTCTCGGCCTCGACGTTTGTCGGAGAAGTCGTGATGAAGCAGGAGATCACACCGTTCCTGGCGGCGGCGAGAGCGCGTGGCTGCGAAGTTCAGGTCGGGACCGACATGTTGTTCGAACAAATCCCGGCGTATCTGGAGTTCTTCGGTTTTCGCACCGCGACACCCGACGAACTTCGTGCCGTCGCGCAGATCAGTTACTGAATATCGAAACAATAGTGCTTCGCGGCTTTAATCGGCCAAGTTGAATGGGGGGCTATCGGATGATCGATCAATATAACGGCAAATCGTCAGCGCATCGCGGCAAACCGCACGCGTGCTATCCTCTTCGGCAAGTCCGCCGGATCGGATTCTGTGCCTTGGTGATGCTGGGAACCGGCGGCGGTATCGTGCCCGCGCTTGCGGAGCCGCTCGCCTGCGATGACGGAATCAAGACCGATGCCGATACGACCGTTGTCGCTGCCCGCCAGGTGAAGAAGGGCGAGGAGCTGCTCGCACCCGACTCGCCCAAACCCGTCATGGCGGCGGCCGATCTTTGCCTCGTCAAGCTGTTGGTTGGTCCAGGCGTGACCGCGGAAAAGGACAGCGCCGCGCGCTCGTACTCGGCCGGCATCGGCATCGAGGTCTGGCTGCCCATGCAGGCCAACTGGAACGAGCGCATTCGCAACTACGGCGGCGGCGGCTGGGTCGGCGGCGGACACCGCTTTGCCGACAAGATCGGCAGCAAGGTGCCGGCCATCGTCAACGCCAATATCGGCTATGCGTCGGGTACGACCGATGCCGGGCAGCCATGGTACCAGGATGGCTCGTTCACCTTTCTGTCTGACGGCAAGGTCAACACCGAAGCGTTTCGCGATTTCTCTGTGCGCGCCATGGTGGAGCAGGCGGTCAAGACCAGGCAATTGGTTACCCTCTACTACGGCAAGGCACCGAAATACGTCTATTACGACGGCCATTCGCAGGGAGGCCGGCAGGGCTTCAAGATTGTTCAGGATTATCCCGAACTCTACGACGGGTACATGATTGCTGCGCCGGCCCTGAGCATCCCGATGTTTGGAACGACTGCCCTATATGCTCAGCTCGTCATGAAGATTGACCTCGGATTTTCGGCCGCGAACAAGACCGAGGCTGCGGCGTTTGCCGCGAAGGTGGACGCTGCCAACAAGCGCGCCGTTGCCGCCTGCGACAAGGCGGGCCTCGGCTTCCTGCTCAATCCGTTCCAGTGCGACTACGATCCTGCGCGCGATGCCGCCACCTTGTGCGCCGGCGTGGCCGGCAACGCGGTGACCGGCAGCAATGTCGATGCTGCGACTTGCATGAGCCTGAAGGAAGCGATCGCGCTCGACAAGATTTGGTTCGGCGCCACGGCCGATGGCAGCTTCGACGCCGGACAAACGCCCGACAGCCGTGGCGGCAAGTCGCTCGGCACGGGGCAGTTGTGGTGGACCTTCACCAGGGGCAATCGGTTCTCTGATTACCAGCGCCACGACGGACAACCTCGCGTTGGCGATGCAGGATGTGCGCTATGCCGCCGATGCCAGCACGACCTCGTCCATCCCGATCACAAACGGATCGACCAAGGAAAGGAACAAGTGGCTGGAGCTCGACTATCGCGGGCTAGCTGCTGCGGTGCACAGGTACGTCGAATCGCAGCCCGCATTGTTCAGCAATCTTGCAACGGACAAAGCGGACCTTGCAAAGCTGCGCGACCTCGGCCGCAAGGTGGTCGTGTATAATGGGCTTTCTGACGACGCGATCCCGCCCGCGGGCAGCATCGATTATCACGAGCGCGTGGTTGCGGCGATGGGCGGACATACCGAGGTGCAGAAGTTCATGCGGATGTATCTACTGCCTGGCGTGGCGCACAGCTCGCAGGGTCGCGCCTACACAGTCGGCGGCCGCAACGACGCCGTGCCGCTGCCGAAACTCCCCGGCAACGCCAACCAGACTCCGACGCGCGAACAGGATCAGCTTTTCACCGCGCTGGTCGATTGGGTGGAGAAGGGCGCGGCCCCGGGAGATATCGTGCTGACGTCGCGCGACAACAGCGTCAGTTACCCCGTCTGTGTCTATCCACAAATGACGACATGGAACGACAGCGGACCAGCGACGCAGGCCAGCAGCTACAGTTGCAAGTAGCCTCGCTCCCCCCATGCAGTTGATGAGGATATCGACGGCTCCCAAGCCACCGACGGCCAGTTCCGACGTGCTGGGCGATAACTCGGCCATCATATCCATCTCGATGATGACGACACTACCCGCGGCCAGGCGTTCGCTGGCGCAACGGCAAACAGTTGGTGCCGAGCTGGCGGATCGACGACATCAGGAAGAACGGCAATGCCGAGGCCTGGTCACGTGGCAAACTCGTCGCCGTTTTCCCCAACGGAAACTACCGCAACAAATGGTAACGGCTCATTCTGCGAACTATCCGGCGATTCCCACCGGCTTTTGAAATGTTAGAAGGAACGCCGTGCGACATGATTACAAAAGGTGCATTGCGCGCAAAGTGGATGTTCGTGGCGCGTCGGTGCAAGAAACCAAGATATTTCGGGTTCCGATGCAAAAGACGAACGAGCCGCCGGTTAACGGCTCGGTCTCTCTACCGCCTCGCAAACAACAGATCATTCCCCGACATCGCGGAGACGTCGCGGAAGTCTAGCCTAAAAAATAGCCTCAGGTCTTCTGAACAACCCTAACGCACCAGTTCGAGTGCACCTATGCATCGCCTGTTCCAGAACTTCGTCGATGATCTATCGAGTCGTCCGTGAAGAACGCGGCTTTCAGGCTGGAACGGGCTGAAGCGCGGCGATCAGGGCGCCGAGGATTAGGCACAACAAAAGCCTGAGCCAGCGGATCAGGCGGCGGAAGTTGTAGCCGACGGCGGCGAGGACGGCGTTGGCAGCATCGCCCCGACGGTACCAGAGATAGTTGCGGCCCATACGGTGCTCGGCTTTGAGATGACCGATCACAGGCTCGACGGCTGACCTGCGGCGCAATTGGCGCTTGATCGCAGGCGTCACCACTCGCTTCTGGCCGGAGATGAAGATCCTGAACTTGTAATCGGGCGGCGCGTTGTGGCCGCGGTATCCCTTGTCGGTGAGGATGCGCGCGATGGTGTTACCGACCAGCGCCTCCATGTCCGGGATCACGGTTGCCAGCGTGTGACCGTCATACGGATTGCCGGGCAGCGCCTTCACATGGGTAACGAACTGGCCGCCCTTGGCATGGCTGCTCGTGCTTGCGACGGAGACTTTGACGCCGAACTCGTAAGGCCGATGAGCCTTGCCCTTGCCGATGCATTCGACTTCCGGCGCGTGCAGGGAATAGACTTTCGGGCCGCGCTAGCGCGGCTGTTGCTCGCGCACGCGCCGCGCCAGCAATAGCAGCTGTGCGAACGCCGCTTCGAGCCCGCCATCGCCCTCGATCTTGCGACCGATGTCGCGGATGACGCGGCCGAGATAGGTCCGCAGCTTCTCAGCATCCGGTTGGCGCGCTTGAACTGCTTGGCGTGGGCATAACGCTGATGCTGGATCAGAGCGAACTTGCCCACCCGCGCATAGGACTGGCGCAAA
>Ga0137416_10000375_pt1 | contig 20575 bp, 17 predicted proteins | sample CZODoug3_1_1_16f_FD_108282 | JGI IMG/M metagenome (GOLD analysis project Ga0137416, IMG submission 108282) | Vadose zone soil fungal communities from Angelo Coast Range Reserve, California, USA - CZODoug3_1_1_16fungal (Illumina Assembly) | ecosystem: Environmental > Terrestrial > Soil > Vadose...
AGCCGTCCGGCGTCGAGCCCTCCCGACTCGAGCAGCTGCGACAGGGGGATGCCGAGCAATTTCTCCGCAGCGCGATTCGCCAGAGCGGCCCGGCCCCGCGCATCGAAAGCGAGCACCGCCACCTCGATCTCGTCCATCACCCGCCGCAGGAGCGCCCCTGCCTCGAGCGAGCCGACGCGCTGGGCATGCAGGGTGTCCGCCAGCTGGTTGATCTCCAGCAGCAGCTCGCCGAGCGGGTCGCCCGGGCGCGCCCCCCGCCCGCGCACCGAGAAGTCCTCCTCGCGCAGCGCGGCGAGCAGGTTCGCGGCGGTCTGCAGGGGCCGCAAGACCCGCTCGCGCAGCGTGAGCGAGGTGAGCAGCCACACGAGCACCACCAGCGCACCCACGGTCCAGCCAACCTTCGCGTCCTCGACGTACGACCGGAGCAAGAGCAGCGTGGCGAACACCCCGGGCGCGCCCGCGGCCAGCGAGAGCAGGAAGACGTGCTGATCGTAGGTCAGCCGCTTCTTCCGCCGCGTCACGAAGCTTTCAAACCATGATGCTGGAGCCTGCGGTAGAGGGCGCTGCGGGAGAGGCCCAGCTCCTTGGCCGCCTCGCTGACGTTGCCGCCGCAGCGGGCCAGCGCCCGCTGGATCAGGTGCCGCTCCGCATCGTCCAGGGTCATGCTCTCGAGCAGCGCGGGCCCGCGCTCCGGAGCGCCGAGAAGGAGATCCCGCGCGGTGATCTCCTCGGCGGAGGCGAGCAGCAGGGCGCGCTCCACCGCGTGCTCCAGCTCCCGCACGTTGCCGCGCCAGGGTTGACGCACCAGCGCTTCCAGCGCGTCCCTTGAGAAGCGCCGGGCGGGCGTGCCGCCCCTGTCGACGATGCGCTTGAGGAAGAACTGCGCCAGCTGCGGAACGTCGTCGAGCCGGTCGCGCAGCGGCGGAAGCTGCACCTCCACCGTGTTCAGGCGGTAGAGCAGGTCCTCGCGGAACCGGCCTTGCGAAACCCCGTCGTGCAGGTGCGCGTTGGTGGCGGCGAGGACGCGCACGTCCGCGCGCTTGACCTTGCTCGAGCCCACCGGGGTGAACTCGCCGGTCTGCAGCACGCGCAATAGCTTCGCCTGCTGCTGCATCGGCATGTTGCCGACCTCGTCGAGAAAGAGGGTGCCGCCGTCGGCAACCTCGAAGGCGCCGGCGCGATCCGTCTTCGCGTCGGTGAAGGCGCCGCGGACGTGGCCGAACAGCTCGCTCTCGAAAACGCCTTCCGCGACGCCGCCGGCGTTGACGGTGACCAGAGGCTTGGCTGCGCGCTTCGACGCCGCGTGGATGTAACGGGCGAGCACCTCTTTTCCGGTGCCGTGCTCGCCGGTGATCAACACGTTGGCGTCGCTGGGCGCGACCTTCTCGAGCACGCGCAGGACCGCCTGCATCGCCGGCGAACGCGCGATCATCTGGGGCGCGTTTCCCCTCAGCCGGGAGTTCTCTTCCTCCAGGCGGAGGCTGCGGCGCAGCGCGCGCCCGAGCTCCACCTGGGTGCGCAGGGTGGCGATCAGGCGCCCATTGTCCCACGGCTTCTGCACGTAATCGCGGGCGCCGCGCCGCATCGCTTCCACGGCCCCCTCGACGCTGCCCCACGCCGTCATCACCACGACGGGCAGGGTCGGGTCGAGCGCGCGCAGCCTCGACATGAGGTCGAGCCCCTCGCCACCGCTGGTCGTGTCGCGGGCGTAGTTCAGGTCGATCAAGGCCGCGTCGAAATCCTCGTGCTCGAGCGCGGAGAGCACGCCCGCGGGCGAGGTGGCCGGCACCATGGCGATGTTTTCGCGCTTGAGCAAGAGGCGGAGCGCCTCGAGGACGTCGGGCTGGTCGTCCGCGGCGATGATCCGCGTCACCTTGCCAGCCACCCGTCCTGCAGCCGCACGATGCGGTTGCCGTACGCCGCGTTCGCCTCCGAATGCGTGACCTGCACGATGGTGGTTCCCTGGCGGTTCAGCTCGCGGAAGAGCCGCATGATCTCCGTTCCCTGCTCGGAGTGCAGGTTGCCCGCAGGCTCGTCCCCGAGCAAGAGCCTCGGCTTCGCGATCACCGCAGGCACCTCACCACGATGGCGGCGAGCGCGACCACCGCCGCGGCGAACGCCTGTGCAGCCGCAAGCGCAACCAGCAATGACGCGAGCGCCATCATTCCAGCGTCCCTTCAGGCCGCGGAAGTGCCGGTCTCCTCGACGATGCGCCCGTCGAAGAGCGAGACCGTCCGGGTGGCGAGCCGCGCGTAGGTGGGGTCGTGCGTCACCATGATCAAGGTCGATCCGCCCTGGTGGAGCTCGGAGAGCAGCTTCATCACGCCCAGCCCGTTCTTGGAGTCCAGGTTTCCGGTGGGCTCGTCGGCGAGAAGGATCAGCGGATCTCCGGCCACCGCGCGCGCCACCGCCACACGCTGCTGCTGCCCGCCGGAGAGCTGCCCCGGCAAGTGACGCGCCCGGTGGCTCATCCCGACGCGGTTGAGCGCCTCCTCCACGCGCCTGCGGCGCTCCTGCGGAGGCATGCCGCGATACGTGAGCGGGAGCTCGACGTTCTCGAAAACCGTCAGGTCACCGATCAGGTTGAAGCTCTGGAAGATGAACCCGATGTGGCGGTTGCGGACGTGCGCCCGGTCGGAAGGCGACAGGTCCTGCGCCGGCTTGCCGTCGAGCAGGTACTGTCCCGAGGTCGCCGTATCGAGCAGGCCGAGGATGGCGAGCAAGGTGGTCTTCCCCGACCCGGACGGACCGACGATGGAGACCCACTCGTTCCTCCGCACCTCGAGGTGGATGTTGGAGAGCGCGTGCGTCTCCACCTCGTCGGTGAGAAACACCTTCTCCATGTCCTGCATCGCGATCAGGGGGTCGCTCACCGCAGCCTCACACGGTCGGTTGTGTCCCACTGCGACATCTCGGACAGGATCACGGCGTCTCCCTCGGCGAGGCCATCGACGATCTCGACGGTGCTGACGGAGCTGCGCCCGAGGCGCACCTTCACGCGATGCGCTTCGTCGCCACCTTTGACGATCTTGAACAACTCGGTCTGGCCGCCGGCCTGCGCGCCCGCGGGCCGCCCGACGAAAAGCACGTCCTGCAGCTTCTCGATCTCGATGGTTCCTTCGACCGTGAGGTCCGGCCGGGCGCCGCGCGGCAGCTCGGCGGGAAGAGAGACGTCCACCTCGACCGAGCCCTGATTGGCCGCAGGAGAGATCCGGGAGACCTGCCCCTGCACCAGGCCGTTGCGCGTGTCGATGGCGGCCGCGAGGTGCAGCGCGAGATCGCGCGCTTGCGTCTCCGGGATCCGCAGCACCGCCTTGAGCCGCTCCGGCTGGACCACCTTGGCGAGCAGCGCGCCCGGGGTGACCCACTGCCCCAGTTCCAGCGGAAGCTCGGAGAGCACGCCGCGATCGACGGAGCGCACCTTCATCGAATCCACCTGGTTGCGCCGGAAAGCCACCACGGCCCTCAGCCGCTCGATCTGCGCCTCCTGCGCCGCCACCTGCTCCTTGCCGCTCGCCGCCACCACGCCGAGGCGCTTGCGCTCCAGGTCGAGACGGCTCCTCAGCTCCTCGGCGCGCTCCACCTGCTGCCGCGCCTCCACCTCGCTGATCATACCATCGGCAGCGAGCTTCTGATCCGCCTTCGCGCGGCGCTGCGCGTCGGCGGCCTGAGCCTCCAGCGTTGCCAGGCTGGACCGTGTCGCGAGCGTGTTGCCGTCCGCTGTGGCGCGCAGGTTGATGAGGTCCGCCTGCGCCTGGGCGAGCTGGCGTTCGGCGTCGAGCGCCTGCAGCATCACGTCAGGATTCGAAAGCTCGAGCAGCACGGCGCCTGGCTCCACCTGCGCCCCTGGCCTGAGCGGGATGCGCTCGACGCGCCCGGCGGTATCCGCCGTGATCAGGCGAATGCGCTCGGGGACCAGCGTACCCGGCCCCTTGACTTCGCGGAGCATCGGGCCGCGCTTCACGGTGTCGGTCCACAACCCGCCGCGGTCCACCACGGGCGCTGCCGCGCGCAACCGCGAGAAGCCGAACGTGATCGTGGCGAGCACGGCGGCGGCGGACGCGGTGAGGATCAGGTTCCGCTTCCGCCGGTTCCGGGGCTTGCGCGGGATGTCCACCACGCTCGTGCGCGGGTCCATTCTGGAGATCTCGGGCTGCATCCCATGGGCAATTCAGCGAAGTTCGTGCCAGCCGCCGCAGAGGAAGCCCGCCGGACGGCGTGACCGGGGCGGGGATCGGCCGTCCCATATCCGGACAGGCGCGGTGGGTCAGTCGCGGCCGCCATTAGACTGTACACGGTTCGAAATGTGTTCTAGGCGGTGGACGTGTCGTTCTGGCGCGAGATGTCCAAGGGCGAGCGCGCGACGTTCCGCGCCTGCTTCGGCGGCTGGGCTCTCGACGGCATGGACTTCCAGTTCTACAGCTTCGTCATCCCGTCGCTGATCGCGGGCTGGCACCTTTCCAAGGCGGAGGCCGGAACGCTGCAGACGACCACGCTCCTCGCTTCCGCCCTCGGCGGGTGGCTCGCGGGCCTCATCGCCGATCGCATCGGCCGCGTGCGCACCCTCCAGATCACCATCCTCTGGTTCGCGCTCTTCACCGGCTTCTGCGGCCTCGCGCAGAGCTACGGCCAGCTCCTGGCGGCGCGCGCGCTGATGGGGCTTGGCTTCGGCGGGGAGTGGGCCGCGGGCGCAGTGCTGATGGGCGAGGTGATCGCCGCCCGGCACCGCGGGAAGGCTGTGGGCGCCGTCCAGAGCGGTTGGGCGCTCGGATGGGGCGCCGCGGCCGTCCTGTACACCATCATGTTCAGCGTCCTGCCCGAGCAGACCGCCTGGCGCGTGCTGTTCCTCGCGGGCATCCTCCCTTCGCTCCTCGTGCTCTACATCCGCCGCAGCGTCGAGGAGCCTGCCGTCTTCCGCGCGGCGCGCGACAGCGGCGCGCGGGGCCGGTTCTGGGAGATCTTCTCGCCGGACATCGCGCCGACCACGGCGTTGGCGGCGCTGCTCGCGACCGGCGCACAGGGCGGCTACTACGCGATCACCACCTGGTTGCCGACGTATCTGAAGACGGTGCGCGGCCTCTCCGTGTTCAATACCGGCGCATACCTGGGGGTCGTCATCGCAGGCTCGTTCTGCGGATATCTGGTTTCCGCCTGGCTGTCGGACCAGCTCGGCCGCAAGCGCAACTTCTACCTGTTCTCGCTCTGCTCGATGGCCACGGTGCTCGCCTACACGCTGGCGCCGATCGGCGACCGCGCGATGCTGGTGCTCGGCTTTCCCCTCGGCTTCTTCGCCAGCGGGATCTTCAGCGTCATGGGCGCCTTCTTCACCGAGCTGTTCCCGACCCGCATCCGCGGCTCCGGGCAGGGGTTCAGCTACAACTTCGGCCGGGGCATCGGGGCGCTGTTCCCGAGCGTGATCGGTCTGCTGTCCGCCACCATGCCGCTCGGCCGCGCCATCGGCGTCTTCGCGGCCTCCGCGTACGCGCTGTTGTTCATTGCGGCCGTGCTGCTTCCCGAAACGCGCGGCCGGGAGCTGGCCGCAGTTGCCTGAGCTGCAAAAGCTCTGCGACGGCGCGGCGCTACTGTCGATCGCGAACAAGGACGCGCTCGATCTGGCCGCTGCCTTCGCCGACGATCCGCCGGAGGGTCTGCTGGACGCGGTCCCCGGCGCGCGGACGCTCTTGCTGCTCTACGATCCCGAGCTCCTCGACATCGAAAGGCTCGATCTGTCGCGGCGGGGCGAGCGGCCGCCGCCGCGTGTCGTCCGCCTGCAGGCCTGCTACGACGGGGCAGATCTGGACGAGGTGGCGCGCGAGCTCGGCATGCGGCGCGAGGAGCTCGTACGCCGCCACCTGGAGTCGGAGCATGTCGTCTCCTTCCTCGGGTTCGCGCCGGGCTTCGCGTACATGACCGGAGGCTTTCCGGTGCCGCGCCTGCGCACGCCTCGCATGCGCGTTCCCGCCGGCAGCCTGGCCGTGGCGGATGGCTACACCGGCATCTATCCCGCCGAGACGCCCGGCGGATGGCGCCTGCTCGGTCACGTCGCGGCGCGAATGTTCGACCCGGCCGCCGCGCCGCCATCGCTCTTGCGACCGGGCGACCGTGTCCTGTTCGAGGCGGTCGAACAGCTCGCCGAGCCGCCCGCGCGCGCCACACGACCGAAGGCGCAGGGGGCGGCGCTTCTCCGCGTCGTCACACCCGGCGCATTCACTTCCGTGCAGGGAGGGCCGCGATACGGCCTTTCCGCTTCCGGAGTGCCCGCCGGAGGGGCGATGGATCTCGCCTCGCTTGCTGCTGCCAACCGGGCGCTGGGAAATGATCCGTTCGCGGCGGCGCTCGAGATCACCCTGGTCGGGCCGGAGGTGGAAGCTTTGCAGGACTTGCGACTGGCGCGCGGAACCGAAGTGCGCACGATGAAGCGCGGAGAGCGCCTGAACACGGGGCTGGCGCAGCGCGGAGTGCGCGCCTACGTGGCGGTCGAAGGAGGGCTTGCGCCCGCATTGCCGGGCGAGACCACGCGTCCGGTGCGGGCGCGCGAGGTGCTGCGCCGCGGATCAGGGCGGCCGGCGCAGGGTCCCCGCGCGCCCCGACTTCCGATCCGCTGGGGCGAGCCGCTGATCGAGATTCGCGCGCACCGCGGCCCGCAATGGGGCTTCTTCGCCAGCCCGGAGGACTTCTTCGACTGCGAGTACCGCGTCTCTCCGAGCAGCGACCGCCGCGGCCTGCGCCTGCGGGGTCCGGCGCTCGCTCTCGAGCGGCGCTCGGACATCCCGCCCGAAGGGACCGCTCCGGGGGCGGTCCAGGTGCCGGGGGACGGAATGCCCATCGTCCTCGGACCGGATCGCCCGGTGACCGGCGGATATGCCAAGATCGCAACCGTGATCCCCAGGGACTTCCCGCTGCTGGCGCAGGCACGCCCCGGTACCGCGGTCCGCTTCGTGGAGCAGCCATGGACCTGAACGCGGATGTCGGCGAAGGAATGGACGACGCGCCTTTGCTGCCGCTCCTCACGTCTGCAAACGTCGCCTGCGGCCTGCACGCAGGCGGGCCTCTGCTGATGGATCGCACGGTGGCCCTCGCGCTTTCACATCGCGTGGCGGTGGGCGCGCACCCAGGATACGCGGACCGCGCGCACTTCGGCCGCGACGCGATGGAGTTGCCGCTCGATGAAGTGCGCGCGCTGGTGCTGTACCAGGTGGGCGCGTTGGACGGCTTCGTGCGCGCGCGCGGCGGGCGACTCCGGCACGTGAAAGCACATGGGGGACTCTACAATCGCGCAGCGAAGGATCGGGCGCTCGCGTTCGCCATCGCCGAGGCGGTGCACGCGTATCGGAGCGATCTCATCCTCGTCGGGCTCGCCGGATCGGCGCAGCTCGAGGCGGCCCGGACCATCGGCTTGCGCGCCGCGGGAGAGGCGTTCGCGGACCGCCGCTACCTGCCGGATGGATCGCTGATGCCCCGGTCGCAGGCAGGAGCCGTGCTCCACGATGCGGCGGAGGCGGCGGAGCAGGCGGCGCGCATCGCAGAGGAGGGCCACGCGGTCGCTTCCGACGGATCGCGCGTGCGCATCGCTGCGGAGACGCTCTGTCTGCATGGTGATACACCGGGCGCGGTGGCGCTCGCGCGCGCCATCCGCGCCCGGCTGGAATCGAGCGGCATCGCGATTGCGCCGCTCTAGAATCCCAGCCGCTTTTCCATGATGAAGTCGTCCATCACGAAGCCGCCGCCGATGTCCGTCTTCAGCTCCTGGAGGATGGCGTAACCGTTGCGCCGGTAGGCCCCGATCGCCTTTTCGTTGAACCGGTTCACACCCAGGACGACCCGCGAGAGCCCGCGCCGGCGCGCTTCCTCCTCCACGTGGCGCAGGACCATCGAACCGATCCCGCGGCCGTGCTCCGATACCTCGAGGTAGAGTTTGTGCAGCTTCAGCTCGCTGCCGGAAAGCTGCTCGTATCCGCAGAATCCCAGCGCGCGTTCGCCGTCGTCGACGAGCTCGTAGACGACGCCAGCGGCAACCTCCCGCCGGAGCTGGTCGATGTCGTACATCCGGTGCAGCATGTATTCGATTTGCGCACCGGGCAGGATGCCGGGGTAGTGCGCTCGCCAGATACGACCCGCCAACTCCGAGATGACAGGAAGGTCGTCCAGGGTGGCGCGGCGGATCCGGAGCGTCATTCCCGGACTGTACGACAGGGCTTCGAGCGAGCGGCAGGATTCTCGCGATCGGGGCCGCCCCATGCGACAAGTGCCGGCACAGTCGTCGCCTGGGAGGAAGAATGAAGAGAGCAGCGATCTTGAGCATGATCCTGTGGAGTCTCGGCGCAGCGGGCATCGCGCTGGCGGAGGAGGAGACAACGGGCGCCGCTCCGGCCGCGGAGGCACAGGCCGCCCCTGACGATCAACCTGCCCAAACGGAGCCCGCGGAGACGAAGCCCGCGGAGAAGGCGCCCGAGCAGAGCGCCACTGTCGCAGCCCCCGAGCCCGCTCCGGCGGCAGCGGCGGAACCTTCCAAGCCGGCCGAACCGGCGCCCGCGAGCGCTCCGGAGCCGGCCCGCGTCGAGCAGGCCGAGCCGCAGAAGCCCCCCGCGCCGGCCAAGGCGGAGCAGGCCGAGCCACAGAGGCCTGCCGTCGCCAGGAGCCCGGTTCAAGCTCCCTTCCAGACGAGCTGGCAGGACGCATCGCCAGACGAGAAAGCCCTGTTCCTCGAGGCGTTCGGGGAGACCAGCAGGACCGTGCAAGAGCGCTGGGAGAAGGCCACCCCCGACGAGCGCCGGAGGATCCTGCGGGCGCATCCGCTGCTCGGCGCGCGCGCGCTGAAGCATCGTTGGGCCTCCGCGACTCCCGAGGAGCGCGCTGCGTTTCTCGAGGCGAGTCCCAGGACGGCCCAGAAGATCAAGGAGGCTTGGGAGAACGCCACTCCGGAGCAGAGGAAGATGCTCGCCCTCGAGCACCCGTATTTCGCCCGCAAGGCCTTTCATCACGGCTGGGCGCAGGCCACCCCACAGGAGAAGATCGCCTTCCTGGTGGCGCATCCGGCGCTGCACGCGGCGCTGAAGGCCCGCTGGACCGGAGCGAACGCCTGGCAGAGGCAGTGGTACGCCAGGAACTATCCGGGGATGCCGCCGAAGAATTGGGCAGAGATCACCGCGGAGGAGAAAGCGCTCTTCCTCGAAGCGAATCCGGAGATCGCCGACAAGGCCCGGGAAGCGTGGCAGAAGACCCAGCCCGAGATGCGCGCCGCGATGGCGAGGAAGTGGCAAGGCTGGCCGCTGCGCGCCTATCAGGCGAAGCTCGAAATGACCGGCAAGACGCTGGCCTCGGCGAAGGCCCGACCTGCGTCGATGGTGACGAAGGGCCCCGCGAAGACTTCGAAGAAATAGCTGGCGCGCGACTTCTTGAACGATCGCGGCCCGATGTCCGACGAGGGCATCGGGCCGTTTTCCTGGCGAGAGCTCGAGGCGTCATTCCTGTTTTCCCGGTTTCCGGAGCCTCGCTTGCTCCCGAACGAGCGCCCGCACGAGCTTGTCCGCCTTGGTGAAGGGAGATTCCCACTCCGCCCAAGGGACCAGGACATCGGGCGTGACACCGGCGACCTCGTCGGAGCCGTCCTTGCGCAGCCGCACGCAGTCGGGCATGCGGACCTTCGCGCCCGAGTTGGTCAGCACCGCCGGGATGCCGCCGTCGGTGTAGCCGCAGCCCGCACCACCCGTCAGTTCGCCGGCCACGACCGCCGCACGGTTGTCCTGCAGGATCGCCGCGAAGTACTCCGCTGCCGACCACGTCTGCCGGTCGACGATGACGTAGAGGGGCAGCCGGTCTGTGCTCTCCGTATAGGCGTAGAGCAGCGGGTGGAACAACGTCGTGCCCGATGCCAGCCCGGCGAACGCACCGGGCCCCGCGTGTGCGACGAGGCCGTCCGTGAACAGCACGTCGGAAACCAGCATCGCGCAGCCGGGCTTCCCGGTGACCCAGACGCCGCCGCGATCGCAAGGCTCGCGCGTCGCCGAGATGCCTCTTCGCAGACGCGCGGCGGCCTCCTCGAGCGTCGCGCGAGGACCGCGGCCGGCCTGCAGGTCGGTCTCCACGTCCTTCAGCTTTTGCTCCAGCTGCGGCGTCCAGTGCGGATGCCTGAGGAATGCGAGGCGCGGCTCCGAAAGCGGGACGCGGCTCAAGGCGCGCGGCGGGGCCTCGACCCAATTCGAGCCGCCGCCGTTGCGGGTGATGTCGACCAGGATCGCGGTCGCGCCGCGCGTCCGCAACTCGCGCGCCCGCCGGTCGATTTCGGCGGTCAGACGGTTCGCGCTGGCGAGATCGATCGAATCGGCGCAGGTCGAATCGCAGGGCGCGCCCGTGTCGAGACGCATCTCGCGCACGACATCCTCGCAGACTTCGGGAGAAGAGTGCTCGCTGAACAGCGCGATCCGGAGGACGCCGACCGTGCGACGGCCCAGCCGCAAGAGGCCGTGCGGAAACGGCTCCGCTCCCAGGGGCGTGAACCCTGCGACCTGGGAAAAATCGACGCCCGGCGACGACGGACGCCAGTAGCCGAGCCGGGCGCACAGCGACGACGCGGGCGGCGCCGCGGAAGGCGCGTCCGGCCTGGGCCATTCGATCGTGAGGTGCCCGTCACCGAAGACGTCCACGAACCGCTGCAGCGCTGCGCGCGCCTCTTGTTCCGAGGTGGCCGCGCGCAAGCGCGCCTCGGTGCCTTCGCGGAGCTTCGGCAGGTCCATGCGCCGATGTTCGACGGCCCAGTCGAGGTTGGCGTAGTGCGCCGAGATCTCGGAGGTGAGCTGGCGGAGATCGTCGAGCCACGGCCGCGCGTCGAACGCAGCGGCGGCGAACAGGACGCAAACGGCTTGGAGCAATTCGCCTCCGCATCGAGGAACTCGCCGGGCTCTCGCGGCAGACGGGTCGAACGCCTCGATATTTCACAATCCACCTCCCGGTGACGGAAGATCCAGAGCCAGTGACGCCGGCGAGTGTCGGACGAGCTCGCGCGGAGCGGGCCTCGCTGCTCACGGGCACGACGAGAGCCCGCCGATCCAGCTCGTCAGCACGTCCACGCTCGCCTGGTCCACCACGTGGCTGGCGAGAGGTGGCATCCGGTACTGGTCGAGCGCCTTCATCCGCAGCAGGACCAGCGACTTCTCGGGATGGCCCGGTGCGACCAGTAGCGCCCCGGGCACGCCCATCTCGCTCACCACCGGGGCCGTGCCGCAGTAGCCCTGGGACGGCGGGGTGCCGAAGCGGAAATCGCCGTTCAGCGCCGGGCCGCCGGGCCGGTGGCACTGCGAGCAGTTGATGTGGAGGATGGCACGGGCGCGCTGCTCGAGCGGCGCGCTGCCCTGCGGATCGGGAAGCGCGGGCACCGCGGGTCCGGGCGCGACCATCCCGACGTGCAGGAGCGTCGCCAGTTGATTGGCGGTGCGCCCGTTGGGGTAATGCAAGCTCGAATCGAGCTGCGCCGCCTCGAGGCCCAGCGAGAACCCGGCCGCGGAGGTGTGGCAGGCGAGGCACTGCGCGGGCGAGAGCAAGGTCCACCTCTGCCCGTTCACGTCGATATCCCTGCTCTCGGTTACGAGCGTCGCGTCGGTACCCGGCTCGTTGAATGCATAGGTAAAGCCGGCCCAGCCGCCGTCCGCGTAGCGGAAGAAGAGCCGGGTCTCGAGTCGCTTCCCTCCCAGTGAAAACGACTTCACGAACACCGTCCCGGGCGGGAACTCGAAATTGCCGTCCGCGTCCTGCGTGATGCGGGTGCCGTCGGGTATCGACAGCCAGCGCTCCTTCGTCGCTCCGTCCGACCAGAAGGGAGCAACCGGCGCGAAGGGAACCAATCCTGCCGCCGGTCTGGTCACGTCGCCGGGCTCGGTGCAGCCGGTCTGCGAGAGCAGCTGGGGCAACCCGCCCGTCCCGCCGCTGCTCACGGACGGAACAATCTTGTAGATCCCGCCGCTCAAATCGGCGACATAGAGCTCGCCGTCGAGACCCTCGCCGAAGGATGAGATGTTCTTGCCGCTGGCCAGGAGCTTGACGGCCGTCGGCGGCGGCGCGCCGGGCTCCCCCGCGCTCGCCGGGATGCTCCAGATATTGCCGCTTCCGTAGTCGGCGTAGAGGAAGTTCCCGACCAGTCCCTGCAACACTGTGCCGCGATAGACGTAGCCGCCGGTGACTGCGTATCCCTGCGTGTGATCGTACTCGACGATCGGATCGGTCAGTCCGCTCGTCGAGCAGCTGCTGCCGGGCGGAAAGCAATGTGCGCCTTCGCGGATGTGCCAGCCGTAGTTCTCGCCTTTGCGGATGACGTCGATCTCCTCCCAATTGTCCTGGCCGACGTCACCTGCCCAGAGGAGGCCGGTGGGCGGATCGAACGACCAGCGCCACGGATTGCGCAGGCCCCAGGCAAAGACCTCGGGTTTTCCGGCCGTCCCGTCGGCGAAGGGATTGTCCGACGGAATTGAATAAGGCGAGCCATGATCCACATCGATGCGCAGGATCTTGCCAAAGAGCTGCGTCGTATCCTGCGCGTGATTCAAGACGTCGCCTGCGCCGCCGCCGTCGCCGACAGCGATATAGAGAAATCCGTCGGGACCGAAGCCGATCATCCCGCCGTTGTGGTTGTCGGCCGGATTCTTCTGCAGCGTGAACAGGACCTGCTCGGTCGATTTGTCGAGAGTCCTTCCGCCATCGGTGGAGGTGAAGCGAGACAACGTCGAGGTCAGGTCGAGCTTGGTGCCGTCGTGCGCTGAATAGAAAAGGAAAGCCTGGTGATTGGTCTGCCAGCGGGGATGGAACGCCATTCCGAGCAGGCCGCTCTCGTCGTAGCTCGAATTGGTCTTGCTGGTGATGTCGATGAAGTCCGAAGCATCAGCGCCGTCCGGCGAGACTGCGCTGACGATCCCTCCCTTTTGCACCACGAAGAAGCGGGTGGCGTCGGCAGGCGCCTGCAGGACCAGCACGGGCCACGAGAAGCTCCGGCCGCCCAGGGCGCGCCACAGGTCGATCGCCGCGGGGGGACGCGAGGGCGCAAGACAGGTGGCGTTGGACGGACGCGCATCGAGCCCGTAGACGGCGCCACCGTCGGGTGCGACGGACTGGTCCGGCGCGCGGCTGGAGCCACAGGCGCAAAGCGCTGCCGCCAGCGCGAGCGAGCACGGGACCTGACGTCCACCGACCGGCACGCGGCCACGATCGGCACTCCGCCGACCGGCGACAAGCGGGCGCCGCGACGTTCGCGGACGAACACGTTGCGCAGGATACAATCCTGGGCCGGCGCGCCCTGGGCGGTAGCGCCGGCCGCGTTTGCTGCGTCGAGATCGATCCGCGATCCGGCAGGCCTGCCCCTCGCGCCACGGCGCTAATCACCAGCCCCCAACGAATACCGAACAGTTTCGCGTGGCTTGCGTTGCCGGGGGAAGACGCGATTTCGATTTTTCGGGGGGGGGGACAGCTTTCGTTCAGCGCGAGCGTCACCGGTACGACGGACACGGGCGCGATCTGGTGCAGGTGGCACCATCGACGACGGCTTCTTTCAGGCGCCTACGACGGCCGGCGCGTACCATGTCTGGGCGTACCCGTCGTTCGACCGGAGCATCACGCGCATGACGGCAGAGATCACCGTCCGACCCGACCCCGTGTACGTCACGGTCAACATGCCGCATACCACTTCTGCCAGACCAGGGTGGGGCGCGGCGTATCGCGCCACCGTTCACGGCAGTTCCGATCAGCGGGTCACGTGGTCGATCGTCGAGGGCGCGGCCGGCGGCACGATCGACGCGGATGGCCTGTACTCGTCACCGCGCGATCACGCCTGGGCATCGTGCGAAAGGCGAGGCCGGGCGGAAAATGCCGCCCGGCCCCTTGGGCGGAACCGTCCTCAGAGCTGGGGAAGACCGGTTGCGTCGATGGCCTTGGTGATCTCGCGGAATATCTCGTCGATCTCGCTCTTGTCGTTGTACATCGCGTGCGTCGAGATGCGGAACGCGACACGGTTGTCGGCGGTGCCCGGGTCGCTCGTCTTGTCGCGCCAGGTGATGGTTCGGATGTAGATCTTCGGCGACCCCGCGCCGAGGGCGTCCCGGACCTGGTTCAGGGCCGTAGAATGGGCCGCGAACTGGCTGGGATCGTTGAGGCCCTTGAAGGGGTTGAAGGCTGTCAGGAACGTCTTGAACCTCGGATCGGCTGTGGGCGAAACCGAGAGGGATCCGGAACCCCCTGAACAGGTCGACGAACTCGTTCACGCTCATGTCGAAGTGCGAGGGGATGTCGACGATGGCCAGCTTGACGCCATAACCGTCGCGCACGGCCGCCATCGGGCCGACGCCCGCGGCGTGCTCCATCTGCGTAGTGACGATGCGATCGCCCGCGTTCCAGTGGATTCCGTTGAAGACGATCTGCAACCCGTGGCTGGTGTTGTAGCTGAGCACGATCTCGTCGGGATTGGCGCCGTACATCGCGGCAATCTCCGCCTGCAGCTTGGCGATGCGCGACGGCGCCTGGACGTAGAGATCCGGGAAAGCCGCGGCGAGATTCGCTTCCCAGTCCCGGGGGTCCAAGCTCTTGAACATGTTGTAGACGATGAGGTTGTTGATCGAGAACAGCGGCTGCGACCCCGTCGTCCCCGTATTCATGTGGATGTAGTTGTCGGGCAGGGCGAAGGCGTTCCGGACGTGATTCCAGTACCCCTCGCTTGACGGGCTTCCCCTGATCGTCGGAACGGGTCGCAACGCGGTGGCGAAGTCCTCGGGCTCCTTGCCTCGCCCGAGCGCCCGTGCAGTCCCCGGCTTGAACAGCGTGGTTGCGAGCGCAGCTCCGGTGAGGCCCTGCAGCATGCCGCGTCTGCTCAGTGCAGTTCTGGGATTCATTGCTGGTCCTCCAGCGGCTGGGGATGATCGTCCTAGGACGTTGGTAGCCGCGCAGGCGGACTAGCGAGCCGGCGCTTCACCGGTCAAGGCACGTGTCAGACATTCGTCCGGCGGCGCACGGCTACGACCTCTGCTTCGGCCGCGACGACCGGCGCAATAGCGCATCACACGCGCCATCGCCCAACCAGAGAGGTGCGGGTTCCTCCTCCGTCAACACACGAACAGCCCGCAGCCCCGCCCGGGGCGCTCAAGGGCGCAGTGACCGAGAACACCGCCTTGGGCCCACAGACCGCGACCGTGGACCTGACGACGTGGTACGCGACGCCCCGCGTGGGCTGGATATGGACGTTCGAACACGGGTTCCTTCTCGGCTTCGATCTCGGCGTCCAGTTCAAGCTGAGCGCCGACAAGACGGTGACGGTGCCACCGAGCGCCACTCCCGACATACGAAACAGGGTGGACAACCTCGCCGACCTGGGCTCGAGCTACCCGCTGCCCTCACTCCACCTGCGCCTCGGCTGGATGCCGTAGCGCGTTGGCGCTCCTCTGTCTCAGGCTTCAGCGCGGGCAGGCGCGCAGAGACCTTGTCTCCGAAGAGGGCTTTCGGCAGAAGGCATCCGCCGATGCGACGACACGTCTTGCCGAAGGAAGGCGGAGCGCCAAGCTGGCGGCAGGCAACGCGCACATGGGTTTGCCCGCGACTTCGTGGCTGGCGAAAGTTGGAGCCCTGCTGCTGCGCACGGACACGGAGCTCCTGCTGAAGAGCCGTCGCGTCGTGCCAAAACGCCTGAGATGCAGCACGCCGTCGCAACAGCGACATCGGCGTGTCAGCGGGCCATCTCCGCGCGCGGCGCTGGCCCGTAGGCACGATAGAATTGATTCTGGAAGACTTCGTCGGGATCGTAAAGGTCCACACGGTCTGCATCACCTGGTTGCGGTGCGTCCTGCGCTCGAAGAACCAAGGCGAAAAGCTCGTCTCCAACGACCAGCGGAGCTCCTTGCCGTACTCGCTTCCCTGCGATCCACGAAAGATCCAGCGCTCCAGCGAGACAGTCCACGGCGCAAGCTCCACGATCGGTTCCCCGGGCCGGGCGTCCGAAGTGCGCACGAATGTCGTGGGCTCCGCTTGTTCCAGAAAACGGCGACGCGTCACGTTCAGCCGGCCGAACGCAAGGCCAACGGGACCTGAGCGCACCGCAGCGTCAAGCTCCGCGACATATTCAGCGCTCGGCACCAGCTTGCGTTCAATCCGGTATCGAGCATCCGGTACCACTCTCAGGTCGGCGTCGAGGATGATGCCAAGCAGACCGTATCCGCCCAGGGCGGCGGAGAAGATCTCGGAGTTCTCGGTTCGACTGCAGCGTATGATTCGCCCATCGGCGAGCAGCAATCGAAATGATTCAACAGTGCTGGCGAGGGGTGGGCGGTCGTTCTGCCATCCGTGGCAGTTGACGCTAAGGCCGCCGATCGAAACTACCTTTTCGGCTTGGACAACGATGTTACCTCGGAGGCGGCCAGGTCCAGTTGACAAGGTAATTTGTGCCAGCGGCCTAAGCGAGCCTCCGACGGTGAATGGACTGTCGGACTGCATGATCGAAACCGACAAGCCACGCACCCCAAGGAAGGGAATCACGTCCTCCCACTTCGCTCCTGCCTGGACGTGAAGCAAGTTCTGCTGGTCATCGAGCGACATCGCCCGAAGAGGCAGCATGTCCACGACGACGCCATCAGGAGTGAAAGTATGCCCTCCCATGCTGTGCCGTGCGCCAGCGATGGAAACCGACAGATGCTGTTCCTTGGCGTCGCGCAGGAGACGACGCAGCATCTCGATCGCGCCTGCTTCGTCCTGGGGCAACGTCGTCATGGCCCGAACCCGAGTCCGGTTCAGCCGGCTGATATCCTCGACGTCGGTCGGGCCCCAGACGGGAGTCAGCTTGGAAAACCCACGCTCGCGAAGTGCTGTGCGCACGACGTGCACGACGGGTCGAGCAACGGCCGCCGCGAGAACGATTGAAACCAAGCCTGCCGCGAGGCGCGCAGCCCTGCGGCGTTCGGGGTTCCTCATCTTACGGATCTATCCCGACCAATCTGCCGGGGCGAGAATCATGCTTTCTGCCGGAGCTCAACCCCGACGTCGGCGCATCGCACGCGCAATGGACGCAACTGGCCAATGCGTGGCCGCGAGGTCGCGGCTCAGATGGCGCGCTGCTGCCGCGAAATGGCTCCTCGGGCACCAGGCGGGGAATGTGCGCGAGAGAACTCACGAGCCCTCGAGGGCGATCGCGACCGAGCGAACTGCAGCGTCGGGCTCGATCTGCCCCAGGTAGATCATCGCCAGCGTCCGGATGCTCGTGCCGAGCGTCAGGTCCACGTCGTGACCCGGATTCTTGAGGCACACATCCACCCGCCCGTGATCGATGACGAACCGGAAGCGCCTCGGTTTGATTTCCACGTCCGGGAACTCGAACAGAAGAACTGCCCGGTCAGCCGGGAGTTCCCTGAGACCGAGCCACCGGTGCATCACCCATGCGAGGACCTCGGGATCGATCTCCGCTGGCCGAATCTCGTGCTGCGCCCAACATTGGCCCCACACGCCGAAGCATCGATGATCGGGCGCAACTCCTCTCCCGCTCCGGTCAGGCGGTATTCCTACCAGTACGAATTTCATACTAGAAGCACGTCCTCGCCTGGGACGAAGTTGGACCCCTCGATGACCGGCCTTGCCACGACCGGTTCGCGCGAGGGAGGTCCGATATGAAGACGAACATCCGCATTGCATGCTCCAGGATGCAGAGATGTTGGTTCTCAGGTGTCGTGTTGTACGCCGCGGCGCTATCCGTCGCCTGCGGTAATCAAAGCCCGGCGCAAGAAGGGAGGGTCGATAAGTCCAGCACCGCCATGCAGGTCCAGTGGGGAGACCGGATCGACGAGACCCTAGACTGGAACGAGCATCTGATCGACGCCATCTTCAGTGCCGGGACGATACCGCCGCCGGCGCTGAGGGCCGCGGCGATCATGAACGTTGCCATTGCGCGCAGCCTTGATCTCAGCGTCGATGTCCTTTGCGGACAGCCTGTCGAGTCCGCGAAGACTTCGCGCGCTCCTGCGCCCGCCGCCGTGCCGCAAACGCCTTTCCACGCGGACTGCCAGAGGACTCAAACGCGTTCCGCAAGGCCAGGGCACGCAGGTAGGTGCCGACACCCAGCCCTTCCCGGCCAGCTTGCGCAGCGATCGTCTCGTGCTCTTCCTTCGTCAGCCGGATCTGAATCGTAAGGTCGCGCGCCATCCATCACTCGGAATCGTACGTACATTGTAGCGACGATCTGCAACGAACTCAATCCGCCAGGGCGGGCGAATCCGCAGCGGTGGACGCATCGACGGCGATCGCAAATGCCGTGGTCGATGCGCTCGCTCACGTCGGCGTGCGCCACGTCGACATTCCGATCACGCCGGAGAAAGTGTGGCGGCTGCTCAAGGAAAAAGGCCTGGCGGAGTAGCGCGCAAAACGTCGGATGACCACCAGACCTTTTGCCTGATAGTACGTTCGTCTTAAGCTCATCAGCCACCTTGTCCTGCGGATTTTCGGACGAAATACCTGGACTGGGTGCCGCGCGTTGACGCGCCGATCTCCGGCCTGAGTCTGATACGAAAGCGCCGAAAATGCGCAGTTGTGCACGATAGCGCGCGATTGGCGCCGATTAGCGCCAGTACCACCCTGTTGCGAACGTTCAATGTACCTAGAAGCCCGGGAAGTCCTGGCGCAATGTCGCCCGCATGACGAACGAGCGGGTTTGCGGCAGGACGATCGATTCATCGAGAGCGCAGGTTGCGCGCGCGCAGGCGAGAGCGACGCCTCGGATTCTGGTCTCTCAGACGATCATCCCTCCGACATCACTCTCTCAGACGTTCGCCGACTTGATGCACGCCGCGTGCGCCGTCGAGCACGCCGTTCGCTCCGCGCGATCGGCGTAGTCGTCGCACACGGTGGGGGGGATCAACATGACGAGCTTTTCGAGGTTGGCGAATATCGCGAACGGCCAGCTCGGGACGGGGAACCCGAGATGACTCTTGCACGGCGAATCGGTGGTTGGGCCGCCGCGGCGGCACTCGGTATGTGGGCTCCCGGCCTGCTCGCCGCAGACGCCGCCGACCCCCACACCCATCACGGCCACAACGTGGCACCGGAAGCAGCCCGCACGTCTGCCGCCTACACCGTCCCCGACGTCGAGCTGGTGCGCGACGACGGCAAGACGGTGCTCCTGAGCCAGGAACTCAATGACGGCCGGCCGGTGGTGCTGAGCTTCATCTTCACGAGCTGCACCACGGTATGCCCGATGATCAGTGCCGCCCTGGCCCAGCTGCAGCGCAAGCTCGGCCCCGCGCGTGACCAGGTGCATCTGATGTCGATCTCGATCGACCCCGAGTTCGACACGCCGGCGCGGCTGCGCGAGTACGCGAGCAAGCTCGGTGCAGGCCCGGAGTGGCAGCACTACAGCGGCACGCTGGCCGCGAGCCAGGCTGCACAGCGCGCCTTCGGCGTCTACCGCGGCGACAAGATGAACCACGCGCCGGTCACGCTGGTGCGCACCGCCCCTGGCGCGGAGTGGGTGCGCATCGACGGCTTCGCCACGGCCGACCAGCTGCTCGCCGAGCTGCCCGGCGTGCACGCTTCGAGGTAGCCCGAGACCGACATGCGCAGCCGACGATTTGATGGAGGACCCGACATGCTGAACATTCACCGCCTCGTTCGCCTGCTGCCCGCAATGGCCGTTCTGCTGTTCGCATGGGACGCTCAGGCGCAGAGCTTCCGCGTGCAGTGTCCGGCTGGCACCGATGCGCATCCAGCGACCGTGCCAGACGCGACCTATTCGACCAAGACCATCTGGGGGCGGACCGACGGCCTCTTGAACCCGACGCCCGCGATGGCGAATCCCGCCATCAAGTGCCAGCAGATCTCGGGCGGCGACGGCTTCGCGACGATGGGCGACGGCACCCAGACCTACCTGTTCGGCTTCGGGCCGCTGTCGGGCCTCGCGGATATCTATGCCGCCCAGCCGGGCACACAAGTGGCGACTGAATTCATGAAGGAGTCGCCGATCGGGTCCGGAGCGCCGAGTAGCTTGGTCGGCATGCCCGATTCAACCTTCACATTCAACGGTGCGATCGGGCTGGTGCCCGACCCCGAATCCACTCCGGCCAACCTGTTCACCGGCCACGTCGATCCGCGCGCGATCATGGACGTCGGCGTGATGAACGCGAGCCAGCCGGCGCCGCTGATGGCGATCGACGAGGATGACGAGTTCTTCCTCACGCTCACCAACGTCGGCCAGATCATGCGGCCGGACCTGTTCGAGCAGCATACCGTGCACTTCCACGGCTACCCCAACGCCTCGTCGTTCTACGACGGCGTGCCCGACGCCTCGATCGCGATCAACGTCGGCGGCAGCTTCAGCTACTACTACCTGGCGCCGGATGCAGGAACCTACTTCTGGCACTGCCATATCTCCCCGCCCGAGCATTTGCAGATGGGGATGGTGGGCCAGATCTACGTGCGGCCGCGGCAGAACCGCGTGATCGGCAACCTCTATAGTGCGCTGCTCGCCTACGAGTCCAATCCGACCACGCCTCCCAGCACGACCGCCGATTTCGAGCGCGTTCGCAAGCGCTGCGGCAACGACATCCTCTGCTCGACCCCGCTGCCACCTGCCAAC